>Ga0182040_10001010_pt1 | contig 12994 bp, 9 predicted proteins | sample flu12Cox44000176_FD_125973 | JGI IMG/M metagenome (GOLD analysis project Ga0182040, IMG submission 125973) | Lab enrichment of tropical soil microbial communities from Luquillo Experimental Forest, Puerto Rico - flux8day.12C.oxic.44.000.176 | ecosystem: Environmental > Terrestrial > Soil >... | reverse complement strand
CGGACATTGTGATCTGGGCACATGATAAGATCGGAGAATGGGCCGACGGGGGACTGATCGCACCCGTAGAGGTCTCGAGCGACTTCAGCAAACAGTTCTTTCCCAAGGCTTGGCAGGCTGTATTCCATCAAAAGCAGTCCTGGGGATTTCCGATAGCGCTTGAGACGGTGACATTGATTTACAATAAGGCACTCCTGGATGGACCGCCGCCGACCGATTTATCCCAACTGGCTGCCGTAAGCCAAAGGATAGGGAAAAACCACCCAGGCGTTATTCCCATCCTCTGGGATCCAAGGAGTGCTTACTATACCTGGGGGATTCTCGCCAGCGGGGGCGGCTACGTATTCGGCAAGAACGGCGGCGACTACAATCTGAATAACGTCGGCATTGCGACTCCCGGAGCTGTTGCTGCGCTGTCTAAGATCGTGGGATTGATACAGTCCGGCGTGCTGCCGAAAAGCTGTTCCTATAGCGAAACTGAAGATTTCATGGGGCAGGGAAAACTCGCCATGATGATTTCGGGACCCTGGGCGTGGTCCAACCTGATCCAAAAAGGGATTGATTTTGGTGTGGCGCATATTCCCGGGATCGACGGCAAGGTGGGGCGTCCGTTCGTTGGTGTCTCGGTCACTTACCTCAATCGCTCGAGCCCTAATGGGGATCTCGCGAAAGAGTTTCTTGAGCGCTATCTGCTAACCGATGAGGGGCTTACTGCGATGGACAAGGCAAAGCCGATCGGCGTTCCCGCTCTGATCTCGGTTTTCGAAAAAATCGCCCAGAATAATCCCCGGCTGAGGGAGCTGAAGGCTTCAGTGGAGTATGGTCAGATCATGCCGAACGTCCCCCAGATGGGCCGATTTTTCAGCTCTCTGGGAGCTGCATTGCAGCTCGCTGCTGATGGAAGACTATCGGCTCGAAAAGCGCTTCAGCAAGCCGAGGCCAATATGAGGCACGATTGAGGTCCGACGGCGTCCCGGTGGAAGAGAATTTTCACCACAGAGGCACAGAAAGCACCAAGATCTGCAGGGGAGAAGAAAATCTGTAGTTGTCCGCGCTTGAGTGGATTTGGAAATTCGGCGTCTTTTGGTGGTGATTGCTTGATGACGGATCTATTGCGACACGAAGGGCTCGCGACGGACCGCCTGAGAGCGTATCCCGGAAAACCCAAAAGAAACCTTTGTGCTCTCTGTGCCTCTGTGGTGAAATTCTTCCTCTGGATACTGGGTGAAGAGGAGGGAGCGGGATGAAACTCTCCTTTCTAAGCCTTATGCGCGGCTTGCACCAGATGGGTCAATGACTCCTTGGCGTCGCCATAAAGCATTTTGCAATTCGGCTTGAAAAACAGCGGATTTTCGAGTCCCGAAAAACCCCGCCCACGGCCCCTCTTGAGCACGATGACCGATTTGGCTCTATCCACTTCCAGGATCGGCATTCCGGCAATTGGACTCTTTGCATTGTCGCGCGCGTCGGGATTTACGACGTCATTGGCGCCAACAACGACCGCGACGTCCGTGGACGAAAACTCCGGATTGATGTGCTCGAGTTCGTATAGCTGTGAGTAAGGAACGTTGGCTTCGGCCAATAAGACATTCATATGCCCCGGCATCCGCCCCGCCACCGGATGGATCGCATACTTCACGGTGACTCCTTTCTCTTCTAGCACATTGGCAAGTTCACGCAACGCGTGCTGCGCCTGAGCGGTCGCCATCCCGTAACCGGGAACGAATACCACTTGGCGAGCGTACGCCAGTTGCACGGCAGTGTCTTCCGCGTTCGCTTCGCGCATGTCTCCGGTTTCCGCCAGCGCCGCCGTTTCCGAAATGCTTCCGAACGCTCCGAAGAGGACGTTGGTGATCGAACGATTCATTGCTTTACACATCACGATTGACAGGATGAATCCCGAGCCTCCGTCCAGGGTCCCCGCGATAATGAGCACCTTATTCGAGATTGCAAATCCGGTTGCCGCAGAGGCGAGCCCGGCGTAGGAATTCAACAGCGAAATTACCACCGGCATGTCCGCCGCCCCTATCGGCAGGACAAGGAGAATGCCGAATACGAATGCCAGTGCCAACATCAGGTAAAACAAAGGCGCCGCTCCGGGATTGATCAAAAGCCAGACGAAGCAGGCGACGGTTACGGCTAGAAGTGAGAGATTGAAAACATTTTGGCCTTTGTAAACTAATGGTATGCTGGGTAGGAGTCCCTGCAGTTTGGCGAATGCGACAAGACTTCCGGTCGTCGTCAGAGAACCAAAAAGCACTTCAAATCCGATAGCGCCCATCGTGAATTCGCCCAATTTTGCGCCGTGCAAATAATATTCGGAGATGCCGACGAGCGCGGCAGCAAACGCACCAAAGGCGTGCGACAAAGCAGTCCGTTGCGGCATTGCGGTCATCGGCACCCATATGCCCATAGCCAAGCCGATCGTCGATCCCAGGAGAAGGCCTGCGATTATCCAATCGAAGCTGACGATTTCACGCACCAGAAGCGTTCCAACAATCGCCATCAGCATGCCGAACTCCGCCAGATGCATCCCGCGCCGGGCGGTTTCGGGGTGGCTCATCCCGCGCAGCCCGAGAATGAAGAGCACCGACGCAAGGAGGTAGCTGAATTCGGTGAAAAAGGTTCGCACAGACCGCAGGTAATTGTGAACGTCCGCTAGGGATTACTTTTCTTTTTTCTTCGGAGCGGAACTGGTCTTGCGTTTAAACATCTTCAGCATCCGATCTGTGATAACAAAGCCGCCCACAACGTTGATGGTTGCACAGGTTACCGCGACGAAGCCGAGAATGGCGCTGACGGTGCTCAGGTGAGCGCCCGCAGTGACCAGGGAACCGACCAGCGAGATGCCAGAGATGGCGTTCGTTGCCGACATCAGAGGAGTATGCAAAAGGGGAGGAACGCGGGAGATAACCTGGTAGCCAAGAAATGCGGCCAAAACAAAAACATAGAATGTCGCGATGAGTGTTTCGGATGTCATAAAGGTAGCGAGGCCACGCCTCAGATCAGCGAGATTTAAGGGTATCTTGGTTGGGTTGGGAGCGGCGGGTTGGGTCAAGTGGTCTCGCATAGAATCCTTGAAAAGCAAGGTCATCCGATGGCTGATGCACGAAAACTCGACTCATCTGTAATCAATTTTGCAAGGATTCTGGCTGTGCAGTTTCAGCGACGTATGCCTTTTGGATTACCTCATGGCAAACCTGGCCTGCGTGAGTGATTACACAGCCTCTTAGAATCGGGTTCGCCAGGTCCAGCCGAAGGCCTTTTGTGTTCTTGTCCCAGAAGTGGTCGACAAAGGCTCCGAGGTTATTTGAAAACATCTCGCTGGCGTGTGTGGCCACCCTGCCCGGCAAGTTTGCAAACGCGATGATCTTCACTCCGTTGACGTCAGTTTCTTCGTTGTATTTAGAACATTCCACATTACCGCCAGACTCGATCGCAGTGTCGACTATCACGCTCCCGGGCTTCATCTGCCCGATCATTTCCGCAGTGACAATGACGGGCGCCCTTCCACCGAATACTTGCGCTGCCGTGATAACGACATCCGCCTGTGCAACATGCCTGGCCATCTCTTCGCGCTGCTTCTGAAGCTGCTCCGGGCTTAACTCTTTTGCATAACCTCCGGCGGCTTCGCCCGTTTCGCCTAATTCCACTTTGATAAATCTAGCGCCCAGCGATTTCACCTGTTCCTCGACCACCGGCCTCGTATCGAATGCTTCCACGGAAGCTCCCAGTCGCCGTGCAGTGGCGATAGCCTGCAAACCCGCTACGCCGACGCCAATGATGAAGACTCTAAGCGGCTTAATCGTGCCGGAAGGTGTGATGAGCATAGGAAAGATTCGATCGCTCCCGGCCGCTGCAAGAACGACCGCGACATACCCGCTAAGGTTTCTTTGAGAGCTGAGCGCGTCCATCTTCTGCGTCACGGTAATTCGAGGTATCATCTCCAGGCTCACAGCTGTTACGTGTGCGCTCGCCAGACGTTCAACCAGTTCTCGTTCATTGAAGGGATCGAGAAAACTGACGTGGATACAGCCTTCTTTGAGAGAATTAATTTCGTCCGAAGGCGGCTTTCGAACGCGCAAGACCAGATCCGCCTCCTTAAGAGACCCGATCCGGTCGCAACTGATCGTTGCACCGGCTCGCTCGTAATCGGCGTCGCTGTAGTTTAGCCCGCTGCCAAGTCCCAGTTCAACTTCGACTTTGGCGCCTAACCCGGCCAGTTTGCTTACAACATCTGGAAGCAACGGCACCCGGGTTTCGATTGGATCAACCTCTTTCGGGACGAAAATTCGCATGATTTTTCTGTCCGCGCGGAGCTTAACCAATCCCAGGGCAACGCTGCAACTCCTGATTGTCGGACGAGGTCGCCGAGGGAGGAAATTTCACCACAGAGACACAGAGAACACGAAGGTTTCTTTGGGCTACCTGAAGACATGCTCTCAGGCGGGTTCAGCAATACATCCATCCTTAAGCAGGCACCACGAACTGACGCCGAATTTTCCAAAACGCGCATAAACCCCTCCCGATAGATATGCTTCTCCCTTCGAACTTTGTGTCCTCTGTGCCTTTGGGAGGACTGTGCCTTTGGGAGGAAATTCTTCCTCTGCGCATTGGCTACGTTCATTGACAAACGCCGGACGGTTCCCGATAGTTTAACTCAAATCCTTTTGTGAGTATACCCTCCGCTTTGTCAGAATTGGCTTCCGGAGCCTCCACGACCACCGGAAGGGCCGACCTGCGGCCACATAATATTCGAGACGCCGTTATCCGGCTTGCCGGCAATTCGCAAGATGGCATTCAAACAGCGGGCGCGCTGTTGGCTCGCTTGGCCGGTCGTAGCGACCAGGAAGTCATGACTTACATGACCATCCCGTCGACCATCTCTGGTGGACCGTCGATTTTTCAAGTCCGGATTGGCTCCGGTGAGGTCCTTTCGGCCGGCGACGAGGCCGATTTTCTTGTTGCATTCTATCAGCATAGTTATCTGGACCATATCGGTTTTTTGAAGGAAGGCGGCGTGCTGTTGTATGACTCCGACCAGGTGCAGCCGGATCTTGAAGATAAACGATATGTCTATGTAGGGGTTTCCGTGACCGGCCTCACGGTTGAGGCGCTTGGCGGCACTGCCAAAGACAAGGGCAAGAATATCTTTGTTCTGGGCCTCATTGCGGCGATTTTTCATCTCGACGCCGACAAGTTGAAAGGACTGATTCGGGAACGTTTCGGTGGAAAGAATGAGAGCATTGTTAATACAGCCTTGATGGCTTTCCAGGCCGGATACAGCTACCCGGTTGGGAATTTACTGACGACCCGATACGAATTTGAGGCGCGTGACAAGGAGCGCGGAGTTGGCCAGGTGACAATGGACGGCAACCAGGCGCTCGCTTACGGGCTCATTGCGGCGGGAGTTCGCTACGGGGCCGGCTATCCGATTACTCCCTGGTCGACCGTGATGGAAATATTGCGCTCCGAGTTGCCCAAGTACGGCGGGCTTTTTGTGCAGGCCGAAGACGAGTTGGCTGCCGTCTCGCTTGCGCTCGGTTTTTCCTATGCCGGCTATTTATCGGTCACTGGCAGCGCGGGACCCGGTATCTCCCTTAAGACCGAAGCCATCGGTTGGGCGTCGATGGCGGAAATCCCTTTGATCGTTGTTAACGTCCAGCGGGGAGGACCAAGTACGGGACTCCCGACAAATGTCGAACAGAGCGATCTCTATCAAGCCATTTTCGGAAGCCACGGTGACAGCCCCCGAGTTGTCCTGGCGGCAGCCACTGTAGAAGATTGTTTCTATACGGCTCTGGAGGCAACCAGAATCGCTCGCAAATACAGCACACCGGTTTTCCTCCTGAGCGACAGCTCGCTCGCGACGCGAATCGAAGCGTTCGGCGAACCCGATCTGAAATCTCTGATGCGGGCCCCGCACCCGGATTTGTCGCCGCGGCCAAGCGGCTACAAGCCCTATCCCCTTGACAGCATCACACGCCATGCTCCTCCCGGTTCTCGAATGATCGAAGGAAAGTATCCGGTAGTCACCGGTCTGGAGCATGACGAAATGGGGCATCCAACCGGCCGGCCCCCGCTCCACATGGCGATGACTGCGAAGCGAAGGCGAAAATTACAGGAACTGGCCGCCGAAATGCCTCTTCCGGAAGTATACGGTGAATCTCCAGGGCAGACGCTTCTTGTGGGTTGGGGTTCGACCTTCGGGCCCATTCGTGAGGCAGTTGATCGTGCACGCGAACGGGGCAAAAGCGTTTCCTCTATTCATTTGCGCCACCTTCACCCGTTACCGAGCGGCCTGGAAAACGTTTTTGCCCGATTCGACCGCATCGTAGTGGCGGAAATGAACGATCAAGGGCTGTACGGGTACGGCCAATTGGCAACGATCCTGCGCGCTCGTTTTTGCGAGCCAAAAATCTCGAGCCTGACCAAAACCGATGGGTTGACGTTTCGAGTCAAAGAAATTCTCCAGGGGATAATGTAATGAGCACTTCTGAAGCCGCCGCCGCGGCACTCCCACAGCAGCCAGAGAAACTTACAAAAAAAGCATTGACCGCGGACCATCCGACCTGGTGCCCCGGCTGCGGCGATTTTGCCGTGCTCGCGGCTTTCTATAAAGTTCTGGAGCGGCGCCAGCTACCTCATGAAAGCATCGTCACTCTGGCGGGTATCGGGTGTTCCTCTCGTTTTCCCTATTTCGTTAACTCGCATGGCGCCCACTTTATTCATGGTCGCGCCGTTCCGTTGGCTTCTGGGGTCAGTCTCGCCCGACCGGATCTTCACGTGTTTCTATTCGGTGGCGATGGCGACGGTTTCTCCATCGGAGGCAATCACCTTGACCACGGCGCCAGAAAAAACGTTCGGATGACTTATGTCATTATGGACAATTTCGTCTACGGGTTAACTAAAAAGCAGACTTCGCCCACCTCGCCCGTTGGCTACAAATCGAAAACAGATCCTTTAGGAGCTGTCGACCAACCCGTCAACCCGATCAAAAAGCTGCTCGCCGCCGGAGCAACCTTCATTGCGAGGACGCATGCGACGCAGATCAACCACATGATCCAGATGATCGAGCGTGCAATGGATCACAATGGTTTTTCGGTAATCGAATGCCTTTCTGAGTGTGTTGAGTTTTATCCCGGGGCCTTCGATCCCGCGAATCCTCGAAAGGGTGGTACGTTCGGATTAATCGACGAAAAGAAATGGGACGGTACGCCCGAGGACGAACTTCGGCACGATGTCACCGACGAGATTGCCGCCTATCGACTCGCGAACGTGCCGTTTCCGGGTCTTTTTGGCGTATTTTTCGAAAATGATCGTCCAACCAAGAATGCCCTTGAAAGAAAATGCGTTGAGAACACGCGGGACAGGCTCGGAAATCCGACGGATATCCAACTGCTTCAGGCAACATTCGACCGCATGAAATGAGGGAGGGTGGAATTCAGAATTCAGAAGGACCCCCGAACCCTAAACTCCAAACCGAACAGCGAACCTCCGAACGATGACTTCGGATATGATTGGTGCAACGACCAATTGCCGCCTCGACCACAACAGCAACGTGCGAATGGACCTATGACCGTTACCGTGCCCGTGAATGTCGGTGCACGGAACGTGAGCTTGTGGTGCTCGTCGCGTAGCATCACCGGCTCTTTACCCTATTTATCCAGTAGAATATAGCAAGCCCTTCTTTATGGCGAGCCCGCAAAACACGCAATCGGCACAAAAAGCAAAACAACCGCCGCTCCTAACAGGCTGCAGCACCAGATCCAATCCAGATTGACCCAGGCACGGCGTAGTACCGCCAGTCCAACAAAATCGTACACGAGCCAGGCGGTCACACCTGAGACAGCCAAATGAGAAATCGTGTGTATGAGCACAACAAACAACGCGAGCACCGGATCGAGAGTTGCCGAAAGGGTTTCGTCCGAGGATACTGAACCGCAGAAAGAGGCCCTTGCTCCAAGTAAAACCGGAATGATCATCAGTCCTGCTCCATGTGCGCTTGCCATGATCCATGACCAGTTGGTCAGATCCCAGAAACTGACCCGCATTCCAACCCAGGTCGGATGCCGCGCGCGCCAAAGCTTCCAGATCGCTACACAGAATAGAGTTGCAGCGCCCCCCATCTGTAGCCACTTCAACGGAATGGCCATCCCAAGAAAATAGACCAGAAAAACAATCGATCCGATCGCCAGCGCATGCCCGCATGCGATTGGCAGAAGCGCCTCAAAAACCGAGATCCGCGATCTCTTTTGTAATCCTAGCGCGACGGCGAACAGCCATCCCATTGCGGGATTAATTCCATGCCAGGCTCCGAGGAGAATGAGGGTAAGCCATGGCCATTGTGCGAAACTCATCAGTCGAATCCGTCCGTAATTATGAAGGATAGCAAAATGAATCCGATGAGGTGTCTCCTCCCTCCAGTCGCACTTGATGGAAACGGTGAGTCCCGGAAGTGACAAAGAAGTCGCGATTGAATTTCAAACCGCCGTCTTCGTACGCATCCGCTCTAACAAGCCAGGTGCGAATTCCATCGGGATAGAATTGTTCATCCCATGCCGCATAAAGTGAGTTCGTCAAATAAAGACGCTTGCCGTCCCTGCTTAATTCGACCATCTGCGGTGCACCATTAAGTGCGACCTCCGGTTGGGAAGGATGCGGAGCCTTGCGAGCAATGCCGCCAATCTGTAGCACGGAAGCTAACTTTGGGCGATCGGGCGTGGAGACGTCGTACCTTCTGAGTTCACCGCTCCCCCAGCAGGAGACGTACAGCCACTTGTCATCCAGAGACAAATTAAGATCGGTTATCAGAGGTGGTACAGCCTTAAATCCTTTCAAAATTGGAGGGAGTATCTGGGGATCGGCAGGTTCAGCCGGAATTTCAATCACTTTCTGAGCGCCCCACTTCCCGTTCTCACGCTTCCAAAGCCAAATCGAAGCTGATAAATCCTTTAACGATACGACTACGCCGACAAATCCGAACGTCTGCGTTGGATCATGGGACGGACGCAGTTCCAAAACCATTTGATTTTCTTTGCCCAAGTCAATCACCTGCTGGTGCTTGCGCGAGCGCAGATTCCAAACATGCAACTGGTGCCCATAGCCGCTTGAGAGTAAGTGATCCGGATCAATCCCGTTTTCGATTTTATTCGGAGTGCCCCATTCGCTGGTAATCAAAGTGTCCTGGCAAAGGTGCCACCAGAAGTCGTACGCTAATTCCTGGGGGCCGCGATCCACTTCCCAGCGTCCAAGAACATTAAAATCGTAGTGGTCCAAAAGAAAAATCCCTCCCGGCGCCTCGCCATCAGGAGCACCCAGCGCACCGACATAGATGCCCTCTGGACCGCAGTGGACCGTATGTGGCCGTGAATAGCCGGTACGCCGAAGTACCTCGTTTGGTTCAATGGTCTTGACAATTTCCAGCTTTGTTGGATCCGGCTTGGTGTCGATAATATGAATCCGCGACGATCGCAGTCCGGGCAGGATCAGATAGCGGCGTTCCAGATGCGGATGGGGTGCATAGGGGCAGAGCGCGGTACTGCAGGCGTTCCATCCGAAATGATGCAGTTCATCACCAATATCGGGCAAATCGATTTGGCCGATCACTTTTGCGAACGAGCCCGAACCGGCGCCAACGTCAACCACAAGCACCGAATCGGTCCGTGATTTATGATCAGGAGCAATCGCAGTGACATACGCGTATTGCTCCTGCGGAGATTCCATGGCAAGCCGAGCGGTCGGGTAGAACGTAGGATCCATCTTCCAGCGGAATTGCGGTTGGCGAACGGAAATACGAGAGGGCGATGCGGTCTTATCTGTGTCCGGCATAAAAAGTAAGGGTTGCAAAGATGAATCGGTCACCGACTGGGAACAGCGCGGCCGCCTCGCCCAATCGGCGCTGTGGCTCCAACACGATCCTGAGACCCTTACATCTTCGTGGTCTGAGGCGCGGCCTCGCTAGGGAAGGAGTATTAACCTAAAAACGGCAGTTGAGCGAAAATCGAGCGACTTTTCAGCCGCTGGCCAGAGTTGGCAGAGGACCGTTAAGAGGACGTCCGTCGAGATATTTTTCAAAGATCTTGGCCAAAATCCGCCTCCAGCGTTCTGCCAAACTTAACTGCTCCGCAGCGCTTAAAATGGCGCGTAAAAACTGGCTGGCCTTGGTGAGTTTTTCTTTGATTTTATCGGCCCGACCGTGACTCAGATTGAGGTGAAGCCGATTTTGCCCGGCATGCCTGGTCTGGCGAGCCACGCCGCCCAACAACATCGGACGGCTGGTGACCGCTTCGCGATGGCGCTTCCGATCTACCAGTCGCACAAACAGACTCCACCAGTTGTAAACTAGAGCGATGAAGCGTGCCATGATTTGACAGCGTTCAAAATCCCGGGTCGTAAAGCCAGCCCAACCCCACTGGTTTTTGAGTTCGTCGAAAGGGTTCTCGGTGTCGGCCCTTTCCCGGTAAAGTTGGCCGATGGATGCTGCTTCGTAAGGTAGCGAAGTGACCAGCACGATGTATTCATAAGTGGCACTCTCCAAGGTGCAAGCCCCCGCCAGCTCTAAAAGAGGCAGGCCCTTAGCCGATGAGTTACTCGAGGCCGAGTCCCTCGGAGTCTTGGTGCGCCGCACCACTACCACCCGCCGTTTGCGACTCCACCCACTCAATTGCAACATGCCCTCGATTACTTCCCACCCCGACCCGGCCGGACTCCATCGATCTTGAGTTTCCAGAAAACGGATCAGCTCTTTGGCTTTCTTTGTCTGGCGCAGCTTGAATAGATAACCCAATCCACGTGCCTCGGCTTGTTTCATGTTCTCTTCATTGCCGTAGTTGCAATCTCCGCGAATAAACTGCGGCCAGGCTTCACGCCCAAGCGAATCAATTAACTCCCACAAACCGGGCATGCCGTATTTGCCGGCGTGCTCCTTGCCCGGGCGCACCTCCACATCCAGACACAGCCGCAAGCGCCCGATCCAGTAAGTGTGATAGGTGTGGCTCGGCCGTCCGGGCTTGTGCGGGTTATAACCGACTTCGGCTCCCTCCTGTCGACCGTAGATTGTTTTGATGGTCGTATCAATGTCGAGCACCCACGGCTCATAGAGAAGCGGCTCCCACACCGCGCGAAGCTCTCGCTGCTGCCAGCTGCGTGCACCAAGTTGTTCAAGCTTCTGGAGTGAGCGGCGCGCGCTGTCTTCGCTGATGACTTTACTCATGCCCAGAATCGGTGCGCTCACCTGATCAAACCGTAGCGCGCTGATATGGGCATAACGACTATGCCCAGCCAGAATCGAGAGCAAAAGGGTCCCAAGCACATCCACAATTTGCGGAGCGTTGTTGCTTTGGAATGCAAAGGGCGCACCGACACACAGCCGTGAAAAGAGTCCTCCGGCTTTCAAAAATTGGGCAAAGAATACTAACTGCCCATAGGGCGTCGCCGGAGCACTCTCATCCCATTGGACATGATAGCGTCCTCCCTCGGTTTCAATCACCAACGGCTCGCTATCCCGGAGTTCTGGCGCGCCTACGGTTGTGATTTCACTCTCACCCTGAGGGTGAGCCACTACTTGGCTCTCGGAGCTTTCCATCTGCCAATCGAGCAACAACTTAGGCCTTCATGGCAAGAGATTAACTGCCGAATCTAGGTTCAAACTTTGTACCAAGCGTCTGCTACTCGGCCGGTTGCTTCGGCACGGCAGGTCTCTGTTGATTTGTCACCTTCTCGAGCAGCGGTGTAAACAAGTCAATCGGCACAGGGAGGATTGTCGTCGTGTTATGTTCGCTGGAGATTTCCTTCATCGTTTGGAGAAACCGCAGTTGCAGGGCAATCGGCTGCGACGAGATCATCGAGGCTGCCTGCACAAGCTTTTCCGCAGCCTGAAATTCGCCTTCCGCATTAATGATTTTTGCACGGCGCTCGCGTTCTGATTCGGCCTGACCTGCCATTGCCCGCTTCATGCTATCCGGCAAAACAACATCTTTAACTTCTACGGCGGTAACTTTGATTCCCCACGGGTCGGTCTGGCGATCGATGATTTCCTGGAGTGTAAGATTTATCTTGTCGCGTTGCGCCAGCAGTTCGTCGAGTTCGGCTTGTCCGAGGACGCTACGGAGGGTGGTTTGCGATATCAGCGCGGTTGCTTTCAGATAATTTTCAACGCGAACAACCGCGGCAGCAGGGTCAACCACGCGAAAGTAAACGACGGCGTCGACGGTAACCGGGACATTGTCACGCGTCATGACTTCCTGGCGGGTTACGTCGATGGTTACGACGCGCAGGTCCATTTTAACCATGCGATCGACGATCGGAATGAGAAAGATCAATCCAGGTCCCTTGGTTCCCAACAACTTGCCGAGACGAAAAATAACTCCTCGCTCATATTCGCGAAGAACTCGCACAGCCTGGGGCAAGATGATCAGCCCCAGCACAAACAGGGGAACGAGCCAGCTTATTAATTTCGCTAAATCTTCTAACATTCGGTGCTTTCCAAGCGTTTAGGTTCAACTCTCAGTGTCAGGCCGTCCACAGCCAGGATTTGAACTTCCTGCCCTTTTTCGACTCGACTATTGCTTGTGGCGTTCCAGTATTCTCCGTCAACAAAAACTTTGCCACCGATCGTATCAATCGGAGTAAGAGCGCGGGCAATTTTTCCGAGCATTATTTCTTTGCCGACCTTGACCGGTAAACGCTGCGCGCGGACGCCTTTTGCCACGACGAAAAGGAAAAACGCGGCCGTCAGGATCACTGCAGGAAGGATATACGCAAGCGAAAGTCGGAAAAGCGGGTCACGCCGATCAAAAAGCATCAGCGAACCCACTAAAAATGAAACAATGCCGCCTCCGGTGAGTATTCCATGGGTCGGGGCAAACACATCGATCACGAAGAGGGCAAACGCAAGACCGATCAAAAGCAAGCCGGCGACGTTCACCGGTAGAATTGCCGCCATGTAGAGTGCCAGGACCAATGCAATGGCGCCGACGATGCCCGGCAGGAT
>Ga0182040_10000997_pt1 | contig 13053 bp, 10 predicted proteins | sample flu12Cox44000176_FD_125973 | JGI IMG/M metagenome (GOLD analysis project Ga0182040, IMG submission 125973) | Lab enrichment of tropical soil microbial communities from Luquillo Experimental Forest, Puerto Rico - flux8day.12C.oxic.44.000.176 | ecosystem: Environmental > Terrestrial > Soil >... | reverse complement strand
TTCGTTCAGGACGATCACGTGGTCCAGGAGTTCCCGGCGACAGCTCCCCACCCAGCGCTCCGCCACGCCGTTCTGCCAGGGATTGCGATAAGCTGTTCGGATCAGCTCACTGCCGATGTATTCCAGCATCGTCGCCACTTCTCCGTTGAACTTGCCGTCGCGGTCGAGGATCAGATACTGGGGCGTTGCCGGCGTCACGATGGTCGTCAGTTCATGAAGCATACGCCAGCCCAATTTCTTGGCCCTGACCGCCAAGCGTCGGCGCTGCGCGTCGTTAAAACGCAGCCGCTTGCCTCCCAGCTGTTCGCGCAGTACGCGGTTCTCCTCCTGAAGATACTCGATGACAGCTTGCTGTTGTTGGTTGAACCAGCCAGCGAGGGAAATCAAAACCAGGCGAAAAGGGTCGAGGGCTAAGCGCATCATGTGATCGTAGCACCCGGAGGCACGGCGAGAAGGGCCCGGCACATCAAGGTCGAGCTCCGCCTGTAACCTATTCTATTTTCAAAGCGTTCGAATATTTTGGGCAGTACGCGAGGCTACATGCGTCATCTGCGTCATTCAACGGTCGTAGCGGCTTCGGCGAACCTATCCGTTGATTTTCGGTTAGTGCTAACGGTCGCCCCCATGTCTGATCGTTGATCTGGTGGCATCCTAAGCGCATTTTTTTGTTCTGGACCCACGCTGGTAGGGACACGTCTGCTCTTCTAGCGTCACCGCGTCAGACTCTGGCTCGGAAGCAAATCCCAAGAGGGACTCAGCCTCGGGCGCGCCAACTCGTAAATGGCTCCCAGTTTGTCCTCAATGCGGCGATTCGGCTCGAACGGATCCAGGCTCGCCTGCTGAGCCCGCAGACGCGCCAGCGCCTCGGCCTCGCACTCCACCGCCTCCTTGAGACGTCGGCGAACGCCGGGCGGCAAGCCGTAAGGAATCCGGCCATTGCCGTTTGGCCGTCAATTACTGGATGCGGACAACGGGTCCGTGGCACGGACGGACCAATGATCGAAATCAATTTGGTCATCTCAAAGCCACGCCCTCGACCGCCACGTCCTTAATTTCCCCCGTGGTCTCGTTCGTGCGAAGATGTGCTTTGTTGGCGTCGACCCGAACATTGAACACGAAGTGGTTCACGTTGGCCACAGTGTCGAGGTCCAACAGGAACTCAAAGTCGGAAAGCCATCTTCCAACCGTTGCCACAGGAAGACCAAATGGCCCAACGGGAGCGAACCGGCGCTTGCCGTCGAGCCCGACCGGCGCAACCCATGTCGCGTCGCCGAACTGGAGCGTGACTGCGGCCTCGTTCCTGTTCTTGAACTCGAGCCTCATTGAGCGAAGATCAAGCGGATTTGATGAAAGCGAGAAGGTGACTCCGGATATACGCGCCGCCCGTCTAGGCGTCCTGGCATTGCGCGCTTCGGGAATTGGGTTGGAACAGCGAAGCAGCGCCTGCTTTAGGCGTTGCCGACCTACCGGATTGTCGGGAATCGCGGTATCCGACCGGATGGCGCGAAACAGGAACGGCGCGATTCGATCGGTATCAGCTCCGCCACCGGTAAACACCACAACCATGTTCTCCTTAGGGAGGACACTGATTCGCTGGCCACCACGGCCCACGGCCTCGAAGATGGGTGGCCGCGCAGTATTGATCCACCAGCTATACCCGTACCCGACGCCCGGCCGAACGGTCACGCTCGCCCTGCTGGAGTCGCGCACCCAACTTTCAGGAACAACCTGCACATCGCCCCACTTGCCTTGATGGAGGTAAAGGAGGCCGAATCTCGCCATGTCGCGCGGGTGCAGATGAAGGTCGCCCCATCCATGCGTCCGCCCCTTCGGGTCGGCGGGCCAGATAACGTCCTCGATACCGATCGGTCTCAATAGATTCTTCTCCGCAAACTCGAAGAGGCTTTCTCCTGTGACTGCGGTGAGGAGGCATGACAACAGGTGATTGTTGCAACTGCAATATGCGTACCGCGAACCTGGATCAGCCCGCATGGGAAGGGCCAGGGCAAACGCCGCCCAATCGCTGCTAAGCCGCATCGCAGCGAGAGCCTTTTCTCCGCCCTCAGTGTTGCAGTCGAGCCCGGAAGTCATCGTTAATAGGTGACGAACGGTCAGACTCCGTTCTCGAGGATCAAAACCGGCGGGGGCCAACGGTAGTATCGATAGAACCTTCTCGTCGACGCCTTTAATCAACCTTTTTTCGATGGCAATGCCAACCGCCGCCGAAGTGAAGCTCTTGGTGACAGATGCGACATCGTGAACCTCACGACCCGAATACGGGTAAAAGTATGCCTCAAGGACCACGACGCTATTGCGCACAATCAAAAAGCTATGCAACGGAATGTGGTTCGCACGCACGTAGTTGAGCGCCTCCACCAGGACGTCGGAATCCAAGCCCTGGCTCTCCGGGGTCCCCATTCTCCACCTGGCAGTTGGAAACTCCTCGCTTGCGGGCAGCCTGCACTCAGCAAAAACCAGGAACAACCAGCTCGCTACCAGAAGCAGCCGGTGGCGGAGGTCTTGCCTGACGTTCGCTTGCAAGGGCATGGTCTAGACATTACCACGCTCCGTCACGCGCCTGTGCAAACAACCGGGCGGTAGGAACCCGCCTGCCCTTCTAGCGTCAGCGCGTCAGACTTTTGGCTGGGAAGCAAACCGCGAGAGGGGCTCAGACTCGGTGCGCCAGCTCGTAAATGGCTCTTAGTTTCTCCTCGATGTGGCGATTCAGATCGAACGGATCCAGGCTCGCCTGCTGAGCCCCGCAGACCCGCAAGCCCCTCGGCCTCGCCCTCCCGGAACACCTGCACGCGCTGGAGCGGGATATGCGCCGCCTCATACACGAAGCGCTGGTAGGCAGCCACGGACAGGGTTCGAGGTCTTCCTGGGGCAGAGGGAGGCCACCGCGAGGATCGGCTACGACCACGTAATGTCCAAAAATCTAAATCACGTGGATATCGGAGGCCCGGAACGCGGGTGTCGCTTGGAAACTGGGTTTAGCTCCCCGGCTTATCCGGCAACGCAGCCTCCGCTTGCCGTGACAGCCCGTGCAGGGATTGGCGGATCGCCCGTTTTCGACAAGCGGCCGTACCACCGGTGGTGTTGATTCGTTCCAATTATACTTGGGCGTTCAGGCCGCCTGACGATAGTAGTAGTTCAGCATTCCACCCAACCGGGAGCGGCGCCGGACGGCTCCAGCCCTGTCAGCGACAAGCTGTTCCTGGATGATGAGCCGATTTTCCAGACCTTGGTGGTTGCGCTCGTGATGGTAGTGCAGCACAAATTCGTGGATGGCCTTCCGCACGGAGCTTTCGCCGAACAGAATCATTCGTTCCAGGCACGACTCTTTGATGGTTCTCACAAAGCGCTCCGCGTGCGCATTCAGATTCGGCGAGCTCGGCGGCAGTTTGACTGATTGCACTCCAGTGCTCTTCAGGATCTCCAGGAATTCCGCAGTGAACAAGGGATCCCGGTCATGGATCAAGTATCGCTTCCCGATCAGGAAGCCTTCCGCGGCATCGCTGAGATTCCGTGCGACCTGGCTCACCCAAGGTCCGCTTGCCTCTCGCGCCACTCCGGCGATCTCAACCCTCCGAGTCGACAGATCGATCAAGAAAAGCACCAAGAATCTCGTCAAGCCATTGCGCGTCCATGCCTCTATCGTAAAGAAATCCGCAGCCACAATGACGTCCCGATGCCTGGACAAAAACTCCTTCCAGGTGGTCTTCCGGTTACGCTCCGGCGTCGGTTCCAGCCCGTGCTCCCTCAGAAGGTTGGCGATGGTGCCGCGCGCCACCTCATGGCCCAGATTGGCGAGCGCTCCCTGGATTCTGCGGTAGCCCCAGTCCCGGTTCTCCGTAGCCATGCGGATTACCAGGCGCCGGATCTCTTCTAGCACCCGCGGACGACCTGGCCCACGCTGTCGGCTGCCATCATATTTCCTGGCGATCAGCCTGCGATGCCAGGCCAAGAGCGTTGCCGGCGTCACGATGGTCGTCAACTCATGAAGCATACGCCAGCCCAATTTCTTGGCCCTAACCGCCAAGCGTCGGCGCTGCGCGTCGTTAAAACGCAGCCGCTTGCCTCCGAGTTGTTCGCGTAGCACACGGTTCTCTTCCTGAAGATAGTCGATGGCCTCTTGCTGCTGTTGGTTTAACCAGCCCGCGAGAGAAATCAGTAGGAGCCGAAAGGGGTCGAGTGCCAGGCGCATCATGCCATCGTAGCACCCGGAGTCACTGCAAGACGGCGCGCCAGATCAGGGGGAAGCCGCGCCTGTAACCCATTCTGCTTTCAGAGAAATCGAGTATTTGGACGGTACGGGGTCAACCGTAACAGCTTTCATTCGGGACAGATCAATAACGATACCTTTTTCACAGATGCCCCAACCCAGAAAGCTGTGATTGCCGGATCGCACCGCGACTTCCAACTCCTGTTCATGGGCAAAATCTACGCATCTCGAAACATCTTCCTCGTTTTTGCACTGTGCGACGAGAGCAGGATATTTATCGGTTTCAGGATTCATTGAGAGCGCTCCGCGTACAGTTTCATATTCTGTGTCACCTGGAACGATCAGACGCCCGCCGAACCCTGTTTTGAGCTTGCTTATTGCGTCCGGGTCAAATGGTGACTTCAACGCCCCGAAGGCTTGCCTGTCGCCCTTAAGTAACGGGAGCATTCCGACAGCCGTCGTTGCCTGTTTAAGGAATTCCCGTCGCGTTTTGATATTTTTAGTTACATACAGCGTCTTGACGCTATTTTTCGTCACTTGAGTACCCTCCCCAATGTGTTGAGATGTGGGAAGCCTTTGCGTGCGATTACCGATACTAGATCAACGGCGACGTCTGGTATTTATCACATTCATGAGTCCCCCAATGTCGACACACCTATCGAAAAAGTTCCAATGCCATCCCGACTGCAAATTGCGGGCGGATCGTCGGGCACCGGGAACTTGGCTCACATCTTCCACGGATGATTCCTGCCTTGTCGCCTAGTGTTTACCCATAGCTGGTGAACAGTCCTTCCCGCAAGTAACGAGAGGGTGTCAATCACTCTGATGCAAACTCAGCGTTACTCAGCCGAAGCGCTCTCGAACGCCTCGACCTCGCCCTGACCGCATGTCTATTGCTGTTGGGTGCCGTACCAGGCTTGGACGGCGCGCCGTGCCGCCGCGCGCCGCGTCAACTCGGGGGGCCGTTTTTTCTTGCCCCTCGCACGTAAAGGGAACACCGGCGCTCGACGTGGGCGACCGCGCGCGAACTGTAGGGTGGGTTACCGCTTACGACCCACGACCGCCGGCCACAGGCATCTTGACGACCTCGGCCGCGCCCTTCTCCGGCGCCACATACTGCATTAACCGCTCGACGTTCGCCCTCTGATGGTCGGGGGCCAGATGCGCATAGCGCATCGTCATTTGGATGGTCCGATGGCCCATTAATTCCATCACCGCCGCGAGAGGGACGCCCGCCATGACCAGACGAGACGCGAACGTATGCCGCAGGTCGTGATTGCCCTGGCAGAACCTAAAGAACTCGTTCTCGCTCCAGTCCAGCGTCCCCGGCGGCAAACGCACCTTCTGCTGGCTTTCCGGGATGGGAATCGTGAGCAGTATACGGCTTTGATTCTTCTGGTGCGAATGTGAACTGGCCTTCCTGCCGGGTCGATACCAACACCACCTACCGCGCTATACTGATTGCATCGATTTTGGCCGTGGAAGGTGGCTCTGAGGGGGGAGGTCCCACCGTATTTCACGCAAGGAGGTAATGAGGGATTTGCATGAGCGCGGTGATCCTAGAAACAAATCGATTCGCGTTTTTTTGTTTCCTGGTCTTGTCTCTGGGGTTCACCCTTCCAGAGACGCTCCCAGCTCAACAAGCAAATGAATCTGAGCTTGCCCAGTACTCGGAGCAAGCCGAGCGGGCCATCGGAGCAAAGGACTGGGCTGCGGCAGCCCGGGCTCTGGAAAAGCTCGCCCAACTGTCGCCTGACGTGCCCCAGGTACAGGGAAACCTGGGCATGGCGTATTACTCACTGAGTCGAATTCTGGAAGCGTCGCAAGCCTTCGAACGCGCCCTCAAACTGAATCCGAAGATGGCCCAGGCGGAGCTGATGCTGGGCCTATGTTATGCGGAGCTGGGGCGGAACAAGGAGGCCGTCTCAATCCTGGAACCTGCATTCCATCACCCGGCCGATCAACAATTGGGAAAACTCATTGGTCTGGACCTTCAGAGAGCGTACGCAGGACTAGGGCACTACGCCAAGGCCGTGGGCGTTTCTGACGAACTCCTCAGCCGCTACCCGAACGACCCTGAAATCCTCTTTCACGCCTCACGGCTTTACGCCGACCGCGCTTACCAGACCATGACGCAACTGATCCAGGCGGATCCCAATTCGGTGTGGGTACACTACGCTAACGCCGAGGTTCATGAGAGTTTGCAGCGTTTTGACCTGGCGATCACCGAATACGGGAGAGTGTTGGAGATGGAACCTAGGATGCCAGGCATTCACCTACGTATCGGTGAAGCGCTCCTCCGGACTTCCAAGGATCCCAAGCTGGTCGATGAAGCTTTGAGTGAATTTCAGCAGGAACTGGCTATCGCTCCGCAAAGCGCTGACGCGGAATACGAGATCGGCGAAATTTACCGCCGGCGAAACCAGTTTGACGAGGCGCTCGAACACTTCCGGAAGGCAGTTCAATTTCAGCCTGACTTCGAGGAGGCCCAAATCGGCCTGTCACGTACTCTGCTTAACCTTGGGAGACCCAGCGAGGCGCCCGCCCACCTTCACGAGGCCGTTCGCCTGAATCCCCAGAACGAAGTCTCGCACTTCCTGCTGGCGTCCGCCTACAAGGCTCTGGGCGAGACGACCAGTTACCAGAGCGAGATGAGCCTGTACCAGAAGTACCATGCCGCCGGCCCTCGCGCCGGGTTACGCATACCGGGCGCACCGGAACAGCCGGCGGTCACCCACCAGGAACTCGAGCCCGGGGCCGGTTCTAACCCCTAAACTGGACTCCTGCTGCTTCTTTTGCCGCCTCGAGTGGCGCACACACTGCGCTGTCGGCGATGTATGCGATTAGCCAGACACACCCATGGCCAACCCCGCCCTGGATGCGCCACCCCCGACTTCTTGTCATGGTAAAATGCGCTTATCTGTCGGGTGCTCTACAGGGCAATCCGCAAACGCGCGTGGAGGTCGACAAATGGCTATGCCGGGAAGGCTGTTCGCAAGAGCTCTCACGTTGTTTTTTCTGTCCGTTTCTCTCAGCCGCATGGCGCCGGGGCAAGCTGTGTCGGGCAACATCACCGGAACCGTGACGGACCCCTCTGGCTCCGCGGTGCCCAATGCGGACGTGACGATCAGCGACGTCGAGCGGGGAATGACTTACCAGACCAGGTCCAATGCGGACGGTAACTACACGCAGACGCACCTGCTGGCGGGGCGCTACCGTGTCACCGTTAGCATGCCCGGATTCACGGAGTCAACGGTCGTGGCTGGGGTCGAGGTGGACGCCACGACCCGCCTGGACGTAAAACTGCAGATCGGCAAAGCTGAGAGCACGGTGACGGTGACGGGCGAAGTCCCTCTACTCCAAACTGATCGCGCTGAAGTGAGCGACGTGCTCACCGCATCCCAGTTGCAGAAGTTACCTGTGCTCAATCGCAATGTCACCAGTCTGGTACTGGCCGTGCCAGGCGCGCAGTTGAATGGATTCCAGCACGCCTCCAGCGAGAATCCGCAGGGTGGCCTGCAGATCAATGTGAACGGGCAGTATTTCTACTCCAACGGGTTCGAGTTGGACGGGACGGAGAACCACAGTAACGTCCTGGGCATCGCCGTCATCAACCCTAATATGGACTCGCTGCAGGAGTTCAAAGTCACCACAAGTAACTATAACGCCGAGTTTGGCAACGTGGCGGGTGCCCTGTTGCAGGGTACCACCAGGTCCGGGACCAACCAGGTTCACGGCTCAGCCTTCGAATATCTGCGCAACACTGTCCTCAATGCCCGCAATCCTTTCACTGACCTCAATCCTCCCATCGTATGGAACCAGTTCGGCGGGACCATTGGCTTTCCGCTGAAGAAGGACAAGCTTTTCGGCTTTTTGGATTACCAGGGCTCACGTCAGCGGACGGGCGGCTCGCTGGTTGAGACGGTGCCCACCGATGCCGAACGTAGTGGAGACTTGCGACCCCTGCTGGGCGACTACATCTGCCAGGACGGCACGGTGTCGTCCACGCCGTGCTCCGGATCTCATGAGCCCTTCCTGGTGCCTACAACCGAAGGTGGTCGCGTTCCCGCTCAGGGAGGAATGGTTTTCGACCCCAATACCGGTAATCCGGATGGGAGCGGCCGGCGAGCGATTTCGACCGGCGGGCAAGTGAATGTCATTACGCCATCGAAGCCTATGCAGACATTGTTGGGCTATCTGCCACTGCCCAATACAGGCCCACCCGGCCAGATCTTCAACAACTACATCGCTTCACTGAGCCAGGTTTTCGACACCGACGCCGGCGATGTTCGAATCGACTACAACATTTCCTCGAAAATGACTCTGTTTGGAAGGTACAGCATCGCCGATTTCACCAAGCAGTCGCCGGGCGCCTATGGAGATCTGGCAGGGGGTCCCTCCGCCTTCGGGTTTGCCGGTCACTCCGACGTGCGCAATCAAAGCGGAGCGTTGGGTTGGACCTATTCCATCAATCCCACGTTAATCACAGAGTTTCGATTCGGTACCTACCGCTACCGGGTTCGCGTGCTGCCCAACGGCACGGCCACGCCGGCTTTGGACGCGGGGATCCCAGGCCTGAACCGGGGCACCCCAGACACCGTGGGCATGCCCGCCTTCTACGTCGAGGGCGACGGCGGATTTAATTTTGGGTACGCTCTGGGCGTGAACCAGTGCAATTGCCCGTTGAGCGAGACGGAAAACCAGTTCCAGTGGGTAAACAACTGGACAAAACAGAAAGGCAATCACACCATCAAGTGGGGAGTGGATATTCGCCGGGCGCAACAGAAACGGATTGATAGCAGCACGCATCGCTCGGGTGAAATACACTTTCAGGACTCGACAACGGGCAACCTGGATGTGGATACCCTCGCGGCCGGGAATGCCACCTCGGGCGCCGCGTTGGGTTCCTATCTGCTGGGCGTCCCCGGTACTTTTTCCCAGCAATTCACTGGCGCCGGGTTCTACCCCAGCTTGCGGCAGACCCGGCTCTTCTTCTTCGGGCAGGATACCTGGCGCGTTACTCCCAAACTGACCCTCAGTCTGGGGCTGCGTTACGAGAACTACCTGCCGCAGTCCGGCACCAAGCCAGGCAGCGCCGGAACGTTCGACCCCAACACGGGCGAGGTGGTAGTGGCCGGCATCGGCACAGTCCCGCCCAACATGGGCATCCAGGCTTACAACTGGGGGTTTGCACCCCGCGTAGGCCTGGCCTACCAGTTGCGGCCCACAACGGTGGTGCGCGCCGGCTACGGTTGGGGTTATAGCGCCGCTGGCGTCGGCGCCGTGTTCGCTCAGAACCCGGAGCTCGATCCACCGGTACAGTTCGTAAATAACATCAACCCCGCCAATCAGTACATCACCTCGATCCGCGGGTTCACCACCAACGGACCGCCCAATCCGGTAACCCCGCCCATCGGCCCGAACGGGCGCTACCCTTTGCCGGACGGTATTAGCGTGTTCTTTTATTTCGATCAGCTCAACGCCTACCGCATCCCCATGTCCTACTTCTGGAACGTAGCGGTGCAGCACCAGTTCACGCCGAACCTCTCTTTGGAGCTCGCCTACGTCGGCAACGTGGGCCGCCATTTGTTTGCCAACGAAAACCGGAATCAGGCGGTGCCCGGGCCCGGCGATTACGACCCACGCCGTCCGTTTTACAACTTCGGTTTGACGCAGGGGATCTATGACGTCTGCAACTGCGATAACTCGAGCTACAACGGATTGCAGGCAAGGCTGGAGAAGCGCGCCCCGCACGGTCTGGACTTCCTGCTGACCTACACGTGGTCGAAAGCCATAACCCAGTCGGAGGGAGGCTATAACTTCGACAACAACTACGACCTCCGCAATGACCATGGTCCGGCGAGTTGGGACCACGCGAATGCCCTCACCTCGTTGGTTACCTGGGACCTGCCGTTCGGCAAGGGGCAAAAGTGGGCTTCGGGCGGTAACAAGGCGGTTCAGGCAGTGATCGGCGGTTGGCAGGTCAGCGGGGTGATCACGATGCTTTCTGGAGAAGCGTTCTCACCCTTCGTTTCCAACGCACCGCTTCTGAACGCTGACTTCAATAGCATCCGCCCCGACATCATCGGCAAGCCTGCCGTTCCCAATCCCAACCGCAACCTGTGGTTTGATCCCAATGCCTATACATCTCCGCAGCAGCCTTATCAAGACGGTACGGCATCCAAGGGTTCGCTGCGCGGCCCGGCACAATATGTGTTTAACCTGGCGCTGCAAAGGAACTTCGTGATCAGAGAAGGAAAGACCCTGGAGTTTCTTTGGGAGAACTTCAACGCTCTCAACCACACCAATCTGGGATTGCCGAACAATACGGTGGACGTATCGGGTGCGGGACAAATCACGTCCACCTCCACGGACATGCGGCAGATGCAGTTTGGACTGCACTTTCGGTTCTGATAGATCAGGATTCAGGAATCGGGAGTCAGAATGTCAACCTGACTTCTTGCTTCGACCTCATGATGGTCGCCCTTACCCTCTTGGGTGTGATACTGGCTTCCGGCCCGTCCCAGTGCTCAGTTCCGGTCCCGCAGAGTCCCGGCGGCAATTACATCGTTCCTGGTGTATTGGGCGATGTGCCCTACGGTCGCGGTCTCACACTGGATGCCTACGCGCCCCCAGGTGAGGCGCGACCGGCGGCAGTCATTATTCATGGCGGCCAAGGTAACAAAACAACACACATCAACCAACTTTTCGACGTTATTGATCGCGCCGGTTACGCATGGTTCTCCGTCGACTACCACAGCGCCGACGACGTAGCCGAGGCCCTCCGCTACATCCGGTGTCCCAGGCGCTTCAACATCACCGGCAAGTTCGTTCTAATTGGCGTGGACAGTGGCGCCGAGGTGATCCTCGAATTTCTAAAAGACGGCACGGGTGAGGGCGCGAACATCGCTAGCAGCACCGGCCTGATCCGTGAGAGGTCTTCTGCCGACCTCGAAGGGCTCGTCATGTTCGGTGCGAAGTTCAGCTCTGCATTCTTGCAGGCCGCTCACGGAGGACCGGCCCCGCAAACCTTGACGTTGCCGGCGGCGGCTGTTCTGATGTTTCAGGGCACTAGCGACAATGAGTTTCCGGCAAGCCAAGCGGAGAGCCTTTGCAAACGAATGCTGCACTGTGTTTTCCAACCTGTGCCGCACGGCATCCACGAACTTGAGAACTGGCACCCCGACCAATGGGATTGGAAAGAAGATCTGATCGCTTGGCTGCGAGGCGACCAGCGCGGCCTTTGGAAGAACATCACCTATGCCCGACCTGATGGCCTGCCGCTCCTGATGGACGCGTACCTTCCCGAGGGTACAGGGCCTTTTCCCGCGGCGATCATTGCCCACGGTGGCGGCTGGGAGGCAGGCGATAAGGTCACCTACGTGTCTCCTGTCTTTGAGCCGCTAGCGCGCGCCGGTATCGCCTGGTTTTCCGTCGACTACCGGCTTACCCCCTACGTGCGCGTGGCTCAGCAACTCGACGACATCCGCGCCGCCATTCGCTATGTTCGCGGACATGCTGAGCGCTTCCACGTGGATCCCAACCGGATCGCCCTGCTCGGCGAGTCGGCCAGCGGCCACCTGGTGTCCCAGGTCGCTTCAACGCCCTGTCCGGACTGTCAAGTACGGGCCGTTGTCTCCTTCTATGGCGTTTACAACCTTACGCCTTGGTCGGAGGGGGCCGAAGACTGGCAGCGGTCGGCCCTCAAGCGCCTCTTTGGCGACTGGACGCCGGAGATGTTACGGGAGTATTCTCCCATCGAGCATGTGACTGCGGACCTGCCGCCTACCTTTCTAATCCAGGGAACGAAGGACGAACTCCAGAAGGGAACGCTCGAGTATGCCGCTCGCTTGAAGCAAATGGGTGCCCGCTATGACCTGCTCTTGCTCGAGGGCGCGCCACATGGGATGGAAAACTGGGAAGGGCACCCCGAATGGGATCACTACAAGAAGAAGCTCGTGGACTGGCTGTTGGCCGCCTTAGGCGGTAACTGAGCGAGGGCGCTCATCGCATCAGGACGGGCCCGGAAGTTTGGAAGGTGGCGGACGAGAATCGAATCCCGCGGCCCCGCCACCGTCCCAGCTGTATCCGGGCGAATCGGGTTTGGGCCCACAGCATCGAATTGGTCCATCGATGTCGTTAGGGGCTCCTGGACACCAGTCGATGTGTAGCGCATCATCGGATTATGCGCACGACACTGAGCCTTGATGACGACACGTACCGCTTGCTCAAGCGTTACGCTGAGAGCCGCTCACTCGCCCTCGGCAAGGCGGTATCGGAGTTGGGGAGACGCGGGTTTATGGTTCGGCGGCCCACCCGATCGGTCCAGGGCCTTCAAGTCTTCGATCTGCCGCCGGATTCTCCTCGGGTGACTGCCAAGCGGATCAGGTAGCTTGAGGCTGAGGAAGAATGACTGCCTTCCTGCTGGACGTTTTTGATCGGCCTGTTCTGGCGCTGTTGCCTGCGCACTTCCCCCCAACGCGACCGAGTGGGAGATGGTCCTTCGGGGGTAAGGAAAGTACTTCGCATTTCAACCGGAGACAAAAGGGTACCGTCGGGCCTTGGATAAACATCGGCCAAAGCCGGAATCCACCACAACTGTGAAGATTCAAAAGACCTTTCTCGCAACTGCGGGTGGCGTTCTCCTGGCCGCGCTTGCCGCGCTTCTGATTTCCGCTTCCAGCCGGCGCAGCGGGGCGCGAACGCCGGACAACGCGCAGATCCCAGACGCTCCGCCGAGCCCCGGTCCTGACGACCGCTACAAGGCGGACATCCTGGTTGTGGTCGCCCATCCCGACGATGAGACGGAAATCACCGGCTATCTCGCC
>Ga0182040_10000994_pt1 | contig 13065 bp, 6 predicted proteins | sample flu12Cox44000176_FD_125973 | JGI IMG/M metagenome (GOLD analysis project Ga0182040, IMG submission 125973) | Lab enrichment of tropical soil microbial communities from Luquillo Experimental Forest, Puerto Rico - flux8day.12C.oxic.44.000.176 | ecosystem: Environmental > Terrestrial > Soil >... | reverse complement strand
GCGCGTGCCTATCCGAAGGACGAAATCAAAGATAAGACTGCCCGCGTGAGCGCTCTATTGCCACAAGTGTTCGAATGGGCCCGGTCGGCAAATCCAATGCAACCACTCACGAGTGGTGTCTGGGCAGCTGACACAAATCCTGATGGATCGAATCTCGGTGAACTGCAGCAAATCCAACTACGCGAATCCGACATTGTCACCTTTCATAATTACACGTGGCCGGAATACTGGAATACTTCAAGCGACAGATCAGCTGGCTGAAGAAATACAATCGCCCAGTCATCTGTACCGAATACATGGCCCGTTCCGTGGGCAGCACGTTCGACACCATCTTGCCAATCGCGAAGACGGAACACGTGGGTGCAATCAATTGGGGATTCGTTGCGGGCAAGACCCAGACGTACTTCCCGTGGGATTCATGGCAACATCCGTACATTCTTGATCAACCGCCGGTGTGGCTTCATGAGGTGCTGCATCCGGATGGAACTCCATATCGACAAGCAGAGCTCGATCTCATTCGGCAGCTTACGGGGAGGATAGGTCCTACCTTCTGCGGGAGCAACGCATTGTAATTTGAACCACTGACCTCCTGGCTTTGTACCAGGCGCTCACGTTCCATAAGTTGCTGGTTGCAAATGGATTGGTCGGGGCGAGTGGATTTGAACCACCGACCTCCTGGTCCCGAACCACACGAATAAAAATCTAAGCTGTTGAATTGGCTTGAGTTCCCTGTGCTGCCCTCTCACTAATTGCGCTACGATTTGCGCTACGGCTGGCAATGCGTTCCTAAGCTCAAGGATCCTCTCGACATCTCCCGAACTCGGAATTCATCCGTGTAACAATGCGTTACGTAGCCTCACCGTATCTTGTTGATTTTGAAGTCGGACGGAGTTTTCGCGAACCACAGGTTTCCCAGGAAGGAGAATCGCCACGTGCGGTTTGGGGAAATCCTTCTTGGCCTGAAATCGATAGTCTAACAGTTGCCCGACCGCCATTCGCCCTCTTCTGTCCGCGACGACAGAACTCTGGATAATCAATTTGCGGTCGGTAGAAACGTTCAACTCCGGATCGCGACGTACCGCATGGGAACCGGCTTCACGTCAGAGAAACCGCAACGGCGGACTGGCTTGTTTTGTCACTCCCACCCGGCCGCGTGCCGCCCTCCACTGGAGTCTTACCCCCGGATGAGCTCTACATAACTGGCTAGGGCCATCTGTGAACCGTTCGGATCGCCCGGCAAATCATTTGTCGGCGAGATTTCCTCGGATGACGGTGACGGACGCTTTTGGCAGTGTGTAGATGGTGTTAGCTTCGGCTGTAATCGTGGATCTGGCGGCAGGCCCGTCGGGGTCCGCGGACCCACCCATAGGAACGATCTTCAGATCCGTGCGCCAGTGGTACTGCTGGCTTCCGAAGGTAACCATAGTCACCGATCCGGCGAAATAGACTTCCTTTTTGGCTTTTGCATCTTGAAAGACGACGTGCACTGGGTGCGGAGTCTCTTGATCCTTGTTGATCACCATGAGAGACCACTGTCCATCCGGGCGCAGAACGGCGTAGGAAGTGACCAGAACGTGCCCAGCGGCATCGCGGATGTCGGTTGTGCTCGGGAAAATCCGATGTTCGCCACTGCCCGGCTGGACCCATTCTAGGTTGATCATTTGTCCGGCAAAGAACTGTGAGGTGGGCTGCTGAATTTCATAGTCTTGGTTCATGGTGAACATGCCGAAGGTGCCCGGCGAGGTAGCATGACAACCGAGAGATTCCCCAAGGGGAATGTAATGGAAATAATACACAGCGTTTCCGCCTGCTTCGAGGAATGCGCCCACGTAGTCAGACCACCACAGTGCAGCAAACGTATCTACAAAAGATTCGTCGGAGCCGGCGGCAATGTTGGACTCGGTGATAAACATCGGAACGCCAACAGGCAAGCCGTCGTCGCGCCAGACTTCCAGAATATGGCGGACGAGATTCGCTTCTTCATACAAGTCGCTCCACTGCAGCAAGCAGGGCTGGAAGGGGTAGTGCTCGAAGGAAACGAAAGAGAGGTCGCTGATGCGGCCGTGCGATTTCAGGTAGTCGAAAAAACGTGCCATCCACGAAGTTCTGCCTTGTGCATCGGGCCAGACTTCGATGTCTTTGTTAACCCCCTCAAAAATCGGGCCTCCTAATTTGAGTTTGGGATCGAGCCGATGGAGCGCGGTTGCCCATTCGAGGTAGAACGCGCCGTAGTCTTCCGGAAGAGTGTGTTTTCCATCGGGCTCTTCGCCCATTTCCACATAGGAGATGGGATAACCGCGTTTTTCAAGGTAAGCGATCTCGGCAACGGCGTTTTCGGGATTGTCGTAGATCATGGCCACAGGAACCATCGCAGGGAGCCCGCGCGTGATGCCGCTGGTATAGAAGAGATCGAAGCCGATGTGATCACGCCGGTCGTTGATGACGGAGCCTTCATGCCATGGGTCGACGGAGGAACAGATGGTGTTGCTTTGCGCACGATCGGCCGTGTGGCGGACAACGTCGTGGAAGGCTCCGTCCGGCGTAAGCGTCCCGATGTAGAGCTCGCGGATAGCGTAGCCGAGACAATTGCGGCGATCTCCCGAACCGTGAGTGTCACAGGTATTCGACGACTCTGTCATCCAGATGCGAATAAACCGTGCGGGCATCGGAGCACGTGAAAGTTGGATCGTCCTCGGGCCGCCGGTGCCGTTGGTTATGGCGCCGCCCGGGAAAGTGACCCACGCACCTCTGGTCGGTTCGCGAAGCGCGTCCACGCCGGTCCAATACTGGACTTGGTAACGGCGCGCGTAAGGGTCTGTCCAATCGATGCGAATCGCGTTGACATCTTGAAGCTTCGCTAGATCGACAACGACCCATTGCGGATGCAGGCTTTCCTCTTCACCTGTAAATGGCTTGCTGAGGTATGGATTGCTTTTCCAGTAGGTGTCGGTGTCGCCGTCTGTGAGGCGGGAATAACCCGTGCCATCCGGGCGAGAGAAGCCCTGGTGCGGAAGTGGATAACCGAATGAGTGGCGGATGAAGTCCGTGGGCGTTGAGTCGCCGACAAAATAACCCTTGTCGTCAGACTCGGTCCACTTGCCCTTTGGGTTCCAATGCCAAGCTTCGACGTAAAGCTCCGTGTTCTGCCGGTAGGTGACCGTTTGCCAACCGGCTGAGAGAATTCGTTTAATCATGGGCTCGGTGAAGATCTTGTCGGTGGCTGCAAGAGGAATGCGGTCGACGGCGCCGCCGAGAGCCTCGGTAGGACGAAATGTGTTCGTCACGCGATCTGGCGTGATATCTACGCGGATGGTTTGCGTCCTGGCGTGTGGTGCAAATATGCTGCCGGCTATGAACGCGAGCAAAAAAGGGACGACGCGGATCACTTTGGTCATGTCGAATGCTGGAAAGGAAGACCGAGCTTCATGGATCTCATCGTAGCCTGCAAATATTCTCTGATCTCTAACAGCAAAACTCATGAAACTCTCCCGCCGATGGAAGAACATTGAAGTAACAGATAGAGCCGGAACTGCACGCGCGCACGTCTTCCCTATGCGAAAGCGGCAGCGTGTGTCGCGCCGCCGCTTTCGAGTTGTGATCGTTAATTGGAAACTCTAGAAGTACAGTTTCAACCCCAACTGCACTTCGCGCGTTGGTGTAGCCAGGAAGGTGATCTGGCCAAAGGTACCGTCGCCGAACAAGGTGTCGGGTCCAGCGAAATTAGGATGGTTGAACACGTTGAACGCCTCAAAGCGAAATTCCAAGCGCATACCTTCGCGGAAGCGCGACATCGGAAATTCTTTGAACAGCGACATATTGACGTTCTTGTTTCCCGGCTGGCGGATGTGGGAATCTGTCCTCGGGGCGTTGCCAAAAGAAAAGTCGTCCGGCTGAGACACCACGCTGGCTCCGCCGTCCGGACAAGGCGCAACTTCGCACCCGTTGGCGAAGTAATTTGTGATCATGCTGTTCGTAGAAGTGTGGTTGACCTGCAATGGACCGCTCAAACTCGGTCTTTGTCCGAACGTTGGAATAGGCACCGGCGAAGCCAGTGCCAAAATGATGGGTCGTCCGGCGGCAAAACGCCAAATGCCATTCCATTGCCAGCCGCCAACGAAGGCGTTCAAGACGGGGTTCATGTCCGAGCCGAAGCGTTTTCCCCGGCCAACGGGAAGAGCATAGACATAGCTGAACTGCAGGACTTGAGGGATGTCGAAGGTGGACACAGCTCGTTCGGCTCGCAGATTATAGGGATCCTGCACGGCAATGGTGTTGCCTTGTAGACCGCCACCGAGCCAGGAGATGCTGTCGTCCGTAGCGGAGGCGTTGTCGATCGATTTGGAAACCGTGTAAGTGACCAGGAACTGCAGGTCGCTCGAGAAAAATTTCTCCACGCGGAACTGCGCCGCCTGGTAGATTGAATTCGCAATGGGAGGCGAATCACCTTGGAAATTGGTGAACTGCGGATAGGGCAGCAGTAGTTGGTATGCAGGAACTGTAGTGCCGGACAGCGGACTCAATGGATCGGTGATGTATCCGTAAAACGGGTTCGCCACCTGGTTGTTGGCCAAATTGTTGCCAATATCAGCCGGGCTCAACCCGTTCACCGCCGACAGAGGCAACAGGTCATTCTCGCGGAAGCCGCCCAGGTACAAATGCGTTCCCTTCTTGCCGATATAGTCCGCTTGAGCGACCATTTTCCATGGCAGCTCCTTTTGCAGGCCGAAACTCCAAGCCTGCTCGTAAGGTACATTGTGGCTGACGGCCTTAATCGGTCCTACGCCGGCGAACCCTACATCGTTCAGTGCTCCCAGTGAGTTGCCGGGCGGCAGCTTGGGACCAGTACCTGGGAATGGGTCGTTGAGGCGAGCGCCCGGCAGAACGGTTTGATTGTCGAACGAGGGAATCCACTGGGTCTGTTGATCGAAGCCCTGATAGCCCCAGGGTCCTGTGCCTGCCGCTCCGGAACGTGGCTGAGAATAATAAATTCCGTAGCCGCCACGAACCACCAGCCCAGGCCTAAACTCATAGGCGAAGCCGAAGCGCGGTTGAAACGCCCCGTAGAAGGTATTGTAGTTATAGCGGTTGCTGGGGCTCGCGAAAACCTCGCCTCCCTTGAGGTTGAGTGGCGGCGCTCCCGGAAGCACAGCCGGATCCGCCGCGAGCGTGTAGGTGAGATTGGGATTGAGCCAGTTCATGCGGTTGTAACGCTCCGTGCGGGGTAGGGACACTTCGTAGCGAAGGCCGATGTTGAGAGTGAGTTTCGGCCTGAGTCTCAGATTGTCCTGGACGAATCCGGCCCATTGAAAATTCGTAGTGGCAACATTGTTGGGAACCTCGTAGGGATTGTTAACCTCTGCCGGTTGCGGTGTGGTCATGCGGCCGATACCAATCAAAAAGCTCGCCATTCCATCGCCGCCATTGCCAGATTGTGGACTGTCGGCCGTTGCGCTCGTGTTGAAGCTGAACTGCCCGGCTGGCCAGCCTGGCTGTGTAAAGTTGATTTGGTGCACACGCCATTCCGCGCCGAACTTGAGATCGTGCTTCCCGCGAATCCAGTTGAGGCTGCCAGCCGTAGTGTAGGTTTGTTGTCCCTCTTTGATGATGCTGAAAGTCTGGGTCCCTATGCTGTTGCCGGCCGCCCTCGTATATCCGCTGATTCGGATGGCCGGGTACTGCTTGAAGCCGGAAACGTCCATGTAAGCCGGAAAGCCGAGGTCGGTGACGGGATCAATATTCGGGAAATCGCCGGAAATACCTGGCTCATCAACGTGGCCGCGGGTGAAGCCGAAGGAAAGGCTCATGGTGAGCGTCGGACGAAATGTCTGGGTATAATTGAGCGCCACTAAATAGTCGTGTTCCGTAACTGGACCTCCCGTGCAGGGATCTGCGACATTGCCAAAGCAGTTGAAGCTGTGGCCGTTGTCACGGCGCTCGGCGTACTTGCCGCTCAATAGCTTGCTTTCACTGAAGCGATGATCAATTTTAATGTCAAATTGATTTTGTGAGTCCTGGTTGGTGCCATTGGCGAACCAGTCGGTGCTCAGGTCCCCACGCGAGGCAATCGGCTGGTTTGGCATTGGGAACAGGGCCATCAATTTGGAGGCTACAGGATCAATTAGATTCCCAGGCGCGCCGGGATTTCTGACCTGGACGGGGGTGCCGTTTAGCGCCGGGTTTCCCGGGCTCGCGTACGTGGCCAGATTATTGAAAGGGATGAATGTCGTGCGAATCGTGTTTCCTGGCGTGCTTCCACTGGCAACTGAATAGGGATCCCAAAGCTGCGCGCTAGGGTCGGAGCAGGCTCCCGAGCTATCGAATGTGGCACCGCCGAGGGTACACAACTCTCCAAAATCGCCTTTTCGCATGGCGTCAGTCGGGACACCAGCGGTACCCGAAGCAAAGTTTCTTACTCGCAACCCCTCGTAATCAAAGAAGAAGAAGGTCTTGTTCTTAATGATTGGACCGCCGACGGTGCCGCCGAAGTCATTGCGGCGGAGCGGCGAGCGCGGGCTGCCGCTGGCATTGGCGAACCAATCGTTCGCGTCCAACTTTTCGTTACGCAAAAACTCGTAAAGCGTGCCGTGAAACTCGTTGGTGCCCGAACGCGTTATGACATTCACCACCGTTGCTCCGGTGAATCCGAATTCGGCGCTGAAATTGGACTGCTGTACTTTGAACTCTTCCACAGCATCCACGGAGGGAATATAGGTGGGCGCCAAGATGCCGCTGTTCTGCTCGAAGTTGGTGCTGGAGACGCCATCGAGCAGAATATCGGCCGTGGCGTTGCGGCTGCCGTTGGAAATAAAGTTGTTAGCCATGCAGCCTTGGCAGTCGGTGTCCACCTCGGTGATGCCAGGCGCGAGGAAAGCCAGATCAAGCACGCTACGGCTGACCAGCGGGAGGTCATTGACGAATCGTCGGTTAACTACCTGGCCGGTCACGGCATCCTCGGTCTGGAGCAGCACAGTACTCGCTTCGACGGCTACTGTTTCCGCGGACATTCCGATTTGTAGCTGAAAATTGACGGCAAGGTTCTGATTCACGTCCAGCTGGACTCCTTCCTTGCGCTGGGACTGAAAATTTGCCGCTTCGACGGAAAGGTTGTATGAACCAGGAGGAATCCGGCTCAACAGGAAGCGGCCTTCCCCGTCGGTGGTTGCTGTGTAGGCGAACCCTTTCTGCGCGTCGGTGAGCGTAACCTTCGCTGAGGGGATAACAGCCCCCGAAGGGTCGGTGACCGTTCCGGTGACCGAAGCGGTGTAAAGCTGCGCTCGCGAAGATGGCAGGAAGAGAAACAAGACAGCAAACGCTGCAATCCAATGGAGTTTTATACAAGTGGCGCTGGATTTGAGTAGCTTGCTGCGCTTTAAGTCAGACTTGCAAGAAAAACCGAGCTTGAATTGATCCATAATGACCTCCCCTGAAGCAAATTCCGAAGGCATCAAGGAGCAGTTTCTAGTCAACTTTCCGAGCTTGAAAGTACAAAAACACCCCGTATTCCATCTTTTTGAATCGATTTAATCGTTTTGTCAAGCGAAATTTCCTAGATCCGCCTGATTCGAAGGACGGGCATACGCCTGCGATCCACGCTCGGAGTTGAAACGGCCCACTTATTTTGAACTTTGCCTTGCGCCGGGCTCGAGGATCTTGTGGTATTGCTTCAATTTCAGATTCGAGAGTCGTTGTATCGTTCCGCTGGGCCATCGGATTTCCGCATAAATCGAGGAGAAGCCAGGAATATGACCGAGTCCCACGACGACTCGCTTGTCGTGTGACGACAGATAGCTGGCTCCCCCGCTAATCCAGCGAACCATTTTTCGCTCTCCCACTTCCACGGTGATTCTCGCACCTATCGCATCGCGATTGCTCTTGGTCCCCTGAAGATCAAAGCCGATCCAGGAGTTATCTTGTCCCGCGTTGTTGTGAAGCAGCACGGGTCTTTCATCCAGGCGCGTGAAAACCACATCCACGCTACCGTCATTATCGATGTCACCGGTAGCAAGGCCTCTAGCACTTTCGCCGGAGCGGAAGGCAGCACCGGCTTGCTCCCTCATATTCGTGAAGATTCCCCTATTGTCGTTGCGGAGCAGTAGCGGAGGCTCTTTGTACTTCACATGGGCGCGGGTGGCCTCAATTGCCCGGTTAATGTGCCCATCGGCGATCACCAAATCCAAATTTCCATCATTGTCGTAGTCGATGAAATGAATTCCCCAGCCTACATACGATTTTGTGAATTCCGCCAATCGTGAAGCGATCGCCCGGTCCTCGAACAAGACGGATGGGGTGCTCACAAAAAGAGAAAAGTATTCGTCGTTGAAGTTAGTGACCGCAAAATCCGGCTTGCCATCTCCGTTGAGATCTCCGGCATCCACACCCATGCCCGCCTTGGCGACACCATCCGAACTGTAGGCAACCTCGGCGTCCATCGCCACGTCTCGGAACGTGTCATTCTTCTGATTAATGAGCAGTAGGTTGGGTGAGGCGTCGCGGGCCACAAACAAATCGGTCCAGCCGTCATCATCTACGTCGACGGCGACCACGCCCAGCGCCCGGCCAACCAGCTTCCCCAATCCGGATTGCTCGCTCACGTCCGTGAAGGTGCCATCGCCATTGTTGTGATAAAGGGTGAGCGGCATTCCCCGATATGCCTTCTGCTCACAATAAGACCGCATGCCATTAACTTCACATTTTTTCGGGGCGTCAAAGGAAAAGTCAACGTAGTTGGTAACCACAAGATCCAAATAACCGTCCCGGTCGAAGTCAAACCATGCGGCGCTTGCAGCCCACTTTCCGGCATTCTTGACTGCGGCGCGCTCGGAAACGTCAGTGAACGTTCCATTCCCGTTGTTGTGAAACAGAGCGCTGAAAGGGAATCCCGTGACGTATAGGTCAGGAAAGCCGTCGTTATCAAAGTCTCCTACGGCAACCCCCATTCCGTAGAAGCGCATGCGGTCCACTCCGGCCTTGCCGGCGACGTCCTCAAATTTGCCGTTTCCCAGATTGTGGTACAGCGCGTTGTGAACGGGTGACGAGCTCTTGCCGTGAGGAGTCTCCCCTCCGTTCACAAAGAAGAGGTCTTGCAACCCGTCGCTGTCGAAGTCCAGGAACGCAACGCCGCCGCTCATGGTCTCAATCAAAAAGCGATCCTGCGACTCCCCGTTGAACTGCCGCCACGCGATTCCGGCCCCTTCAGTGATATCGCTAAAGATTTCCTGTCCTGAGGAAGAGGATTGGGCTTGAGGGTACTGAAAAAAGATTGCTGAAGTGGATGAAAGCAGCACCGTTAGAGCGAAAAGAAGTCGAATACTTTGCAGAACTGGGCGCTCGCGATTAGACGGATTAATTATTGGAAGAAGGATCCTGAGAAGCTTCGCGCGCACGTCGCATTTCCTTTTCTTTCAGCTCTTCGTAGAGAGCCGCTTGCTTGGCAGCTTCTACACTTTGGCCGACCCGGCGATAAGCGCGCGACAAGGCAAAGTGTATCTTGGCGCTTTCAGGATCCAGTGCCGCAGCTTTCTCGAGGTGTGGCAGAGCCATTGGTGCCTGGTCTCGACGCAACGCGAGCTCCCCAAGCTGATAATGCGCCTCAACGAGAGAGGGATCTCGCGCTACCACCGAATCAAGAAGCCGTGCGGCTCTAGCTTCAGCGCCGTTGTCACCAGTTTCGGCATCCTTCAGCAGCAATTGAGCCAGTTCCAGTTCAAGGCGTGCTTTTTCTGGGAAACGTACAATGGCGGTCTCGAGGGTTGTCTTCGCTTGATCGGCCATTCCTGCACCAGTCTGAGCTCTGGCGAGACCGATGGTGGCATCAGGTTTCGCAGCACCGAGCTGCAGGGCTTGGGTAAAGGAGTCGACAGCGTCGCTAAATTGAGTAGCCTGCAGCTCAACCTGTCCCTTCAGGAGAAACGCGGAGGAAGAATCAGGGAATGCGTTCGCGGTTCGTTTAGCGAGCTCGAGAGCTGGAACAAGTCGCCCTTCGGCCAGCAAAATCGTCCCTAGATCCAAATAATTCCTCTCGTTCTGGGGGTCGAGTTTCACCGCTTCCTGAAATGCTCGGACGGCATCCTGATAATGCTGTTGCTGCTGGCTGCACCAACCGAGCAGGTTATAAATCTCGCTTGTTTGATAGCCGGAGGAAAGGAGCCGCACCAGGGTGCTCTGAGCTTGTGCAAATCGTTTGGCGTGATATTGCACAAGTGCGAGGCTGTAGCCGACCTTCCCCTGGTCTGGAAAACTACCCTGGATTGCAGTGAGCATCTTCTCCGCGGTCGGGTAATCTGCGGCGTCGTCGGCGATCTGGCTTCCAAGAAAAACTGAGGGCACATCCTCCAACTTGTTTAGCCAACTTCGTGCTTTCTTTTCTTCGCCTACGTGGTAATAAGATCTGGCGAGAGCCGCGATCGATTCCGGCCGGGCGATCGTGAGATTCGGGACCGACGCCAGTGCTTTTGCCGCGGCGGGATAATCTTTCAAATTCTCTGAGACCATCCCGAACAGCAGCAGCCCCTGTTCATCGTCGGGCTTCTGCTTCAAGAGGGTCTCCAGGTTTTGCTTGGCCTCCGGAAAGCGGTGCAGCTGCCAAAGATTCGCTGCCAAGTACCGTCGTGCAGTCTCATCCCCAGGGTTTAGTTTTAAAGCTTCCTTGAAAAGGGAGGAAGACTCCTCAAGCTTCTTCTCCATAGCCAGGACAGTGCCCAGGCTCGTCAGAAGTTCTGCGCTTGGAGGTGCGAGTTCTACAGCCTGCCGTAACTCGGCTTCCGCTGATTCAAGTTTTCCCATTTGGGCGAATTGCAGTCCCGCCTCCAAATGAGCCTGAGCTTCCGCACTCTGTCTTGAGCTTTGCGCATCGCTATTTGCACAAGCAAACGAGTACGCTAGGAGGAGAAACGTGAACAGACGAGACTGATTGACAACGCGGCGCAAAATGCATCAGACTCCGACGGAAAGGCAATAGGTGCAGGCCTTCCATGTGGAACAGACCCGCATCACTATTCTCTTCCGCCCGGTAGAGTTTTGGCAGCCCGATTCACGATCTTGATTTCGCACAACGGAACGACAGACTGTGGGCCACCAGTGCTAACGACCCAAAGAGTACCTCCGTTGTGGCTCAGAGCCAAGAGGAGCGGAGGTAAGCGTTGCCGTGCCGAGAGATAAGCGGATACAAAATCGCCCCGTCGCTCGAGATCGTGCAACTTGATCTTGTCACCCTTCGCTGCCCGCATCTTCCGGCTCCGGTAAAACCACGACCCTTAATATCCTCGGCAAACTGCCAGTGCAAAGGACCACAGGGGCAGACAACTCTTCCCCCGTCAGTGGGACCTGCATTGCATTGAATAGACCCACGGTCGAAGCAGAAGAGATCGAAACTATATTGGCTGTTGCCAAAAAGCGATACTACGTTCCCTATGGCTTTGCTGGCAGGGTCTGGTTTACGCGTTTCCGAAGCTCTGGGTCTGGAACTGAGCAGGCATTTGTCAGCCGATTGCACAATAATTTATGTTCGCCAGCAACGGAGTAAGAGGGGGAGCGGTACATGCTGATGAAGAGTACATGCTGATGAAGAGCTAGCGAGGGTCCCAGCCTAAGTCTATATGAGAGCGGGAATTAGAAGTGGTCGGGGCGAGTGGAACCACACGAAGAAAAATCTAAGCTGTTGAATTGGCTTGAGTTCCCTGTGCTGCCCTCTCACTAATTGCGCTACGATTTGCGCTACGATTTGCGCTACGGCGGTTCTCCGGTGGCGACGGGTCAGACTAGCTGGCGTCTGAGCGCCGGAATAGTCCATGCCGATACCCGTTCGAATCGTCGCGTAGAATGTAACGAATTTTGCTCGAAGTGGATTGAAGCAGCTGTCGTCAGCGACAATTCCGTACGCTGTTCCCAGCAAAAAACTCAAGGATGCCTTCGGCGTGCTCCGACCGGAATTCATCCATGTAACAATGTTACCCGCCCTCGCCGTATCTTGTTGATTTTGAAGTCGGCAGACTTTTGTCGAACGACAGGAGTTTTTTCGCGAACTACAACAGCTTATTTCTCGCTTTTGCGGTGGGAATATTCCAGGCGCAGCCCCCAGTCGCGATCGTCCAGGAAATCGGGTAGTTGGATAATTCCTGTGGAAGAGGATTCCACATTTCCGTTTTCTGTGTCACGCCATGTCCCGAGTCGGGGATCAAACCACTGCGCACGATACGAACTCAGGGGAAGCGCAGCCCGAATCTGGCTTCGCGGGCAGCCCTTTTCAAAGTACACGAGAAAGATTTTCTTGTCCGGCGTGCGTGCGGCATACGCCCAGCCTTCGTAGCCCAGAGTAACGTGCGTCTTGTTGGGCGAGACCAGATTCGCGTTAGGTACGAGTTCTTGAAACCTTCTGCCTATAGAGAACACGAACGTTCTCAAGTATTGCATCTGAGCGCCCGAGCGCCACTGGAATGCGTCCCACATTTTGACGGGTGAAGCAGGTTCAACGTCTGCGCCCCAAATGCCTTCAGCGCCATAGACATGCCCCGCGAGTCCTCCAGAGAGAAAACTTCCATACATCGCCGATCGCACATATTGATCATCTTTATCTGTACCGCCCTCTGCGCCGTACTGATAGCCGCCATTGCCCAGACCGAACACATCCTTGTACCCGGCATAGTATGGTTCTCCATTGAACGCCGGCTTAGGATTCGGAGAGTAAAAGATCTCGGTCAGGTACCAATACCAGTCGTGCTCCCGCTCGTTCCCCATTTGGTGCAGAGTGACCCACGAGTCTTCACGGAAGTTCACTAAGGTGGACGGATTGGAATTCGCGGTAAGGAGTTGGCCATAGGGCAGCGGCCCAAACTTCCTCATGACCAACTGAACTGCGGCATTATATTCGCTTGCAGGGATTGTGTCCTCATCGATGTCGAAATGGATCGGGCTGAAGATGGTGTTATTAGCCTGATAACGGGACCAAACGTATTGGACATAACGAGAGTACGATTCCGGCCAGGAATAATATTTTCTCCAAGCTTGCCCAGTGTTTCGTCGTGCTACTTCAATGATCGGAATGAAGACCTGTTTGTTCAGATAATCAAT
>Ga0182040_10000992_pt1 | contig 13087 bp, 11 predicted proteins | sample flu12Cox44000176_FD_125973 | JGI IMG/M metagenome (GOLD analysis project Ga0182040, IMG submission 125973) | Lab enrichment of tropical soil microbial communities from Luquillo Experimental Forest, Puerto Rico - flux8day.12C.oxic.44.000.176 | ecosystem: Environmental > Terrestrial > Soil >... | reverse complement strand
GGCCGTTCATGGTCGGCATCGATGCGGTCGGCGATAACCGGACGATCGGAACCGGCGCGACGATGTTCGATCAGTTCGATCACGTCATCCTCAATCCGCTCGGTACGCCGGTGCAAGCCGGCCAATATTCGGAATATCCGTACATGCTCGGCGTGCCGGAAAATCGCTTTTATTGGACGGTGCATGTAAGTCAAACGCGATTGACCTGGTTCCGCTGCGCCAGCGGCCAGACCGGCATCGACCCCCATCTGCGCATCGGGATCGCGACCGATGTCGAATGCGTACTCAACCGATGGAAGCCGGCGCACACCGATATCATCTTCGATTACTCCGGATCGACGAGCGGCAATGATCCGATGGCGGGAACGCCGTGACAAACTTCGGGGAGATTGAAACTTGAAATATAATGCTCCGTATGGTGTGGCTGACCCTAACGCTCCTTATCAGAACGGGAATCCGGCAACAGGAACGGCCGGTTCAATTCCTCCCGCAGCCGCGATCGAATATCCGCAGCGTGAAATCGTTAATTTGATCACCAATGCCGGGATCACGCCTGACAATGCCGATCTTAATCAGCTCGCTCGTGCCATCCAAGGCGGCAAGCTCATCTATGCCGTCGACAGCGGGACGGCTAACAACTATGTGGTGACGTTAAGCCCGCCGCTGCTGTCCTATTTTGATGGCCTATCGATGTGGGTGCTGATCACCAATACGAATTCCGGTGCGGCGGTGATTAACGTCAACGGCCTCGGCTCCCGCAATATCGTCCGCCGCGGCGGAGCGGCGTTGATTGCCGGCGACATGCCGGCGCAATATAAATCGTTACTGACCTATAATTCTATCCACAATAATTTTGAACTTTACGGAACCGGCTTTGATCCCGCTACCGGATTCCTTCCGATCCTCACGGCAAATACCAATCTCTACGTTAACACATCGACGGGAAGCGATTCGCTTTATGACGGCACCTCGCCGACGATTTCCGGATCTCATGGCCCATTCAAGACGATCGGAAGGGCGATAAACGAAACATTCAAGTATGGACCATCGTTGTTCACGATGACAATCAATGTGGCGACGGGAACCTACTCAGAAGCCCTGGCTACGCCGAGCGTGCGCGGGCCGACGGTCATTATAATTGGGGCAGGGAAAACCAGCACCTTTATCGGCGGGGCGAACGGCTCGAACACTATTTTATGTCAAGCTTCAAATAATCTTACGGTAAGAAATTTATGCACATATTGTGGCGGCACGGTTGGCGCTGTTTCTCCGGATCATTTTTTGGTGGCAAGCGGAGCATCATTTACCACGGATACTTGTGCATCGTCTGGCGGCTGTCCGCGCGCCGTATTCGAATCTTGGTCGAGTAGTTCAATAACGGTGGGAAATCACGATTTTAATTCCGGCTCTGCCGCAAACCAATTGTTCCAGGCATCGACAGGCGGTCAATTATTCTTCGGTCAAAGCGCTAATATCCAGTTTCTCGGCCCAGTGACTGTCAGCGATGCTGTGGCTAAGGCAGAGGCAAACGGTGTCGTCTCCAATAGCGCGTCCCCGTATCAACCGAGCTTCGTCAGTCCAGGCAATGTCACTGGCGCAAAGTTTGGAGCAACGCTGAACGGAGTAATTTATACTTCAGGACAGGGCGTGAATTGGTTCCCGGGAACCACTGCTGGCTACACCAATACTGGAGGGCAATACCTATAAAGAGGAAAATGAAATTATGTCTTTCAATATGTACGATTGGTATTGGACGGTGGGGACCAATCCGTCAATGGCCTATTCATCGAAGCGCAATATCTATGTTGATCCCAACACTGACACTGATTATCAGGCGTGGGCAGCAAATTTTGCTCCGCCGACATCGATCAATAACGAAAGTGAGATTTGGAATGTGATGCAGCAGGTACAGTTGCCTTGGCTTTATGACGGCAATACGTTTTCGCAGCCGGCGATAGGGCAATACAGCAAGGTTCAATTACAGAATTATGCCGGGACCGTTCGCTTTGATAACGTCACCGGTGGAATGGTAGCCGCCGGTATACCGACAAAAACCGATGACCGAACACGCGGATTGATTGCCGATGCCAGAGTCGCGGCAGATAACGATGTAAATTTCACGACGCAATGGTATGGATCAGACGGAAAATTTTATACTCTTGATGCTACGGGCACCAAGAATATGTCAGACGCCGTGAACAAGCACACCAATGATTGCTATACGGTGTTTGCGAATGTCTGCAGTGATATCGATCTAGGCAATATCACGACGCTCGCACAAATCGATGCCGCGTTTAATGCAATCGCAAGTTCAGCTTTGACGAAAGCGGATTATTTACTGCTCCAATCTTAACTTAACCTGCAACCAAAGGAGAACTGACTATGCCTGCTTCGTTGGAAGACCGCGTTCTCGATTTCGGCCTCAACGTGCTCGATGTCGAGTCAAGTTTCATCTCAATCTGCTCGGCAGAACCGACGACGATTGCCATTGCGGCGACATCTGGCTTGCTCGGCTTCAAGAACTGGGGCGTCGGTGCGGCATTTTTATCGCCCGCCGCCGGTTCTCCCAACGGACGCCAGGTGTCCAGCGCCGCCATCACCGACGGTACCATCACCACGACGGGAACGGCAAACTGGTGGGCCGCCTATGCGGCCGGCACGCTGCACGCCCACGGCACGCTAGCGGCGGCACAGGCGGTGACAGCCGGCAACCAGTTCCAGTTGTCGACTTTCACGATAAGAATCCCAAATCAATAAGGATGCCTGACCAGTATTAAAAAACAGGAGAAAACGTGCCTGAAGAATGCGCCATCGGCGGTGCTGTCTTTGGCATTCCGACCTTGACGAGCGGCGCGGCAAAAACGCCAGAAGAATTGCGCGCTGAAATCGATCGCCTGCGATCCGCGCTTGAGGCCATTGTCTCAATGCAGGATTGCCCGCGCGCTGCGGCCCATGCAGCTTCGATCTTAAAATAGCGGTCATCGAATGTCTCATAAGACGGCCCAGTGCAAGCACGGAGTGATGTCTTGGTATGACGAGGATGAACTCGTCGGTTATGCGTTGTCTCTCTATGGCGAGTACAGCGAGGGCGAGGTCGAAGTCTTCCGCAAGCTGCTGCGGCCTGATGATGTGGCGATCGATGTCGGCGCCAATATCGGCGCTTTCACTGTGCCGATGGCAAGGCTGGTCGGAGAATGGGGAAAAATCTACGCCTTCGAAGCCAGCGATAAGAATATCAGATTATTGCAGAAGAATCTCGATGATAACAAGCTTCGCAATGTCGAGGTCATCGCTAAGGCGGCGAGCGATGGGCCAGGGCCGCTAAAGGTCCGCAACATCGATGCTCTGCACGGCTATTCGACCGGCACCTTTGGCGAATTCGAGATCGATGCAGTGCGTATCGATGATCTCAATTTGCCTTCATGCCGGCTGATCAAGATCGATGTCGATCGTCACGAGTTGCAGGTTATTCGTGGCGCGCGAGAGACGATCAAACGATGCCGCCCGTTTCTCTATATCGAAAATGAGAGCGATGAATTGCGAGAGGCGCTGGTGGCCGAGATCGTCGGTCTCGGCTATCGACTCTACTGGCACCGACCATTCCAATTTCACAAGGACAATTATCGCGGTGAGAAAAGAAATTTCTTCGGTCGCCTGCTGTCACTGATGAATGTGTGCGTTCCGTATGAGAAGGGCTATGAACTTCCGGGGCTGGACGAGGTTTCTGATCTTCGAGACGACGACCTCATGTTCGATCGGGAGATTGCCCGCATGCGGAAATATGTCAACAAAAATCCAGCCGATCTTACGGCACGCATGATGATCGGCTATTACGAAAATCTCATGCAGCGCGAGGACAAGGCCCATGCTGCGCTGGATGAGAACCTTGTTCGCGATCCCGATCATTTGCCGACGCACGGCATCAAGGCATTGCTCGCGCTGCAGCGTGGCAACTGGAAAGAGGGATGGCCGGGATACGAGTTGCGTTTCGGTAAAGCTAATTTGCGCCAGTTCGGCAGTGATAGAAAGCACGCATGCCCGCGCTGGGATGGTCAACCGACCGACGAGCCGCTGCTGATATGGACCGAGCAGGGCTATGGCGACAACATCATGTTCGCCCGCTTCATGAAATTTGTTCTCGAGCGCGCGCCGAATGCGTTCCTCGAGGTACGGCCTGAACTTTATGAGCTGTTCGAATTCTCCAACTTGGTGCCGAAAGGCAAGCTATTCCGTTTCGGCCGCACGCTGCCGGAATATAAATTGCACTGCTCCTTATGCTCGACGCCGGCTGTGCTTGGCTGCATCGACGATGAGATGATCAGGATCGACGGGCCTTATCTCGATGCCGATCCTATGCTGGTGGAGAACTGGCGCGGCGAGGGCAACGTGCGCATGGCGCAGACCGACGATCCGCTTCTCGGCGCCCGCATCGGCATTTGCCGCAAAGGCTCGATGATGAGCGAGCGTCATTATACGCGCGACGTTCCCGAGCAACTGCTGCTGCCGATAGAGCGGAAATATGGCCCGTTCTTTCCGTTGTGGCAGCAATTCGAGAGCTTCATGCTAACGGCAGCTGCGATCAAGGTATTGGATCTGATTCTGACCGTGGACACTTCAGTGGCCCATCTCGCCGGCGCCCTCGGGGCGCCGACCTGGCTCATGCTGTCCTACGATCCGGATTGGCGCTGGGGCCTCAAGGGCGAGCAAAGCCTCTGGTATCCATCGATCAGGATCTTCAGACAGAAGAAGTTTCGGGATTGGCAAGGCGTAATGGATGAGATCGCAGCCGAACTCGATCGGCACGCGGAGATGTCAGCAGCGGCGGAGTGAACAATGACTATAGGAACTGGCGGCGTGAAGCTCGAGGATCGCGTCCTCGATCTTGGCTTGAACGTGCTCGATACTGAGGCGACGCATATTTTTGTCAACTCCCAGCAACCGACGACCTTCACCCAGGCTGTGGCAACCTATGGCCTCGGCTACAAGAGCTTTGGCGCAGGAAGTGCCTTTGGCGCGCCAGGCGCGTGGACGAGCGGACGCAAGACCTCGAGCGTCGCCATCACTGACGGTACGATAACGACGACTGGCACTGTTGCCTGCTGGTCGGCCGTCGACAACACGAATTCGCGACTGCTTGCAGCCGGGGACTTGACCGGCGGCGGGGCGGTGACGGCAGGTCAGAGCTTTTCGCTCGGATCGTTTGACGTGCAGATGCAGAAAGCCGGCATGGCTGCCGGCGCTTATACCGGCCCCGGCGATCTTTATTCGTTTGCTCACTGGTATGGCTTGCGTGCCTACTCGGCGGCGAAGATCGGTTCGGCGGCGGTCAGAATATTTGATTACACTATTGATTCAGGTGACACCACTCCATTCGACCTCGTCACCCAGGCTGATGGTTCGATTGACACGACACCATGCACAGTGAGCGGCCGCACCATCAACGATGAATTCCGCGTCATCACTCTCTACGATCAGGTTGCGAGCGGAGGGGTTAATCTCAATCCCAGTGGTCCGACACCTGTTCTCTTCCATGCCAATTCCAAGATCGCATCGGGTGGGCCGACCGGCACGCTCGATGCTCAGGCGCAATACGGGGGAGGTAATGTCAACAGCGGAGGCATCCCCGCCGTCAACCAGCCATTCATCGTCTCAGCCGTCGTCATGTCGCGCAATGCGCCCGGCGGAAATGGATTTTGGGCTTCTTTAAATTCAGATGGAAAACTGATTTGCCAATTTCAAGCCACTGGCGCTGACCCGGGTTGGATGGGCTATAGCGCAAATTATGGCGGCGCCTTTACCGTAACTACTACTGACCCTGCTGGTGCCGGAACTACTTTTTTTCTGAAAGTCGTGACTTCTGTACACAACCCGGAGCCCGTGGCCTTCAATTGCATTTGGGACAACGCCGGAGCCGGTCAGGCCGTGATGGCAATCTCCCCACGGTATCCTACGGGAACAAGCGCTATTTCTGCGACAGGGCTCGGCTCCGCTGATCCTGTCAGCTTTATCACCTTTATGGGTGCGCAAGGGGCTGGATTCGAAGGCTACGCCGTGGAACTTGGTATCCTTGGCGGGCTTGGTGGTGGGCCCGGGACCACAGCTATCGCCGCGCTTGCCAACAATCAAAAAGCGTTCTGGCACACTGACAATTATTGAGGAAAACAAATGCCTATCACTATAGGCGCAGCTAACGACTATACGTCGGCTGGCTTTTCAACAATTACGCCGACTATGGATTCGGAACGTCTCGGCGTCCCGGGGGCAATGATGTTGGAGGCTCCGGTTCTATTGGAGCTGCCGCATCGGGTTGGATTGCTTGTTGCACCGGGTCTAAGCAACGGCGGCTATTCCGCCTGTGCCGAAATTGGCATCATGGCAGTGACCGCAGGCGATCGGTCGGCCATGCTCAACAACATCACTAACAATCAACGAGCGTATTGGGGCTTCTGATGCCTACTTCCGGCAGTGTTACCATCGGTACGAAATACGCAACCGATGCTTCTGGCTGGACGCTTATTGTCCCGCAGAAGGATACCAATTTCACTACGTGGGCTGCGCAGGAGGGGAATGGATATAAAGGAGATGGCACACGCTTCATTTATGTCGACCCTGCTGGCAATGATGGCAATTCTGGCACATTCGCTTCTCCAGTAGCTACGCCAGCGGGCGGCACGGGTAATATCCGCAATGGAAAGCCTGACTGGATCTTATTCAAACAGGGCGGGGTGTGGACTGGCCAACTACTAGGTTCTTTTTCTCTTCATGGTCAGGACGGACAAAATCCTATTGTCATTGCCGGTTTCGATTTTACCGCATCGAGAAATCCACCCCTACCTGACAGCTTCTCGTCCTTGGCAAGACCCCAATTTAACTGCAGCAACGCCAACAGCGATCAGTGGATATATCTAAATGGTGGCGCTGATTACCTGGCAATCATGGGTCTGGAAATTACCGGAGCGCAGTACTGCACCAGCACCTATATGAGTTCCGGGATGAACTTCCTTCTGTTGGAGAATTGTTTCTTTCACGACAATTCAGGGGGCACCACCGGTGAGACTGTGAAGTATGATGGAAAGGATGTTTGGATACGGAGAAATATTTACTGGAACAATGGCTATATGGGCATTGTTGGCGGCGTTTCGAATGGCACTAATTATCACATGGAAGAAAACCTGTTTTGGCATAATGGCTGGACCGGAGACAGCAGAAATCACAATTTATACCTCTATTCATCTGGTCTTTCTACGGCCTGCGATTATGCCAATTATCAACCGTTCTTCGACGGCAATATAGTTTCAGAAACAATCTCAACTGACGAATATCGCGGCGGACAGAAGATGGATAACAATCTGTTTGTCGCAGAGGCGACGGCTGTCAATTCCGCAGGAATGGAGAGAAACGACGCATTTTATGTTACCAATAATGTTTGGGTTGAAGGAAAGCAAACTGTATATGGTTCTGTGGCTTCCTATAGCGGTGGCAATTCAGCGACCGGCAAAAGTGCCATGTCTTGTTACCAGGGAGTTATGCAGAATATCGGTACAGTCACGGTGCACGACAATCTATTTGTAAACGGGATCGACAAGGCTGGTGCAGGACGAGCGATCGGTTTTGCCGCCGGATGGCACGATTGCTCTGCGCAAAATAATATCAACTATAACACTGGCCAGGAGCTGTTTATCGTTCAGGGGGGATTGAGATGCATTAATAACGAGGCAGGTACCGTCACTGGCGGGTCCGGCTATAACCCTCGATGGACCGCTAATATTACGTCCGCTGTCGATGGCAGTAGTACCGTTACCAGCGGCACGAAACTCACCGTGGACAACACCGGGCTGGCTGGGGCGATGCCGATATTCTTTGATCAGGCTCTGATCTCGAATGCCTCCATCCCTGCGCTAAATGGGGTCTGGTATGTTTATAGATGGCAAAATAATGAAGTGTGGTTGCCCCAGATGTCTTTTCCAGGGACGTTTACAGGAGTGATTGATATCCCTTGGTGGGCTATTCCGATGAAGTACCTCACCAGCGGGGCTGGTCAAAATCTCACTCTCAATATACTTGTTTCTTCAATTGATCATACCGTCAAGCACGCTCTCATCGGTGACACTGATCCGAGTGGTTACGGCGGGTCTATGACCTGCAATCAGGGCATTGGCTATAGCGCAGGTGACGTGTTAGTTCCAACGAATGGCAATGCCGATATCGGCGGGGTCGGCTCTGGTTTCCAGCTTACAGTTGGCCAAATCGGCAGTGGCTCGACTTGGGGGCCAAATACTGATGATCCGAACGGGACTGGATCTCATCCGACTTGGCCGCATCCGGATCGTACCTGTTCCAAATATGCTCAAGAGATCCTTGGCATTACGGGTGGAACTTATACAGATTTCCTGAACCGAGCCAAAGGTCAGACCAAGCAAAGCTGGAATTCCGCCTACACTGCCAAGGCCGTCAACGACTACATCCGCGCTGGCTTCGGTATAACAGGGACGACGCCAGTCATATCACCGGCCACTGTTCCTAACGGTACTGTGGGCGTGAACTATGGCCCTGTAACCTTCACCGCTACCGGCGGCACCGCGCCCTATACTTGGTCGAGCAGCGGCACGATCCCTCCTGGGCTCAACTTCAACGCTGCTGCGGCGCAACTCAGCGGCACGCCGAACACGACTACGGGCTCTCCGTTCACTTTCAGCATCAGGGTGCAAGACAGCGCTTCCACTCCTCTGTCTCAGACGTCGTCTTACACGGTCACCATCGCTGCTGCCGCCGCCCCTGTCTTCCTCTTTGGCGATCCGGTTCTTGATCTCGGTCTCAATAAATTATCAGCAGCGGACAAAGTGCATCTATGCTCGGCGATGCCAAGCGACTATGCCTCGGTCACATCGACGAGTCTCGGCAACAAATCTCTCGGTGCCGGAAATGTCTTTGGTGCAATTCAATCAGGGACAGGGCGTGAGAGAGTTTCGGTGGCCTTCAGTGGCGGCTCAATTACCGCGTCCGGTACGGCTGGATACTGGGCAGCCGTCGATAGCGTCAACAGCCTGCTGCTGGCAGCGGGCACGGTCGCCGTCAATCGGGGCGTTACCGTAGGCGGCCAGTTCTCCATGCCGGCCATTACTGTGGGCCTCAAGCACAATTAAACTCTCAAATGGCTGACCAGACCCTAGCATCGATGACACCAGCGAATGTGCCGTTGAATGGCGCCGAGCTGCTCTATGGCGTGCAAGGCGGTGCCGATCGCAAGTTCACGCCGCCTAACATGCTCAATCAGTCGCTTGGCTCAGTCACGGCCAACACGCCGATGCTCAATCTGGCGCAGACCTGGAATGCATCGGGCGTGACGTTTCAAGGGGCAGTGATCAACGTCACCAACACGGCGAGCGCGGCGGCTTCTAAGATCTTTGATGTTCAGTTAGCCGGAACAACGATCATATCGGTTGGCGTCGGCGGCATTGCGCTTGGTACTCCCGCTTCAGGCGTGCTGACCAACTGCACTGGATTGCCGCTGGCGACAGGCGTCACCGGCAATCTGTCGGTCAACAACCTGAACGGCGGATCTGGCGCGTCGAATTCGACCTACTGGCGCGGCGACGGAACGTGGGCGGCGGCTGGGGGCGGCGGCGGCACGCCGGCCGGATCTTCTGGGCAGGTTCAATACAACAGCAGCAGCGCATTCGCAGGGGCGAATCTATGGATCGAGGATGCCAATACGATTGGTCAACGCAATTCCACGACGGCTCAATCTCTGAGGGTATACAACACCTACACCAACGCATCGAACTACGAACGCGGCGTGTTCGATTGGACGACGACGGCAAATACGTTGACGATAGGGACGCAGAATGCCGGAACCGGATCTGCTCGTAATGTGAGCGTTGTTTCCGGCGGCACCAGCGTCACACTTGCTGGCGATCCTGGCGGTGGCGGGTTCACGGTGTACAGCAACAGCACCGGCAATTTATATAACCGCCTGATGTTGCAGAGGGGCGGCACTTCTTGTCTGCAGTTCGGTGTCGCCTCCGGCGGCGGCCAGTTCTTCAACGAGGTCGCAGCCAACGACATAGCGATCTGCACTTTGGTCAATTCCACTTCCATCTTTCTCGGGGTGCAGAACGCAAGCGGCAGCGACCTGTGGGGAGTGATGGTCACTGGCAATAACCCAGATGCAGTAGTATCCAATGTTCTTGGCTTCTGGACTAAGACAGGAAGCTCTAAGACTTACGACACCGGCCTCTCCCGCTCCGCCGCAGGCGTCGTCGCCTTCGGCAACGGCACGGCAGGCGATGGCAGTGCCTGTATCCTCGCCAAGACCAAAGCCGGTGCGCCTACCACCTCCGATGTGCCTGCTGGCACCTGGGCACTGATCCGCGACACCTCGGGTGCGACTACGAAATTGTACTACAACAACGCGGGAACTCTGCAATCCGTGGCACTGACATAAGGAGATCGCATGGCAACCACGACTTTTGGCCTTTCATCCAGCGTGGTGAACAGCAACAAGACCTATAGCGGTTCGGATGCGGATTCTGTGTCACTGTTGGATTGGGCATCTGGTGCCTATGCTGCCAAGGTTCTGGCGCAACCGGCGACGGTTAAATGCACCGCCTCGATTTCCGGCACGACGATGACGGTGACGGCGGTGGCAAGCGGCAATCTTATGACCAACCAATATGTCTATGGACCTAATGTGCTTACGGGGACACGCATCACCAATGCTCCAGGTTCCGGTCCTGGATCTTATACGATCAACATCTCGCAGACGGTCGCCTCCGAGGATATGACGACTTATGGGCCAGACGTTACAGCAACCGGCCTCTATCAGGGCACGATGGATGCCTGGAAAGAGGCACAGCAGAAGTTCGCGAAGGACGGCAATGTCGCCGCGGTGCCGACACCGCCGCCAATGGGATGGCAATAGTGAAACTCGACTTCGGCAAGGTTCTGCTCGGCCTCGATGGCAAGCCGATCAGATTCAATGACCGAGATGCAACGCTCGGCCTGATCGCGGTCGAGGCATTGTGCGCCGTTTATCCGGGCGAGGAAAATCTGGCCGGTGCGGACAAATACAAGCGCGCAGTGCTGGCCGAGGCTGCCTACAAAGGCGACGGCGCAGATATAAGTGCTGAGGATGTGGCATTGATCAAGCAACTCATCGGTAAGGCGTATGCGCCGCTGGTCGTTAAGAAAGCCTACGATATCATCGAAGGCAAATCCTGAAATTTTCTCAAAGCATTATCGATTGATCTATGCCCGTTAACGCGATTCAAACGCGCTATCGGTTTCGCACCGATACGCTGACGGTCGATACGGCATCGCCGACGTGGGCGGCTGCCGAAAACACGACCTATTTCCCAGCCATCGGCACTACGTTCCGTCTGCGCTTCGAGGTCCAAAATACCGGATCGACTTCGACCGGCGCGCAGACGTGGAATTTATTTGTTTCCCGCAACGGTGGTGCTTATTCCCAAGTCTCTACATCGTCGGCCTATGTTCATTCGGCCGACGCTTCCACCGACGCGGACAATACGACGCTGGCGATGCGTCGGCTGACTGTGGACGCCGGCACCTTCACATCAGGACAATACGATGAGTCCGGAGCCACCGGCACGATAACGCTTGCCGGCTCAAGCGTCAGCGAATTCGAGTTCGGCCTCGTTTTATCGCAGGATAATCTCACCGCTGATACTCTAGATTTTCGCGTCTATCGCGGCGGTTCGACGGCACTCAATACTTATACGCAGACGCCGCGCATCACGATGGCCATCCCCTACAATCTCTCGGCCATCGGCATCACCGTTGCGTCGCCGGAAGTCGGCCGAGTTCTTCCCGCAAGTAGTCTTACAGTCGATTCGCCGAAGCTTGCTGCTATTCCCTCATTCTCGTCATTTACCTCGACTCTCTCAGCTGTCAATTTAATTGTCGGCTCTCCCGTTCTTGGTACTCCCAGCATCGGAGCAATCGGCGTCGTCAGCCTGGTTGTCTCCTCGCCGAAGCTGTCGGCGATCCCGGCGTTCTCGCCAACTGGAACTGCCGGGATACCGGCCATAAGCCTTACCGTCGGCTCTCCTGCTTTCGGCACGGCAATTCTGACGGTCAGCAATCTCATTCCATCATCATTTGCCGTTAACTCTCCAAATCTTTCTTCCATTCCTGCCTTCTCAGTTTCCGGCGGCCCGGTCAGCATATCGCCGCCTTCGTTCGCCGATAGTTCGCCCTATTACACGACGCCAGATTTCAGCACCGCATGGTCGATCACTTCGTCAAATCTGACCGTGTCCTCGCCGGCGATCGGCGCTCCGGCGCTATCGCAGAAGCAAATCATCACACCGTCTTCGATGACGACGACGTCGCCCTTGATCGGTGTCCCGGCTATCGCCACGGCTGGCAACGTGGTCGCGGTTCCATTAACGGCCGGATCGCCGATCATTGCTATCCCGTCGATTTCTCAAACTCAGATTTTATCCGCAGCAAATTTAACGGTCGCATCTCCTGCGATCGGATCGCCAGCAGTAGTGGTCAGCTTCTTATTCTCTACGGCTGGCATCATTACTGCTAGCCCGGCGATCGGCACGCCGTCTCTTACTCAGAAGCAGACGTTATCTGCAATTGGCGTGACGGTCGGCTCGCCGCAATTCAGCGCGGCGGCTGTGAGCTTTGTCGGCACAGTGACGGCCGTACCGTTGACAGTCGGATCGTCGATCATCGGCGCGGCGACAATCACGCAAAAACAAAACTTCACATCATCATCTCTTGCCGTTGCATCTCCCGTCATTCCCGCTGGCGCGGTCACTACTGCTTACACGTTTGTCCCGATTTCTCTGGCGGCGGCAAGCCCGGTATTGCCGGCGCCCTCGATCAGTCAGGTTCACAAATTCTCCACCAGCTTTACCGTCTCCTCACCGGCGATCGGTTCTCCATCGATCACCCAATTCCAGAGCATAATTCCTGCATCGCTTGCCGTTGGACCGCTGGTGATCGGTGCGCCGTCGCTTGTCGGAACGTCGTTCTTGGCTGCCGTAAGCCTGGCGGTCGCATCGCCGGCGCTCGGCGTTCCTTCACTGACTCAGAAAAATTTCCTGACTTC
>Ga0182040_10000989_pt1 | contig 13114 bp, 6 predicted proteins | sample flu12Cox44000176_FD_125973 | JGI IMG/M metagenome (GOLD analysis project Ga0182040, IMG submission 125973) | Lab enrichment of tropical soil microbial communities from Luquillo Experimental Forest, Puerto Rico - flux8day.12C.oxic.44.000.176 | ecosystem: Environmental > Terrestrial > Soil >... | reverse complement strand
TAAAGATGGTGTTGAAAGCAATGAATTCACCTGTGGACATCTTGAATGTTTCACCATTTTTGGCGGCCTGGTCCCTGAACCACGCATACATTCCAAAAATGACTGCCGTGCAGATAACCGGAAAGATTTGATTAAAGACGTGCGCCATGTTCGCGAGCCTGCCTGCCGCAAAAGCGATTCGCTTCTGATCCGAAAATTTGCGTGCCCATTCGCGAAACGCCCGATCTTCGGAACCCGAGACACGAAGCTTGTTAACGCCATTTATCAATTGGAGAACCAGACCTGAAATGGAGCCACGGATGTAGAAAAGCTTCCGCTGATGTTTTATCTGCAAGAGATTCAGCGCGGTCGGCAATACGACGGAGAATAATACGAGACCGATCGCCACGAACGCCATCTGAACGTTGTAGGAAAATAGAAAGGCGATCATGATCACCGCGCTGATGCTCCCAACAATCGCCTGGGTTCCTGCTTGTGAGACCGCTTGCCGAATCTGATCAACCCCGAGCGCCCGGTCCGCGAGGTCTCCCGCGGCATATTCGCGAAAGAAAGTTGACGGCAGCGCAAGCAGCCGATCCCAGACACCCGCCTGCACCAGGTAGTCCATTTTGCCGGACATCCGCAGAACCGAAATTGCGCGGACCAGTTCAAACGCAAAAGTTCCGAACGCAGCCGCCAGCAGTCCAACCGTGAATTGGAGCAATTCAACGCGCTCGGCCGCCGGAATGATCGAGTCGAAGATTTGACCGCTGAAATAGGGTGTGACCATCCCAAGCAAGCCAAGCAGAATCCCCATCGCGAGGATGGTCCACATATCCAGCTTACTCTCACGGACGCCGAACTTGATCAGATCCCACGCCCCGAGTTTCCTTTCTGGAAACGGCGTATAAAACGAAACTGCAAAAGGGCAAAGAGAGGCGGCGACCGTCGCGTCGATCGGTTGGCGTGCGTTCGTCTCCGGATCGACAAGTTCGTAGTGCGTCGCCTTATTTTTCAAAATCCCGACCGGAGCAAGGCCCTGCTCGCGGTAAGCAAGCAAAGGCCCATGGTCGGTTTCCCACCAGTTGTCCCGCAAGGCAACGGAGCGAAAGCGGAACCGGGACGCCTTTGCAATTGCGGGCAGACGCTGCTTCAGACGTCGCAAATCCGGTGGCGCGACGATTTGAATTCCCAAGGCCTCGCCGACTAGTTTGCATACAGCGAACGTTTGATCACTGAGCTCCTCTCCGTAACCTGCACCGTTCTTACCGGCCGCCGAGTCATCCAGAACGGACGCGATTTCCCGCAGCGCCACTTCTTTTGACCGCTGGCCGAACGATTCTCGAAGGCGAATCCGATTGAACTCGTCCACCATGCGCAATTTTTTGTTGATGAACTCGCACTGACAAAGGACCTGGTGGAATAGATCAATGCCGCGCCAGAAGGTCGCCTGGCCGATGATCATCGGTGTCAAAAATGAATGAAGAACGTTATCATCGTAGGCTTCGATCCATGTTTCTGGAGAGATCGGAAGAATCGGAACGCCCTGGCCGGTAACGGAAACCCCTTCCATTCCAAGGTAAAGGGCTTCTCCCTTCATAACTTGAACCCAGACGATCCCCTTCTTCGCGCGAGCAACGCTTGCGCGTGGCAGCCGCGCCTGTTTGCCTCCGACCAGAATCTCGTCCGCTTTGGGCCGTGGACTTACGTCTCGCGCAACACTTGCAGACATGGTTTGAAGCCAATCGTTGATCAGGGTCCCCACCCGGAGCGAGTACTCACGCTGGTGCGCGAGTAGACGTAGATCCTCCCTTGCAAGCTTGTAGACCCGCGTAACGTCAGAGCTGGTAGCCAGGAATCCTGAAGATTGACCGAAGAGATCGAAGTCGATCCCGACGAGGATGGAACCCGAATTAAAGGTGGCGAAATGAGTTCTGGGCCCGACCGGTTCATTTCCTTCAATCTGGACGACAAACATCTCGATCTGGCCGGAAGCGATAAACCACAGATTCTGAGAGCCGCTGATCAAGAAGGCTTCATTGATCTTTAACAGGCGCTCTTCACCTTTAGCGGCAAGAATTGCGCTGAGGTCGTGAGGCTGAGTTGAAGCTGGCATCGATCTTATGTACAGAGGAACTCTTAAACAGTCTGTATCGGTGACTCGAGTTTAAAAACTGCCAACTGACCTGCGTCGAAAGGCATGCTTGTTTCGGGGACAGGATACCAGACCGCCTTTGACAATTTTGCGTGTCAATCGGCCATTGTAAAACGGGCGTCCTCGCCCGTTGTCCCTCGAGGAGCCCGCGGGCGGGGACGCCCGCGCCACATTTTTTCTTCGCGGGTAGCGTTGCTCGGTAGCAGAATCATAATCTCCGGCTCTGCTTTTAATCTAAATTCCGAAATTTGGGGATCGTCCCCGTGCTCGTACTCCTCAAGATATGCTTATTTCGGGGACGGGACACTAGTGCTTGATCAAGCGTGAATAGTGGCCCCCGGCGTCCTTCAGTGAATCGTGAGAGCCGCGTTCGACCACCTTTCCGAATTCGAGAACGATGATCTCATCACAATCACGAATCGTGCTCAATCGGTGGGCCACGATGAGGCAAGAGCAGCCTCTGCGCCGAAGATTCTGGTCAATGGTTTTCTCGGTGGATGGATCAAGAGCACTGGTAGCTTCGTCCAGGATCAGAAAAGTTGGAGAATTGACCAGGGCCCGTGCAATCTCGAGCCGTTGCCTTTGACCGCCGGAAAAGTTGGTGCCACCTTCGGCGACGTAACTGTGGACGCCGCCCTGTCTTGTGGCCACGACCTCCGCAATGGCGGCATCTTTGCAGGCTTGCGTTACGTGCGAATCTGGAACGGTTGAATCCCACATAGTCAGGTTGTCGCGAATGGTGCCCTCGAACATGAAGATCTCCTGATCCACCATTCCGATCGAGTTATGCAGCAGCCTTGGCGGCACCTTGTCGCGCGGAACGCCATCAAAGAGAATCTCTCCACTCCATGGTTTGAAGAGGCCTGCAACCAGTTTGGACGCTGTCGATTTGCCGCTTCCGCTGCCGCCTACGAGTGCAATTCTCTGGCCTGGCTTGATGGTAAAGCTCAGATTCTCAATCAGGGGCGGACCGAGCGGGTTGAATCCGAAAGTGATATTCCGCAATTCCACATGTCCGCTTAGCTTGATGACCTTTTCAAAGGCCGGATCGAAACTTCGCCCTTCGAGATAAGCTGGATCGCGTTCGTATCGGAGCACATCGTCAAGCCGGTTGAGGTCGGCCTCGGTTTCCTGAAGGGCATTCCCAAAAGTCACAAATGTGGTGATCGGCCCGGTGAAACTGTTCATGAGCGTTTGAAATGCCACCAGAAGACCTACCGTCATCCGGCCGTCCATTACACTCAGGCCTCCCAACCCGAGGATTGCGGTTGAAATCATCGCTTTGGTGAATGGAGGTATTGCGGTCAGGAATTGACCGAAAAACTCCATATCCTGCTGCGATTTTATCGCCTTTGCCTGGTAGCCTCCCCAGCGCCCAAAAAATTCGTTTTCGCCTCCGGTAGCTTTCAACGTTTCGATCATCTGCAAGCCGCTCATGGAGGTGCCAACCAGTTTTCCCTTCTCCTGAAGGACGCGGAGACTGGCATCGGTTCGAGGTCTCTGGACGAGTTTCGTCGCGATAATATTGATCATCGAAAAGGCGACACAGGTCAGCGTCAGCAAGACGTCGTACTTCAGCAGAATCAGCCCAAAAAAAACCAGCGACATCATATCAAGCATTGTGGTCGCCAATTTTTCCGAGAGAACCTTAGCGACTTTGTCGTTGATCAGGACGCGCGAACCGATCTCGCCGGCGAACCGTTGAGAAAAGAACTCCATCGGTAACTGAATCACGTGCATGAAGAATTTCGCCGAAGTGGTCAGAGCAAGTTTTGTCTCCAGGCGCAGCAGGAAATGTTGTTGCAGCGAGAGCAAGACCGCCATCAAGGCGATGGAGATCACCATGGCGACCAGCAAGGGGCGCAACACGTCGTTTTGTTCGGCTACCAGAAAATCGTCGATAAAGATCTTGGTGAAGGCTGGATTTACCAGGGTCGGTAAAACGAGGAGTAAACCCGCGCCGACGGCAAATGTGATTCCGATCTCAAAGCCGCTCAGACGGCGGCGTAGCGAATGAATCAGGCTGGGCTTGTGGCCGCCCGATTTGAATTTATCGGTTGGCCGGAGAATCAGGACGACCCCTGTAAACGAAGCCTCCACTTCTTCAATCGTTACGCGGCGAGGGCCGGTAGCCGGATCATTCAAACAGACCTTGCCCTCGCTGACTCCTTCGAAGACGAGGAAGTGATTGAAATTCCAGAACAAGATCACAGGTGGTTCGAGCTTCAGAAGGGCCCCTACCTCGCATCGGATGCCACGGCTCTCGAGACCTATCCGCCGGGCTGCCTTCAAAAGGTTGCTCGCCTTGCTTCCATCCCGAGTGACTCCGCAGTCGACGCGGAGTTGTTCAAGCGGAATCCAGAGATTGTAATAGCGCAAAATGATCCCGAGCGACGCTGCGCCGCACTCGACCGCCTCCATCTGAAGAAGGGTTGGGGTGCTGACTCTTTTTGGCCTAGCTCCCTCGGAAGGAAGAGTTGCCTGGCTCATAGAGATTATTGAATGCCCAATGTTTCCTTGATTTTGGGAATGACATATTCAACCGGGCGCTTGCGATCGACAACGATTGAACCAGTACACAGCGTCCCGCTGAATATTCCGATCGGCGGCCCTTGAGGCGACGACCATTTGTAACCGCTTCGCGTCGTCGAGTCGACAAGCAGATCTGCCACAACCTCGATTGGAGATCCTCGCTGGGACAACTCTTTCACCAATTGGTCATTCCGCAGGACGCGTTGCATGCCTTCGGGCGTACTTGGGAACAGGGAGACGCTTTTGACCTGACCCAACATGAATCCGAACTCTTCGGGCTTAACTGTCGAAGGTGAGATCTGGACCTGCATTCCGACGTTGACTTTTTTTCCGTCTCCAGCGGGAATAAAAAGAACAGCCTGCATGGCCCCCTCGTTCGTTTCGATGGTGATGATTCTGTCTTTGCTTGAGACCAGGTTGCCGCGCTCGATGAGCTTTTCCAGAACCCGCCCCCGGTAAGGGCTCAATACCTTTGTGCTCCAGTCCCGTTGGGTTTCATATTCGCGCAACTGACGCAGAGTATCGTCGATTTCCTTTTTTCTTGTATTGCGTTTTTCCTGAGTCTCCCTGGCGAGTTTGACCTTTTCCGAGATGATCTCGGTCAGTCGAACCTGATTGTCCGAAATCTGATGTTGTACGGAAAACAGGCTGTCTCTTGCGGTGATGACTGTGGACTGTGTAGTAAGGCCTTTTGCCTGGAGTTCTTGTTCGCTTTTGAGGCGGTCGGCAAGCGAGCCTTCCTGTTGCTTCAGATCGCCGATTACCTTGCTTCGTGTTTCGTTTTCTTCGGACAGAGCCTTCAACGCCGCCAGATTATTTTGCTCTTCCCGGGCAGTGATATCGGCGTCCTGCCCGTTCAGATCGTTCAGTTTCCGACGGGCCAGCACGATCTTGAGTTCCAGCCCGGATTGACTGATGGTGGCGATCGATTGGCCCGCCTGAACTACGTCACCCGGCTTCACTGCCAGATCGGTGATGACTCCGTCCGACCCTGCCGAGACATCGAATACCGACCCGCCACGAAGGAGGATGCCCTTGCCGGAAACTTTGGCTGGGATGAACCCGATAAATCCCCAGAGAATTATCAGGAGCGCTATTACGCCAACGGCGGCTAGCGCAATCCATGCAACCGGAGAGGTGATCGACATCAGATAGTCCAGCTGCTCTGGAGAGGAAAGTCTCTCAAGAGCGGCTTTGCGGAATATGCTTGATGGCGGAGCTTGCTCCTTTTCCGCAGCCTTAGGGGTTCCGGGGGCGGGGATTGGCTTGCGACCTGGCTCATAGTTCCGATCTGAAATTAGAGGACCACGCTCTTCATTTCCAATCGGAAGCTTTGTAAAAGAGTTTCGCGAAATTTGCAGATTTTCTATCGGTTTCGGGAAGCCGGGAATGCGATAAGCAACGTCTTTTGAAATCAGGGTGGCTGTTTCAAATCGAAGCTTGGCAATTTCCTCTGCGAGATTTGTTCTCGCCGAAACTACCGAGTTGGCGGCGTTGGTGAGACGTTCTTCCGCCTGAATCGTGTCAAACAACGTAGCGGCTCCCAGCCGAAGTCTTTCCCGGGTGTCATTAAGCGACTTCGTGTAGTAGTCGACCGACCGTTCGGCATCACCGATCTGCCGGTCCAGTTCCTTCAGAGTGTCGACGCTGACAAGAATGTCGGAAGCGATACTGCGGGAAACGCTTTCCATGCTCAGGATCGACTTATCCAGATCTGCTTGAGCGCTGATCAGAGCTCCTTTTTTCGTGTGGTTGGCAGGGGGAAAATTGAAGCCGAGTCCCAGCTCATATGTGGGCTCCAAGCCGTATCCGCTGCGACCGTTCGTCTGGGCGTTATCGATGACCGCAAGCCCCGCGCCGGCCTTGAATTTAAGGTCGGGGCGCATATCGATCCTGGCCTTTTCCGCGAGCAGTCGCTTGGATTCAATTCCTTTGAGCGCCGCGGCTCTATCGAAACGCCGGGACAATGCCAATTCGGTAAGATTTTCCGTATCGAGAGTGGCAAGCTGGCGCTGCGGCACCGTGGGGAAAGACTCGTATGCCAGAGGGAGTTTCTTTAGCTGTTCTGCCCGAATGCCAATGGTCCTCGCCAGTTCACCGCCGGCCGTAAAGACCGCCAGTAACGCAGTCGAGCGGTTTGTCAGGGCCTCCGCGCGCCTCGCCTCGGAAAGAGAAAGCTCCGAAGCCGGGATCGCATCGCCCTTTACCAATTCCGCAGAGAGGGCATACAAGGCGTTGGAAATGCGGTAGGCCCTATCGCTCACATAAAACTTTTCGAGAGCCGCAGAAGCTTTCCAATAGGCATTAACCGTATCCAAAGCAGCCTTGGTGGCCGTGTGGCTCAGGGTGAGAAGGCTCGCCTCATAGTCGATCCTGGCTGCCATTTCGTCCGCATCATTAGCGATTGTTCCCAGCTTGGTCAGGGGCAGGGAGATCGTAACCTTCAAATCATGTTTTATTGGAGGCCACGTGGGTTGATCATTCTCATTGAGAAGATCCGGACCGTATTCAAAGTCCAGGGTCGCTCCGTTCCGGAGCTGCTTGCTGGCGTCGAACGACGTGAACAGCGCGGTGATGCTCTGGGCGATGTTATTGCTCGCCGCAGCGGTTGTGCTCTGGCTGATAACGTTGGTAATATTGTTGATCGCGCTGGGGTTCGCGGCGAGGGCCCCGAAAACTCCATTGAGCGATTGATTGATTTGCTGCCGAATCTGATTCGGTGTGGATGCTTGACCGTCCGCGGGATTCGTGAAGCTTTTTGCGTAGCCGACTGCTCCTAATAGCTTGGAATCGAATTGTCCGGAGGCCTTCACTAATGCACCTTTGGCCAGCTGTGCATCCTCAACCGCGAGGCGGACGTCCGAATTTTGATAAAGCGCCATCCGAACTGCATCCATCAAAGAAATGAAGAGCAGATCTCTAGGATGAACGCGCTGAATTCGCAGCGATTGTTGATATTGCTCGTCGAGAGCCTGTACGGTCTGGGGAGCAAGAGTTGGCTTCGGACTGGGCGTTGGCAGTGCGCCGGGTCCTGCACTGGGCGGAATGAGTGGCGAAACGGGGGCAGCGGCTGGCTGAGCGGGCCCCGGAGATTCTGACGGTAGCGCCGGAGGTGTTGGTTGAGCAGTAGATTCCGCGGGAGAAGCCGATGGGGACGCCTGAGAGGGGGTCTTCTCCTGGATTTGCGGAATGAGCGGAGTTGCCGAAGCCGAAGGTGATCCGCCTTGTTGCGCGGATGGTTGGGTCTCCGGGGTTGCTGTTTGAGATTGCAGTAAGCTCGGGATCGCAAGCAGGAGGCTCACCCAAGCTCCGAGCACAAGTCGCTTGGAGACACGGGATTTCTTCGGTCCTGACGTAGAGTTGTGGTCCATCGGCGGCTTGGAAGATGACGCGAGGTGTTTGTTGCAAATCCGCGCGATCGTAACAAGACGAAAATTTTTCGACCAGCCACGGCCTCTGCGTGAGCCTTGCAGGATGCAGAAAGCGGCACGACATTCCATTGCATTTTGCATCGTCTGATGTCTCTGTTTGAGTAGGCCTTCAACCGCCTAAGAGTGTTTCTACACAGGCAACGTGAGAGTTTTGCGACCAATGGGCTTGGAGCTTGCTAAGCAAGTCGTTGTTTAACCCCAGTTCACGAATGGAGAGGCATGCGCGTTTTAATTGTAGATGACGAACGGTCCATACGAACATCAACAGCGGTGGCTATTCAGGCTGCTGGTCATAATGCTGAAACGGCTGACAGCGGGCAGATTGCGATCCTGAAGCTTCAGGAGGACGCCTATGATCTTGCGTTTCTCGACCTGCGACTGGGCGATGAAGATGGCCTCCAGATCCTGGAGCAGATCAAGCGGCAGAATTCCAGGCTGCCGGTTGTTGTCTTCACGGCCTATGCGTCGGTTGCATCGGCGGTCGCGGCGATGCAGAGGGGGGCATTTGACTACCTCGAAAAGCCGTTTACTCCGGAACATCTGCGCCAAATTTTGGCGCGCGTCGAGAAGCAAAAAAAATTCGAGTCCAGGATTGATGACCTGCAGCAACAGATCTATCTGCTGAATCCGCGAATAGAGCTGCAATCTTCCGACCCGAAAATGGCTCGGACGCTGGAGGTCCTTTTCCGCGCGGCTCCCACGCAGGCGGCGATACTGCTTTTGGGTGAGAGCGGCACTGGCAAAAGCGTTCTTGCGCACGAAGTTCATCAACGGAGCAGCTCGAAAGAAGGACCATTTGTTACGGTTAGTTGTCCGAGCCTGTCGCGTGAACTTCTGGAAAGCGAATTGTTTGGACACGTGAAAGGCGCTTTTACCGGAGCAGTCCGCGATACATGGGGTAAGGTTGCCGCGGCCGAGTCTGGCACCTTATTCCTCGACGAAATTGGAGAGTTGCCCCTGGAAATTCAACCCAAGCTCCTTCGCATGTTACAGGAGCGGCAATACGAACGAGTGGGGGAAAACAGGATCCGAACGACGAATACTCGCATTGTCGCGGCTACCAACAAAGATCTAAAGGATTGTGTCCGAAAGGGTACGTTCCGTGAGGATCTCTATTATCGCTTGGATGTCATTTCTGTCGTGATACCGCCATTACGAGAGAGAGTTGAAGATCTCCAGAGCCTGGCGCTGGGATTCCTCGAATTCTTTGGTCGGCAACTCGGGCGAAACGCATTAACCTTTTCTGATTCCGCTATGCGAAGAATTCGTTCCTATCCATGGCATGGGAATATTCGGGAGTTACGAAATACGGTCGAGCGGGCGGTCATTCTTTCACAGACGAATCAGATCGAGGAAGAGTTTTTGCCGGACGCTTCATTCGATGGGCAAACAGTCGAAGCGACTGTCGGAGCGAACGTTACGCTTGACCAACTGGAAGCGGCCCACATCCGAAAGATCCTGGAGAGAGCTTCAAATCTGGACTCGGCGGCAAAGACACTCGGAATTGATCCCGCGACGCTGTATAGGAAAAGGAAGCGGATGCAGCTTTGATTAGAATGTTACGTCTGAAGTTGACTCTTGGGTTGCTCGCGACGCTGCTGATTCTTCTTCTGGTCGGAGTTTATGGAGTGTGGCTGTTCAACGATCTGGGGCGCGCGGTCGACAAGGTGCTGCGGGACAATTATGACAGCATTAAGATCTGTCACTACATGCGGACCGCTACGGCTCGGGTAAACACCTTCTACACTCGAGGCGACCGTCCGTTTCCACCTCTTGACCAACCGCAGACGCTGGACGACGTCGAGCGGCAATTCGACGCTCGTTTTCCGGTTCTCGAGCGAAATGCCAAGACCCGAGAGGAAGAAAGGCTCGTTGCCGAACTGAAGGCGACGTGTTCGGACTATGTTCAGGTCTACCGGCGCCTTTTCGAGTATTTCAACAAGGGGGAGAGCGGGCGGGCGCAAATTTCGGAAACAAGAGCGCAAATCCCGGTCCTGACGCTCAGAATCACGGACCTGACCGAGAAAATACTGGACCGGAACGAGCAACAGATGTTCAAGGAGAACCGGACGGCTGAGGAAAAGGCGAAGGATTCAATTCGGTTGCTGTTCATCGCAATGGTCAGTGCGGTGATCGTCTTTTTGTTTACTTACGCCCGGCTCGGCCAATCGATTATTACGCCGATCCAGAACCTGACGAGGTCGATTCGCGAACTGCGCTCGCGCGACTTTGCACAGTCCCTTCCGGTAGAGGCCAACGACGAGCTCGGAGCCCTCACGCGCGAGTTCAATGCGATGGCTGAGGAGCTCAGAAATTTCTATAGGGAAACCGGCCGCAAGTTCGTTGAACTGAATGAGGTTATTCGGGCAATGATGACGACGTTGCCCTATCCGATTTTCATCCTTGGCGATCGCGATGCGATTAGCCGGATGAATCCGGCAGCGGAACGATTGATGGACTCGCTGCGCTGGAATGGAGTGATGCCGGCGCAGATTCGCAAGCACTTGGCTCAGGCTTCGATAACCGGCCCGGATTACGGGTTGGACGATCTGAAGCAAGCGTTGCTCTTTCGGGTCAACGAGCAAGAGGTCTATTTCCTTCCCAGAATATTTCCGATTGTTTTGGAAGATGGAACAATATTCGGGCGAGCTCTTATGCTGGTTGACGTCACGCGCTTTCGCTGGCTCGACGAAATGAAGACGGACATGCTAGCGACCCTCAGTCATGAAATACGTACGCCGCTTACCGGGATTCGACTTGTTCTTTATCTCCTGCTGGAAAAGAGCACCGGGGATTTAACCAAGGCGCAGGAGGAGCTCGTCGGCACAGCGTGTAACGACTGTGAGCGATTGTTAAAGACACTGAACAGTATCCTTGATCTCGCTCGCATGGAGAGCGGTAAACCGCTGCTGAATTTACGGGAAGTCCCTGCAAGGCTGGTAGCCGAAGAGAGCTACAGGGCTTTCCGCGAACAAGCCGAATCCGCTTCGCGTTTGCTCAGGATGGAAATCGCAGAGCAACTGCCGGCCGTGTTTGTGGACTTGGAACGGATTTCAATCGTGTTTTCGAACTTCATCTCGAACGCGATCAAGTATGGATATCGAGACTCTGAGATCATTTTGAAAGCTCGACCATACGCAACCGACTTTGTCCGATTCAGCGTTGTTAATTCTGGCCCCGGATTGAGCGAGGAGGAGCAAGGACGGGTTTTCGATAAATTCTACCGGAGATCGAGTCAGGATAGAGAGGGAGTTGGTCTTGGACTCTCGATTGCCCGTCAGGTGGTTCAAGCCCACGAGGGTCGAATTGGAGTATTCAGCGAGCACGATAAGACGACTGAGTTCTACTGCGATTTGCCCGTGGTGAAGAAGGAAGGAGGAGTCCAGGAGCAGGATAAGGAGGAGCAAGTTTGGAGTTCGGAGTTCGAGGTTCGGAGTTCCGGGGCCAGCATGAAATAGGTAGCCCTGCGCTGCGAACCCCGAACTCCAAATGGGGATTCACCACAGAGGCGCAGAGCAGCGCAAAGTTCGGAATGAATTTCGGTTCGGCGTCAAGGCGATGGTGAGCGCCGTGACGCTATCCGCGGCGAACGGTGAAGGGCGAACGGCGAACCTTAAACTCCGAACTCGCTTGATTTTCCCTGCAGGAGCGCTACAGATGGTCGCTTCGAATGCGACATCCTGGAATTCTTTTCACTGCGTTGGTTTGCGTGGCTATGCCATGTAACGTTCTTCAAGCGGCAAAAGGAAGAATGAGTGCTTCATCTCTGCAAGCCGCGTCTCGATATTCTGCCCTGCATCGGGGTTACTCATTCCTTGTTATGCAGGATGGAGACGTGATTTACGAGAGTTACGCAAACGGCGACGGCCGTGATCAGAATGTCTCGATTTTCAGCGGAACGAAGGGCTTTTGGTGCGTCGCTGCTGCGGCTGCAGCTCAAGATGGAATCCTGGACTTCAATGAGCCCGTCTGTCACACGATCCCGGAGTGGTGCGGAGATGCGAAAAAATCGGAAATCCGTGTCCGCGACCTGCTGAATTTCACTGCCGGTATCGAACCAGCATTTTCGCTGCACGGGCGAAGCATTTCTGATCGGAACGCCTTCAGTGTACGCTTGCCGGCAGCTACGCAGCCTGGCGAATCCTTCATGTACGGGCCGAGCCAATTGCAGGTCTTCAGTGAAGTCCTTCGGCGCAAACTCGCGGCGAGACACATGACTCCCGAGGAGTATCTAACACGTCGGATACTTCGCCCGCTCGGGATTGCCGGAGTCGATTTCAGGGAAGACTCACGCGGCAATCCGCTTTTGGCCAGCGGCTTTCGGCTTTCGGCCTTGCAATGGGCTCAGCTTGGAGAGTTGATTCTGGGCGGCGGCAAATACAGAGGCCGCCAGATCGTGCGTCCGGAATATCTCACGGAATGTTTCCGGGGGACGCATATCAATCCGATGTTCGGGATGGGCTTCTGGTTGAATCGCCTGGCGCCAAGCGGCCGCGAGGTGGACGTAGAGAGAATGCTCAATCTGCCTTGGGAGCGCCAGGATTGGCAGGCGACGTGCCTCTGTCGGGAAGCGCCAAGGGACATGATTGCCGCGATCGGATCCGGATATCAACGGATGTTTATCGTTCCGTCGATGAATGTGGTCGTTGTGCGCCAGGGACGCGATGACAGCAGATTTTCAGATGCGCATTTTCTGAGCTTGCTATTTGCGGCGAAAGGCTAGCGCGAAAATCTCGTCCCGCGGCCGCGGGATGAAATTTTCGCGCTATAGAGCCGGGGCGCATCGTCTTTTGACGTCTAGCCAGGGCTAAAGCCACTGGGCTAATCTGTTAGACCGCTCCGCGGTCCACGGCTGGCGCTGAAGCGCCGGCCTATTATCGGAGCGCCTCTCCGAGGCGCGGTCGGTTCTGGGCCGCCTGGCTTGGCTAAACCTGGCGGGCTCAATTTTTGCGAACGGCGAGGAATAACGTTGAGCTTCGGTTGTTCCATTTGTAGCCGAACCCGAATGTCAGGCGTT
>Ga0182040_10000974_pt1 | contig 13239 bp, 12 predicted proteins | sample flu12Cox44000176_FD_125973 | JGI IMG/M metagenome (GOLD analysis project Ga0182040, IMG submission 125973) | Lab enrichment of tropical soil microbial communities from Luquillo Experimental Forest, Puerto Rico - flux8day.12C.oxic.44.000.176 | ecosystem: Environmental > Terrestrial > Soil >... | reverse complement strand
TTTGCTGGTGCGTCCGCAGCCGCATCGAGCTATCGCCGGCAGTGGGGTCGCGCTCTAAAGACAAGGACAGAGACGATACGACCACAAAAACGAAATAGTCCGGACATAACGACTGCCGCATTTCCAGTGCGACGGTGAGTGCCCAGCGAGTGCGCGCTAATTTACTTTACGCCACCTTGCGCGGCTGAATGGTCGAGCAGAAATCGGAGAGGATTTCGGCAAGACGGCGGGTCGCAGGGCTTGCATCTGTAGCGGCGACCAGCACGACTTCGGTGTTTGTTATTGTCGGAAATCCATCCTTAGTTTTGAGCACGCGATGTTCGGGCAGGATGGCGATGTCGGCGAGAATGCTGACGCCGAGACCAACAGAGACCGCGGCTTGGATGCCAGCGAGATTGTGACTGGTATATGCAATGTGCCAGGTGCGCCCAGCCGCTTCGATGGCGTGGATCATGCGATTGCGATAGAGGCAGCCTTGGTCGGCCATTACGAGCGGCAGTGGATCTCGGTGATAATCGATCGGACGCCGCTTGCTAGTGACCCAATGCAAACGTTCGGGCCAGGACGCGATTCCGCCTATCTCGCCGCCTTCGCGTTTGAACAGCGCTAGGTCGAGCTCTCCGCGCTCTAGCGCGCGGCGTAGCGCCACGCTGAGGCCGCAACGCACGTCCAGGCGGAGGCCCGGGCGAGAACGGACGAAATCCGATAGCAATTCGGTCAACCGATAGGCTGCGAAATCCTCCGGGAGCCCGACCCGCACGACCCCTTCGCTGGCTGGTCGCGTGATCACCTCACGTGCTTCCTGCTCAAGCGCCAAAATCCTTCGCGCGTAAGCGACAAGCCGTTCGCCCTCCTCGGTGGGCGTGGCCTGCTTTCCGTTCCGATGCAGTAGCGGGTACCCGAGATTTTCTTCCAGCCGCCGGATCTGCTGGCTCACCGTCGACTGCGTGCGATGGACGCGCTCGCCCGCGCGCGTGAACCCGCCGGTATCGACGACCGAGACGAAGCTGCGAAGAAGATCGAGATCGAGCATGGCCGCATCATTCGTTTTTCAACTGGATATCAGTTTATCATTTAATTTCCAAATATCAAGGGGCGGGCCTATTTGCGGTGCCAGTAAAGGAATTCCACCATGCAAACCTCAAATGTAACGCTGCCATCCCAGTCACAACCCATCCCGCTACCGTTCTTGATCGCCGCGTTCTGCCTGCTGTGGTCGTCCGCCTTCGCTGTGGCCAAGATTGGAATGGCAGACAGTCCTCCGCTTCTTCTCCTCGCGATGCGGTTTCTGGGAGCGGGCATTCTGATTTTCGGCGTTGCCGCAATCCGTCGCTCTCTGTGGGATCTGAGCGGCCGTGAGGTCGTTGTCTTCGCCGTGCTCGGGGTGGTCAACCAAGCGACGTTTCTGGGACTTGGTTATGTCGGCATGCACAGCATCTCGTCGGGCCTCTCAGCGCTCGTGATCAGCGCCAACCCGGTGCTGACTGCGGTCTTGGCTGCGTGGTTCCTCAACGAACCAATGACGTGGCGAAAGGCAGTTGGCTTGTTGCTCGGTGTTATCGGCGTTGCCTTCGTGGTCGAAAGTCGTATCGCAGGCGGCGTTGACCATTCCGCCGGTATCGCTTTCACGATCGCAGCGTTGTTCTCGCTCGTTGCCGGTACAATCTTGTTCAAAAAATTTGCGCCCGTTCATGGGCACTGGATCGGCAACGGCGTGCAGAATCTATCGGCTGGGCTTACCATGTTACCCTTCGCGCTGACCTTCGAAAATATCGGAGACATCGTGCCGAGTTGGCGCCTGCTTGCGGCCGTTGCCTATCTGACCTTATTCGTCTCGGTGTTCGCCTACCTGCTCTGGTTTCACATGCTCACGGTGTCAGGCGCCACCGTGGCGAGTTCCTATCACTTCATGATGCCGCCGCTCGGATTGCTGTTCGGCTGGCTTCTGCTCGGAGAGCATGTCGCGCGCACGGATGTCGTGGGCATTGTGTCGATCGCCCTCGGCATTTATCTCGTCACTCGTCTACCATCTTCAGGAGCCTATCGATCGACGCACGATGTAAAATTCGCTGCCCGAGTTGCGAGCCGCCACTCCATCGGAAACCTTTCCCCGAGTGTCATCCAATCCAATCGTCGTGGCCAGTAACTAAATATATGCAGCTAGCGCTCCGCTGAACGAAATACTTGGAGAAAGCAAACAGAACATTTGCACTGCACCATACGACGTCCGCTTTGCGTCATTCGTTACCTAGGTATTGGGCCACAGCGCCGATCAATGTCCGCTGTGCCTCCAATAGTGACCAAACTCTGCGAGGCAGCAGAATGACGCGAAGGGCCAATAGCGGACATTATGCGGACATTATTCCGCACGATGGAATCCAGTCACAAAATTTACGTCCTTTTGATTGCCCCTCAACTGTTAGCTTCCTAATTGGCGTACATTAGCTCTATGAGCGAAACGAAGGCACTTTTAGATACTCTACGTAACTCGGCCGACCAAAAGGTCGTTGCCGCCATTGAATCAGTGGTCCGCGACGGCACCGACCGGCAATTGTGCCGTATCAATCTCCTGAACTTCGCCAGCAAACACAAGCTAAGCGAGGAAAAAACAATAAGTGGATTCCTGCACGCTTCACGGCTAGGGCTGTTCGAGTTGACTTGGAACGTTCTGTGCCCCGGTTGTGGTGGAGTGCTCGACGCCACACAAACCCTCAAGTCCGTGCACAAGGAGGCCTATGACTGCGCCCTCTGCGCGGCTGGCTATGAGCCGACCCTTGACGAAATGGTCGAGGTCGCTTTCACGGTCAGCCCACGCCTGCGACGGATCGCGGCACACGATCCCAACTCACTCCCGATCTGGGAATATTTCCGCCAAATATTCTGGTGTTCCGGGATCGACCTCCCCGAAACCGGACTGGAAGAGATTCTCGAAAAAATCACCATCGAGGCGATCGAACTTCCGGCCAGAGAGAAGGCGCTGATATCGCTGCAACTGCCGGCCGAATTTGTGATCGTGTTCGAACCGGTCACGCATGCGGCTCATTTCATCGACGTGAAAGGAGATCCAACACGCGAACGTCAGAATCTGACGATGATCTTCAATAGGGTTCAGGCGCCGACCAGCACGACGGAAATGCGACCCGGTCCCCTGCGCCTTTCCCTCGACAACCGCACCGATGTGCGCACGCTGCCTGCGATCTGGATTGCCGGCGACGAACTCCATCACCTGCTCGGCAAGCGCCGTCCGTTCCTGACTGCAAAGCGGCTTTTGACCAACCAAACGTTTCGCGACATCTATCGTACAGACACTCTCGATGTCGATCAGGGACTCAAAGTCACCAGCATCACGTTCCTGTTCACCGACCTCAAGGGCTCGACCGCGCTATATGACCGCGTTGGCGACATTGTCGCCTACGACCTTGTGCGCGAACATTTCCGGATTCTCCAGGAGATCGTCGCCTCCGAGGGGGGCGCAGTCGTCAAGACTATCGGTGACGCGGTGATGGCAACATTTCCGACGCCTGATCGCGCAGTTGCGGCTGCGCTTCGCATGCGTGACTCGGTCCAAAACCTCAAGAACGATCTGCTGGTCAAGATCGGAATTCACGAGGGGCCATGCCTCGCGGTTACGCTCAACGAGCGGCTCGATTATTTTGGGCAGACTGTCAATATTGCGGCGCGTGTCCAGAGCCTTGCCGATTCACGTGCGATTTTCGTGACCAAATCGGTCGTAGAAAATTCGCAAGTATCGAAGATATTGGAGGAGAGCAAAATCAAACTGACTGAGCAAAGCGCCGCGCTGCGCGGTGTCGCTGACAAAATGACGGTTTTTCAAATTCCCTGAGCGCCTGAACAAGCGAGGTCCACGCGTAAATCGCTAGCGTGGCTCAATGTCCGCTTTGACACAGCCAGGGTCAAAAGCGGATACCGTCCACACCGTCAGAAGCAGACATATGCAGTGCAACACACAAAAAGCAGACCGCCACGCTGAGCCGTTGCCTTGGAGACGTCACAACGAGCCGCTACAACAACAGTCCTAGCCGCAGAGAGAGGACGTGATCTCATGAATACGCAACAGCTCGCGAAGACTTTCACCGACATGTGCGCGAAGGGCGAGTTCGAGGCCGCCGGTAAGAAATTCTGGTCCGATGACATCGAGAGCCGCGAGCCGATGACCGGCGAAATGGCGGTGCTCAAAGGGCGCAAGGCGGTCGAAGGAAAAGGCGAATGGTGGTATGCGAACCACGAGGTGCACAATGTCACCGTCGAGGGTCCCTATGTGCATGGCGATCAGTTCGTCGTTCGCTTCAAGATGGAAGTCACGCCCAAGGGTAAGAATCGCTTGAGCCTCGATGAAGTCGGCCTTTACACGGTCCAGAACGGCAAGATCGTCGAGGAGCGCTTCTTCATGGGCGGCCCGCAATCCTAACTGGATCGAGAGATCCGAACGCCTAAAGTTGGGAAGCAGTGTCCGCTTTGTCGCTTTGGGTCATAAGCAGACATATGCGGTGCAAAACACCATGTCCGCTTTGGGCCAATAGCGGACATCGCGAAGGCTTAGTCGATCACCTCATCGGCGCGTTGCTGGGGTTGTACGCGAAAGCGCCAGCACTGCGAGTCTTTAAGGTCAGCGGCCATACCTGTCAGTTGATCCCGACTACCATTCCGAAAGCGAGGGCGGCCGAGCAGAAAACAGTGATAATGACAAGTGCATAAATGGTGCCGCGAAATGTCGGGTCACTGTCATCCAAGGGATCTTTTGCTCTCGTTCCCGCTGGCGCTCCCTCATTTTCGCTATGCACTCGTAATCGTGCGCGATCCGTCGCATGAGTTATTAATTGGCTGAACCGTTTACAAAACTCAGCATCAAGAAGATCGTCTATGTTATCGGAGCGCTCGCGCACGAGCGCTTCAAATTGCTTCCTAACCAAGCTCCATTCATCAACCGGATTACTAGACATAGCGCTCTCGCCGCCACTAGCGCTCTCAACGCACTCCTAATTGGTGCTTGATGTCAGAACGTGTCTGACTCGTTGTTGCCAGTCCGAGGACCGAAAAGATCAGCGACAGGGCACCGGTGACTATGGCGAACACCACTATACTGTGGTCGGTAAAAAGCACGGTTTCCATCATTGGCCTCCATTACTCTGTCCAGCCGACGGCGCGGCCAGAGCTCTGGTCCTTTGCAGAATTCCTTTGCGACAGCTTCTCCCGTCAAACCCAAAACTCGGGAACCGCTTATGTGTTCCTCGCGACACAACCAAAAATAAATACCGCTACGGAATTCAAAGTCGTTGATAAATATTTTGGCAGAACTACCGCTGGTAATTAGATGCGTGATGTGCGCGAAGCCCGCTTGACGCCCGAAAGCTGACATGTGCGGTGGAACTAGCGCTATAGGCCAAAAGCGGACATTCGGTGCGAGATGGTCAAGCCCGCGCTGGATACCAATAGCCGTGGATGAGGGGCAAGAACCTGCCGTCATCATCGCCAACTTCCTGCTCGACGCGCGCGTTCAGCTTGTCGTTCAGTGCCATCATCAGTTCGCCTCGACCGGTAGCACTCTGCGCCAAGTTCCGCGTCTCCTCCGGGTCCTCTTGCAGGTCATAGACTTCAAGGTCGTTGTTGGCGACCAACGCTTCGTAAGTGGCCGGATGGTTGAAATGTGTCGGTGAGAAATATCGGCTGAACCGGTAGCGGCCATCGAAGATGCTTCGTATTGCACCTCGATTGTTAAAGTCCGGCTGCAGCCTCACCAGCTTTTCGAGTTTCTCAACCATGGGCTCATCTGACACGACCACCCTAATCAATGGACCGAACCATTTGGCGTCGAGATAGGAGAACATATTGTAATTGTACAAAGCAGCCGGACGCACAGCGTCGGTGGCTGCCCGCTCGGGTGCGTTAAGGACACCGGACAAATCGCGACCCGGCAAGCCGCCGCCTGCACTCGCCACTGCGTCAGACGGCTTGCCCGTAAGCGCAAGCAAAGTAGCTGCAAGATCGATCTGAGAAGATATTGCCTTCGTGCTCTTGCCGCCGGGGTAGGCGGGATGAAGTATCATGAGCGGTAAATGCTGCTGCTCCTTGTAGGCGTTTGCACCTTTGCCGCGCATTTGATGAGCGCCGCCCAGCTCGCCGTGATCGGCGGTGAAGACCACGATTGTCGAGTTGTCGAGGCCGTTGGCCTTTAGCTCTTCGAGCAGCCGAACCAGATGGCTATCGCAGTCCCGGATGCAGTTGAAGTAGTAGTTTTGCAAAATCCTCCATCGCCGGTCTTCGTTTGGCCATTGACCGAGCAGAAGGTCTTGAGTGGCTTGATAATTATAATGGGCGCGCGGGCGACCAGGCGCGTCGAGTGCCTGACTGCGTGTTGCTGGCAGCGGCACATCCCACTCCGCAAGATAAATTTCGTTATGGGGCGGCCGGTCAATCGGGTAGGCGGCGTACTTGCCCTGGACTGACTCGTCGGGCGCGTCCGAATTGACGTACATCACATCGTGCGGGTTGACCAAGTTCACAGCCATGAACCACGGCTGGCCCTTTGCTTTCAATTCCCGCGCCCTGGTCTTCAGCCAAGTAACTGCGGAGTTGGTTGCAAAGCTGTCATAGCTGTATCCACCAATCGGACCGTCAATCAGGTCACCAAGTCCCAGGAAATCCGCGAACCCATACGTTTCGATCACGTCACGGTATTTGAGCAATGGCGCATCGACCGGGTGGTGTGCCGTGTCGACATTGCCGCTGAGATGCCACTTCCCCTGATAGGCAGTGTGATAGCCGAGTTTGCGGAGACGATCCCCAATGGTCACCTTGTCGGTGGCCATGTCGCGTTGCCAGGGAGCCTCCATGTTATCGAAGACGCCCGTATGCTGAATGTGTTGCCCTGTGTAAATGACGGAGCGCGCCGACGAGCAAACCTGTGACGCACCCTGATGATTTAGGAAAGTTGTGCCGTTCTTCTTCAGATATTCGCGTCCCGGAACCGGAAAGGGCCATTTGTCAAAAAAGTGCTCTTGGTCGACGAGCACGAAAAGAATGTTGTAGCCCGGCGGTGGTGTTTGAGGGGCCTTATCCGGAGGGGATAGCTGAGCCAAGGTTGCGTTGGCCGGCGCGGCCATAGTGGATAGAAAATTGGCTCCAAGAAGAGCACCACTCGCCCCGACGACAGCACGACGCGATGGATTGCTGGAATAGTCGCGAGTGCCTGTCATGGATTTTCTCCTCTGACATCACCAGATCTTCGGAAATTGTGGGCCCGGTTCAGGCCCAAGGGCCAATAAACGCTTCATAAAAAAATCGGAAAAACACCCGCATACCGAAGCGGCGACAGGACGAGAAGTGTTGCGGCCAATGTCCGCTTTGGGTCATAAGCACACATGTGTAAAGCCGATGTCCGCTTTACCCCCAATAGCGGACATGACCAGTACTATTCGAGCACCTCGTCTGCACGCCCGATAAGCGTGTTCGGCACGTTGATACCGAGCGCTTTTGCGGTTTTGAGATTGATCATCAACTTGACCTTGGTGATCTGTTGAACTGGGAGGTCGCCAGGTTTCTCGCCTTTGAGAACGTGGCCAACGTGGACGCCAACCGCACGATACGCCTCGGCAAGGTCACCGCTGTAACTCATCAGCCCACCGGCCGCCGCGAACTCCGGGTGCTCGTAGACCGTCGGAACTCGATGGCTAAGTGACAATCTACCAAGTTCTCCCTCGAGTGCGTTGAAACGTGTTGCAGTGGCAATTACGAGCGCTTCTGCTTTCAATTCAACCAGAGAATTGAAGGCCGCAGTCAGGTCCTGCTCGCTGCCAACGGTCACCACATGGAGCTTGAGCCCAAGTGCATCCGCAGCTGTTTTGGCTATTCGCGATCCTGTTGTCGCAACAGGATCGGTGGGGTCAACAAGCAAAGCAAAATTCTTGGCAGCGGGGAGCAGTTCGTGCATCAGCTCCAGTCGCTTAGCCGCAACCTCCACGTTCAATGTGCTGACACCGGTAACGTTAGCACCCGGCCGGGCAAGACTGGAGACCAGACCCATTTGTACCGGATCGCCTCCAGTCGTAAACACAATGGGTATGGCGATATTCGCCGCCTTGGCGGCAACTGCAGCAGGCGTGCTGGTCGCAGCTATCACGCTTACTTTGCGTTGGACCAGATCAGATATCAGTGCAGGCAAGCGTTCATAGTGTCCCTCCGCCCAGCGATATTCGATCGTTACATTGTGACCCTCGACAAACCCAGTTTCTTCCAACCCTCTTAGAAAAGCGGACAAGGGCGGGTAAGCTTTGCCCGACCACCCCGAATTGACAAACCCGATGACCCGCATCGCCGACTGCTGCGCGTGGGCAGCTAGCGGCCACATCGCCACGCTACCAAAATAAGTGATGAAATCGCGCCGTCTCATTGTCTGCCCCAAATTTGAACGAAGTAATGAACTCGCGCCGTCTTATTGCCGCCTCGAGGCTAAGGACATGGCACCGTATCAGGTCGAACTAGCAATGTCCGCTTTGGGTCAGAAGCGGACATCTGCAGTGCAAACAGGCATGTCCGCTTTACTCCCGAAAGCGGACATGTGCGGTGCAGCTAGGGATGTCCGCTATGGGCCAAAAGCGGACACATCGGCACGGTTGCTTACTTCACCTGCACGACAGGGGGCATAGCCCAAGTGCCATCGATTGCAGCCTTACGCGGCGAATATAGCCGCGCATGGAGCGAGAACGGCTGGGGTGGCGTCGGTAGCCAGTTTGACTCTTTGTCGGCGCCCGGGTTCTCGCGCTGGAGGTAGATGTCCAGTGATCCATCGGGGTTTGGTTTCAAGTTACTGCGATCTCCGAGCGTGTAGCGATCGGTCGGAGTTGGGACTGTGAACCCTTTCAGGTCATAAATTGTCACCGACCAGAATTCTTCGACGGGCGGAAGCGCACCCTTCTCAAAGTGCATGACGTACTTGTTGTTGCCGTCGAGCGGCGTGTCCGCCGTGTCCGGATAGATTGCGTCTTCGGGCAAATTCATGCCGATCTCGAACTTGGCAACGCTTGCACGTTTCAGATAGTTCGCACCGTAGACGCCAGAATCCGTGTTCATCACCCAACCGTTCGCCTTGCGTCCAACTTTCGGCCATTCGATGATCAATGCCTCTTCCGCGGCAGCTGGCGCCGCCTGAAGCGCCTGACGGATGAGCGGGTCAGCCTTGGCCGGATCGAAGCTCTGATCGACTTCGAAGCCCAGAATGCGTTTCATCCGGGCCAGCTGAGGTTGATCGGTTGCCTGCGGACGATTGACCTTCAACAGCTCGGCGGCATAGGCAAAGTATGCATTCGGTATCATTTTTTTGACCTGTTGCACCGGTGGCGTTTCCATGTCGACGGACGTGTCAACGTTGGCCGTGATCGGCTGCGGCTCACTGCCCCACTGCGAGAGCAAGGCAATTTTGTAGCCATCCTGCACTTTGTGTACGGCATCGTAATCCTGAGGCCCGTCGGTCCGGGTTCGGCCAATGACCCAGACGAACGGCGTCGGAGCGTAAATTCGCTGAAGACCTTGGGGCAGTTCACCCTGCCAGCGAGGTCCAACCACGACAAAGTTGCCGGCGTCCGTGCCGGTTGTGCGCTTTCCCACACCAGCGAACGTATTCGTCCACATGTCCAGCATTTGCAACAAGTAATAGCGGCCGTGCGTGTCAGGCACCGAAATGACGACCGGCCCCTTGGTCAAATCAAGCCAGCTTAACGAATAGAGTGTATCGAAGTTGGGATGAGTGGCGCCTCGAAACGTCGCTGGCGGGAACGTGCGCGCATGCGTGAACGTGTTCATTGGTCCACGACCGAATTTCTTATCTGCCTCGATGTTGGTGAAGTGCTTGCGCGTAACATCCATAATCACAAGCGGGTAAAAATAGATGTACGCTTCCAGCGCGATGTTTTGGGCCTCTTGGGCGGTCAATGTTGTCGGCATCACAGACTGCTGCGCCCATGGTGCAAGCGGCCACGCAGCTGCGCCACCCAAAAGACCGAAGAAATCCCGTCGTCGCATGCTCACTACCGGTTCCGGATGGATATCCTAACGGAGCGCGGCCAACATCAGACATTCGCATTCGACAGCAAACCGCGACACTTACACCTTTTCGAGCGGCGCGCCGAAAGGGTTTCGGCCACTTGACGTATGTCAACGACGCACTGCGCGGAACTACGCGCCAACGGTGTTTGCCAAGGACAAATTGGCGCGGCAGCGGAAAATCATGAAGGCGGACTTTGAAGCCCGCTGGTGCGTTAATCGCGACCGGCGAAGGCAAACATATCATTGGAGAATTTTGAAATTAGAGTTTCCAATTGCCGGGGCAGTCCGCGTAATCGCGGAGACAGTATTTCCACTTGCCGCAGGTACAGAGAGGCGGCTTCGGTGCTTCCCGCACTGGCGGCCAAAACATTCCAAAGCCGTGCAGGATAATAAGCACCGCATTGAGTAGGAGGTAAAAAATTAGAGACAGAAACAGAAACTGCAACGCTATGCGCCCTACGAAATACCACGTTATTAGTTCGGTGGCATTTCCGTTTGGGTCAGTCATTTTCCAACCCCTGGGTGCGTGCGCTCGACATTTTAATCGGATGACCCGGAGGGGGGGATGGTTTTTTTAATGGAGGTGCCCCGGCACGGCCGCGCCCCTACCTTTCTTTTGCCAACAACCCTGTTTTCAGGGACATTCAGAAAAAGCTGGCGGTCAATGAGGTTTCTCCTCGTGAGGAAACCTCCTAACGACACCCGGCGAGCGGGTGATGAGGCCCGACTTCGGAGTTACGCCATGAATACCGGGTTATTCCTCATCCGTCGCCGTTGATCGACGGATAATCGGAGCCTACGCGCGCGCGCGAGATCCCCAACCCGAAATTCGGAATGTCCCCGATTGGCCATTGGAAATGTTTCGTCAGGGCGCGGCCAGCGACGGACGCAAGCAAGCGGCAATAGAGAGGGGAGCCTCAAACAGTCCAAGTGAGTTAGCGGATTCGAATGAACGCATTCAGCGGCGCTATCAGGGGTAAAGCGGACATGCCTTTTTGCGGCGCATCGTCGACGCCCGGAAAGTTCAGCAGCGCGTCCTGTCGAACACGACGGTCTTTGATACATTATCGCAGCTGTCGCGATCTCCGGCAGCCCACCAGAGAGGAGGATTCCGTGTACGCCGCTATTCGTCAGGGCAAGGCAAAGACCGGCATGGCCGAAGAACTAACTCGCAGGATTAAAGAGGGCGCCATTCCGATCATCAGCGATGTTCCAGGCTTTATGGCTTACTATGTGGTCTATGCGCCAGACGACACCGTGACGGCAATCAGCATCTTCAACGATTACGCGGGAGCCGAAGAGTCAAACAGACGTGCGCTCACGTGGATTGAGCAGAATCTTGCGCCCCTGCTTACTGGGCCAGCTACAGCGTTGGCCGGGCCGGTTATCGTGCACACCCTAGCGTAGCGAGAACGAATAGACCAAGTGTAATTTTGTGTTGTGCAGGATTCCGGGGGGCTAAGCCCAACGATAACCTTGGACCCAAGGGTGAAGTCAAAGGACGATGCCACAGATCTTGCGCCTAATCGCGATCTTGATGTCCGTGGCATTATTCAATGCCTCATGGTCAACTCCTGCCAAAACGACAGATCGCACCTTACTTGCGGGCCAGCTTTTGGTCTCGTCACCTTCAATTGCCGATCCGCACTTTGATCACACTGTGATTCTCCTTGTGCAGCACGACCAAAAAGGCTCGCTCGGCATCGCGATCAATTTGCCGTTGGAGGAACGCCCGCTGGCAAGTCTTCTTGAAAAGCTCGGCGCCAAGGACGTAAAGGCTACGGGTACCGTGCGCATCTTTGCCGGTGGACCAGTCCAGCCTGATATTGGCTTCGTCATTCATAGCAGCGACTATCGTCAACCTGAAACAGTCGCGATTGACGGACGCATCGCGATGACATCGAGCCGAAGGATTCTGCAAGACATCGGCAATTATAAAGGTCCTAAGAAATATCTCGTCGCGTTTGGGTATGCAGGGTGGGGCCCGGGGCAGCTTGAGGCCGAACTTGAACGTCGTGTTTGGTTTATCGCGGCGGGCGATTTTAAACTGATTTTCGATGAGGATCGAGACAAGGTTTGGGAATCGGCTTACTCACATCGCGAGGAAGATCTTTGAGTATAGCGTCGTCGACCCTGAGAGGCTGCACATGTCTGCTTCTGACCTAAAGCGAACATTCAGGCGCGAGGCCGGCATGGCGCAAAACCAAGATCACCGCCAAATGACAGCAATGTAACTTATGGCGGTGTCGCGTTTCTCGCTGGCTTCTGCTGCGTGAGTTTTCTGCCGTGCCGCTTTTTCTGCTCCTGCTGCTTGTTATCAACTGGCGCCAAGGCCAAAGCGCTTGCTCCTGAAGGCACGGCTTTTGGCTGGGGCTGCTGGTCCGCACTTGGTGTTTCTGAGGCAGCCGTGGCAGTCTCAGTTTGACCGCGGTTCAGCCACACAAAATTATCGGCACGCCCTGCCGGGGCGGCTACTGTCTCGCCCTTCGTCAGAACTTTCGTGGCAATCGTGTCGCCGAGGGTTGGGCTACTGCCGGGAGCCCCAAGCAGCTTGTCAGAGTCCTTGTCCTTGTCTTTCGCCGTCCCGGTCAGCGGGATCACGGGTCCCACCAACGGCCGCTCAGACGGCTTTGAATCGGAGGGCGACGCCTCGAGCGGTCCGGAAGGCAGCGCCACCGGAACGCGATTGCTCATATAGCGGCTCAATTCCTGTTCGACATAGCGCGCGAGCTTGATCGCTCCAGCTTTGGTGAAGAAAACGCCGTCGCTCAATCGCAGCCGGCGCACCTGTCCTTCATAGTCGGGACCATAGTTGGAATACTTGCCGGCTTCATCCACGAAGCCATCCCATACGTCGACATACTTAATGCCGGCGCGCTCGGCACGAGCGCGATAAAGCTCATTAAGATACGCCGCGTCGCTCGAGGAGCGAGTGCCGCGAAGTGGTGGCAGACCGACCCAGATGACCGGCACGCCCTTGCTCTTGAGAGCAGCAATCGTGTCGTCAATGCGCCGCGAGTAGATCTTTTCCCATTCCTCGCTGCGAAACTCGGCAGGGGCAGCAGTTTTTTTGTTACGTTGCGCTGAGGGCGTGCCGTTCTCGTCCGTATCGGATGTCGTCGCGGGCTTCTGCCCATCCTTTTTTTCGGCTTCGTCCTTGGCCTGCCGGTCTTTGGCCGG
>Ga0182040_10000967_pt1 | contig 13257 bp, 8 predicted proteins | sample flu12Cox44000176_FD_125973 | JGI IMG/M metagenome (GOLD analysis project Ga0182040, IMG submission 125973) | Lab enrichment of tropical soil microbial communities from Luquillo Experimental Forest, Puerto Rico - flux8day.12C.oxic.44.000.176 | ecosystem: Environmental > Terrestrial > Soil >... | reverse complement strand
TGACTCAGTGAGCCTGAAGTTCCGGTGATCGTTACCGTGGACACTCCCGTCGTGGCGGTGCTGCTGGCGGTCAGCGTCAAGGTACTCGTGGCCGTGGTGGGATTCGCACCGAACGATGCCGTGACACCATTCGGCAAGCCAGACGCAGCCAGAGTAACGCTTCCCGTAAAACTGTTCTGGGGAGTGACGGTAATGGTGCTCGAGCCGTTAGATCCCTGAGTGATGGTGAGGCTGTTCGGCGACGCGGAAAGACTGAAGTCCGGCGTAGCGGTGGCGTTCACCGTAAGAGCCAGTGTGGTCGTATGACTTAGAGTTCCCGAAGTTCCGGTGATCGTGACCGTGGACATTCCCGTTGTGGCGGTGCTGCCGGCGGTCAGCGTCAAGGTACTCGTGGCCGTGGTGGGATTCGTGTTGAACGACGCCGTGACGCCGTTTGGCAGGCCGGATGCGGCCAAAGTAACGCTTCCCATAAAGCCGTTCTGGGCAGCCACGGTGATAGTGCTGGACCCGTTAGATCCCTGAGTAATGGTCAGGCTGCTCGACGACGCGGAAAGACTGAAGTCCGCCGTGCCACCGGTAGGCGGTGGCTGTGTGGAAACAGTTCCACAGCTTGCCATAAACCAGCTGAAAAGCAACGCGATTACCAGGCCGGGGCCGGATAGACCACGCAGAAGGCCGAGTTTCCGCCCTGATTTGATGAAACCGTTGCCGAATACATGACGGCGCGTAATCCTCTTCATTTTCGACCCCGATGCCTGGGAAGTTGTGTTTAGGTGATGCTTTGCACGAACACTAGTTGAGTCGGCTGGATTGAGCGGGTACCCCAGATGCTAATACTTACGATGTTCAATTGCAATAGCAGGGAAGGGGACAAAGGGGACAAAAGAGGACAAGAGGGCGCCAGCGAACCTGCTTGAGACCCATCCAAAACGACCCGCGGCGACCATTCGCACCGAACCCGCGAGTTGCGTCTTTCAATGAAGGATGCCACCCTCGAAAGCGGAAAGATGGCGACCCCGCCGAGACTTGAACTCGGAACCTAATGGTTCGAAGCCATTCGCTCTATCCAGTTGAGCTACGGGGTCCCTGGGATCATTCTACTGCGGAAATCTTGGCGGATCACCAAATCAACGTGTCGATTTGGTTCGCAGCCAGCGAGTCGGAAACCTTAAATACCTTATGTGTCGCTTACAGGGCAAGTCGGCTAAATTTCCGTCCCTGCGTTGGGCAACTTCGTCAAAGTGAGCGGCGAGCCAAATCGGCTCCGGCCTTTTGTCGCGCCATCAACGGCGACACCATGCAGCCCTCACTCCACCAGTCGCACGCCGGAACGTTGAGCAGTTTGAGTCGCGCGCGCCTGGTTCACAAGCTGCGGTGCTTTCTCCCCGAGAGTCATCTGCTGTACCAAGTCGGCCGCGCGCTGCTCGGGCGACAGGATGGGATCTTGACCACTTAATCGTAGTGCTGATACTCGGTGCGTCACGGTTTCAAGGGCGGCGGGGAATCTGAGATCTGGTGAACAATGTCCACTTGGCCTTTTTCGTGCAGCTCGCGAACCTTTGCAAACTCTTTTTCGGCGGCGGCAGAATTCCCCATTTGTTTGTAAATCCGCCCTAAGCGGTAGTGGGCATCGGGCTGTGAGGGATCAAGTTCTTCTGCACGACGGAGAGCGGCAAGCGCTTCGGGAAATTCTTTCCGGTCGGTAAGTACGATGCCCATGTCGAGATAAGCTATGCGTAGATCGCCTTTCAGCTCCACTGCTTTCCTGAGAAGCGGCAGCGCCTTTTCCGGGTCGCTTTGCTTCATGGCGATATCCCCGAGGTACGCGACTGCTTGGGGATTCGCCGGCTCGATGGCCAGCTCTTCCTCGAATGCGCGCTTCGCCTCCGCGTACTTGTGCTGCTTCCAGTAAAGATATCCAATACCGAAATGTACATTGGGCTCGCGAGGCGCAACTTTTGCCGCGGTTTCAAATTCCGCAATGGCGTCCGCGGTTCTTCCAAGACCGTCTAATGCTTCTGCCATGAGCACGTGCGAGGCCACGGAATCTTGGTCTTGTTCTTGAATCTTGCGAAACTCGTTCAATGCGCAGGAGTATTGCTTTGCCCAGAGGCAGCTCTGCGCCAATACCTGGTGCAATTCGATATTCGCGGGGTCGGACTTGGCCGCGAGGTCGAGGTGCTTGACAGCCTGGTCGAACTGCTTTGTTCCGTAGTAGCTCATTCCCAAAAGTGTTCGCGCCTGAAAGTTGTTAGGGTCGGCCGCCAGGGCTGCGCGAAACGGTGCGATAGCACCCTGAAAGTTTCCCTTTTTGAATTCGGCTAGCCCGAGATTCAGCTGGATCCCGCGCAGATTGGGATTCATAGCTAGCGCTTCGCGGTAGGCGGCAGTTGCGTCTTCGTACTTCCCCTCCTTAGAAAAGACAACCCCAAGACTCGCGAGAGCTTCCGCATCCTTGGGGTGGGCGCGCAGCCACTTCCTCCACTCCTGTTCCGCGCCAGCCAGATCGCCCTGCTGCTCAAGCCCAACGGCTCTATCCGGACTTGGAGTCTGAGCGAGGACAGTAAATGACGAGAAGGCCGTGAGAAAAATAGCGAGGCAACGCCTGATCCAACGTGACTGACGGATTTTCGGTGAGTTGGCCATGCCTACCCCAATTTAACAGTTTTCCTAGACGCGGCAAGAGCACCAGGGATCAGAGCTATCGGGTTGACTGTCGCAGCGTTTCTGCGATGATTGCGGCCTTGGGCATGCCAACGCGTCAGAAACGCTCCCTTGACGCCGGGGGCGTCGGAGATTACGCTGGCGGGTGTTTCCAGCAAAGTGATTTACCGCATGAAGAAGCACCTCCGAGTCTCGGTTGTGCGAGCTGCCCTTTCGCTGCTGATAAGCCTGTGTGGATACACGGCCCGCTGCCAGGACAGTGCAGAGCAAGGCACAAATACCCGCGGGAGCCGCGCGGAGATCGCGATTACGGTTCGCGACGGCTCGGGGCACGTGGTTAACGTCCCCACAGCGGTAAAACTCTACAAGAACGGAATGCTGGAGGATCAGAAATCCACGTCGCAGGGCCGCGCTTTTTTCATTCCGCGGGGCCTCGGGGACTTCACTATCGTCGTTGAGGCGGCTGGCTACAAAGCCGCGCAAAAGGAGGTTTCCCTTTCCGTTGCGATTCAGTACGAGGAGGACGTGTACGTCGAGCGGGATACAGGTTCCGGCGTCAGTACGGGAATTCCCGGCGCGCCAGTACTTGCCCCGAAAGCGAAGGAAGCATTGGGGAAGGGAACCGAGGCTTTGAAAGAAGGCAAGCTGGAGGAAGCCCAGAAGCATATAGGCGAGGCCATGAAGCTCGCCCCCGGAAACCCGGAGGTACTTTACGTTCAAGGAATTCTCTATATGAAATTGGGCAATTGGGGGCAGGCGCAAACCGTGCTGGAAAAGGCCAGCCAGCTTGATCCCCATCAGCCCCGTCTTCTTGCCGCCCTGGGAATGAATTTCTGTAATCAGAAGAAGTATGAGGAAGCCATTCCGCCGCTCGAGAAATCCATCCAGTTGGAGCCGGCCGCGGGCTGGGAAACGGAGTGGGCGCTCGCCAAGGCCTATTATTATCACCAGCAGTACGAACAGGCGCTCAAAATGGCGGAACAAGCGCATACGGAGTCGCATGGGTCGGCTCCCCAAGCGGAGTTGCTTCTCGCGCAGTGTCTGACAGCAGTAGGACGCTACGAAGATTCGGCGCACATTCTGCGGGAGTTCCTGAAAAACAACGCTTCGGGCCCGGACGCCGCAACCGCGCGGCGCTGGTTGGATCGCTTGAACGCGGACGGGAAAATCCACCAATAGAGCATCAATCCCCAAGAGCCACAGCTCCCAGAAGGAGGAACTCCCGGAGAAACTCGCCAGGACAACAGGACAAAAGGAAATGCGGCGGGCGGGTATAAGCCTGCCTCGCCGCATTTGATTAAGCCGCTTAAACTGCAGTGGCCTTAGAAGCTGAGCTTTAAGGCCAGTTGGATGGTCCGGGGGTCATACGCGCTGGTAACGGCGCCAAAATTGCTGGCCCCGAAGCTCCTGCTGATACCGCCCTGCGACTGATTGCCGATGAATTGTGTATGGTTCCAGACGTTGAAAAACTCTGCGCGGAACTGGAGATTACTCCCCCGCTCCTGGTTGAACCAGAAGTTCTTAAAGAGCGAGAGATTCCAGTTGTCGCGGCCGGGGCCCCAGACCGAGTTGCGCTTAGCGTTCCCCCACGTGCCCGCCGCTGGTGCCGTGTAGATGGAGGTGTCGAACCACTGCTTGACGGTATGCGGGTTGTTGGCTGACGTACCGGTCTGGGTCGGGCGGTTGGAAGTATTCGGAACAAGACTGGCCACGCCCACGTTGCTACTGCCGGTCGTGCCAATGTTTAGCGGGGCGCCCGACTGAGCGGCAACGATGCCGGAAATCTCCCATCCGCCAAGAGCTGTCTTCAGAGCCTTGCTGTCGCTGTTCTTGAGGAAGGGAATGTCGTAGACGAAATTGGTGAAGAAAATCTGGTGATGGTCATAGTCAGAGGGGCCGAAATCATATTTCCAGCCGACGTAAGGATTGGAAATGTTGCCGAGGTCTCCGGCGCTGCTGCCCTGGGACCCCGCATCATTGGTATGCGAGTAGGTGTATCCAACCTGGTATTGCAGGTCGGTCTTGAAAGAGCCGCGCATGGAAGCCTGCAGGGAGTTGTAGTCTCCGTTGGCCTCGTTCACGGCCATGCGAATATCCCGGTAACCGAGGTATGGCACGGAGGCATTGTAGTTCGAGGTTGTGGTCAAGAGCCCCGGCAGCGAGCTGTAGGGCGCCAAGTTGATTTCCGCGTAGTAATTCTGGTGGCGGTTCTGGCTTCCCACATACTTAACGTCCAGCACGGACTTGCCGATGGAATGCTGGACGCCCAGGCTGAACTGGCTGCTTATCGGCGATTTATAGTTGTTGCGGTCCAGAACCGTGACGTTATTGACCGGGATTGCGCCGGCATTCACTAGACCCGACCGTAGGTCTTGCGTTGCATTTGACAGGGACACGTTGTTGAAGCCAACTGTGGCCGCCAGTGGAACGGTACCCGCGTTGTTATACACGTCGTTGCCTTGAATACGTTCGTACATGAGGGCGTATCCCCCGCGAATCACGGTCTTGCCGTTGCCGCTCAGGTCATAAGCGAAGCCAAGGCGCGGCCCGAAGTTAAGCCAGTCGCCGTTGACGCAGCCTTTGGGAATGCCATTCAACCCACAGGTGCCGATGCCATTTACATAGAATTTGCCAGGCAGGGCGGCGTCCGGGCTGGTCCCCAGGCCTGGGCTTGTTGAGCTGACACTGCCGTTACCCGGGTTTAGGATGGCCGCATTACTCGAGTTGTAAAGGGCTGTATAGAAGTTGTTCATTTTGTTGTTGGCTTCGTAGGTGTGCGGAATGCCATCCCACCGCAGGCCGAGGTTCAAGGTGAGGCGGTTGTTCACGCGGAAGTTGTCCTGGACATAGAGGGCCCAGGAAACGTTGTTCCAGTGGCCGGCGCTCTTGATGGCGTCTTCGCTATAGTTCGAGGCGTATCCAAGCAGGTAATCGGCAAAGTCGTTTCCTGTGAATCTGCCGTTGAATTGAAAGTTACCCTGAGTATTTTTAAACCAGTCTTGCGTCTTCTTGTAAAGGAGCCAGCCGCCGCCCATCTTGAGCTGGTGGCGCCCCTTGGTCCAGGAAACGTCGTCGCGAAGCTGATAGCTGTCGGCCAGGTTATTCCACGGCATCCAGTTAACCGTGTAATTGCTTCCCGTACTCCCATTCAACTGGATCGACGGGATGCGGTTCTGAACGTTGGCTCCGTCACCGGTATGGGGAAAAAACGGAGCAAACGTAAAGCCCGACGGCGCCGAAACCAATCCGCTTGGCAAAATGTGGATGCGGTTACCGTTGTAGTTGAAGGAAGCCTCGTTCAGCAGGTTGGGACGGATTACGTACGCGGTATGGAAAACGCCGGCATACGAAGGATTGCCGAAGGTGTTCCCGACGGAAGGCACGTTGTCGCCGCTCCACATGCTGGTAACAAGGTTCTGCGCCACCTGCTCGGCAATGAAGGTGCCGTACATCGTGAGCTTGCTGGTCGCGTTGTAATCAATGCGCGTGATTTCTTCCCGGAGGTTGTTAGGAACACTCACGGGCTGCTGAAACTGGTTGCCGTTGGTGGGAGCCGGGAAGATTCCTCCGTACTTGCCTCCCGCCGTCAACAGGGCCTTAGCGTTAGCGTCCAGAAGGACTGAGGGAAGAGCGTTGCCGTTCAGTGCGGCGAACGTAGGATTCTGCGCGATCGGCGCGTTTGCATTAGGCGCGCAGCTGCCGCTAGCGTCCGGCGTGCTAAACGCCTGACCCGTGGCGACCCAGGCCGCTTGGAGAGCGGGCGAGAGTTGGTTAGCGCAGGGTGCGTGCAGACCGGAGAACGGGATGGCTTTACCGTTATCCGCGCCAGCCTTGTCCGTTACGTCCGCCGGCACGAAGCCACTAAAATTACCTCCATAAGTGTCAGGCTGGGGCACAGTCTGGTTGATCTGCGTCCCGTTTACAAGTTTGCGCCATTCCATGTTGTAGAAGAAGAACAGCTTGTGATTGAGGCCGGGAACGGGGCCACCGCCGTTGAAACCGAATACGTTGTACCGAAACTCAGCAATCTTGCCTGGGGGAGGATTGAAGAAGTTACGGGCCTGCAAAGCGTCGTTCTGGAAGAACTCCCAAGCCGAGGCGTGGTATTTGTTAGTGCCGGACTTGGTTACCGAACTGATGGTGCCGCCGGAGGAGAGCCCGTACTCGGCGCTGTAGTTGGAAGTAAGGACCTGCGTCTCCGCGATGGCATCCATGGAAGGCAGGACACTAGAGCTGCCGGCGCCGCCACGATCCGAGTTTTCCCCACCGTCAAGCAGGTAGAGGTTGTGACCTGGCCGATTCCCATTGAAACTGATATTGCCCGACGCGCCGCCGACCGGCACCGGGACCTGCGTGTCGGGATTCAGGTTGGAAGCGCCTGTTGTCAGGGAGGCGTAGCTGTAAATCGTCCTATTCTTGGTGGCCAGTTCGGTGATCTGCTTACTGTCGACGAGGGAGCTTTGCTCCCCGCTTTCGGTTTGCAGGTTGATCGCGGACGCTTCCACGGTTACCGTTTCCGTGGCCGCGCCGACGGCCAACTGAAAGTCCACGCGGACGCGATCGTTTGCGTTCAGAACGACTCCTTTTCGTTCCTCCGTTTTGAAGCCCTGCGCGGTGCCTTTCACATCGTAACGGCCGATTTGAATATCAGGGAAGACGTACTGGCCGGCCTCATTGGTGGGAGTGGTTTTGGTCACTCCTGTTGCCGTGTTGGTGATGGTAATGGTCACGTTCGGAACGACAGCGCCCGAAGGATCCGTAACGGTCCCCACGATGGTCGCCGCCTGCTGCCCAAACGCCTGGAACGAGATGCCCAGGATTATCGCCACAAGAGCGATGACATGTCGCTTTCTAAACCATTTCGCCAGAGAGGGGATATTTCGAAAAAACAAAGAATTGAGTAGAAACATTCATTTGCCTCCACACCCCGACTAGATTTTTCTGCACCGATGGCGTTAACGTACACGGAATTTCTAATATCACCCTTGTTTTGTCAAGCAGTTTTTTCGATCCTATGAAACTATATTGCGTTGAGGGGTAGTTCTGGCTGCAAGATGCGATCCGCTGCCTGGAGGGAGGGGCGTTGCGGAGCAGGGTGGACGGCAGGCTGCGAGGAACTTGCTAGCCCCTCATTTTCAAGCAGGTCAAGTTGCTGTTCCTGATTTGTTCTGCCCTTCTCGTTCGCGAGCGCACTGCGCCTTACCGGGTCTACCCGGGAGTTGCTAGGCTCAGGGAATCCTTGGAAGCGGAATCCGACAATCTGCGGTCAGTGTTCTTCATTTCGCGGAACAGGTTCAAGTTGGAGGACATCACGACGCCTGGGCTGAGATGCAACGCCGGAGGGAAAGGCGCCTTATGCGTGATGTGGTCCGTCATGAGGCGCACAGCAATCTGTCCTTGGCGATGGGGCTGCTGGTAAATGGATGCGGTGATGGTGCCCTTGTGGAAGTAGATGGCCATTTCCGAAAAGAGGTCCGTGGTGATTAACTTCACTTTCCCGGCTAGACCACATGCCCCCAGGGCCCGGCACACGGGAAGGCAGTTCACAGTATTCACATACAGGCCGGCGATGCTCGGAACATGCCGAAGGAGCTCGAACGTCTTCTGAAAACTCTCGTCCTCGTCCTCGTGGCCCTCGATAACGGAGATCACTCTCCCCCCAGGGCAGTGGCGAGGGAAAGCCTCGGAGAAGCCGTCGGTTTTCTTCCGGTGGTCTTCAGCACTGAGCATGCCTGCCACAACCGCCACCTCCGAGCCTGGATTAACAAACTTACCCATCAGCTCGCCGGCAAGGCAGCCATTCAGCCGCGGCTCGACGCAAACGATACTCGATCGACGACTTTCGGGAGCGTCGGTCGAAACGCAAACGACTCGTACACCCTTCTCCTCCGCGGCATTGATGAGCGGCGTGAGCCCTTTGGGGTTCCCCGCTGTGACGATAATTCCGTCCACCCCAGACTGTAGGAGCTCTTTCACAGCACCGGTATCTCCTTCGCCCAGCGCCTGGACAGGGCGATGCAGAAACTGGACGCCGAGCTGTTCGACACGGCGTGCTTCGTCCAGGATGCCGCCCCATAGTTGGTCGTAAAAAAAATGGATTTCCCGCGGGACACAGACGCCTATGCACGCGCTAGCTTTGGCTACGGACAAAGCTCGGGCGGCGAGATTAGGCGTGTAGCTGATTTGGCGGGCGATCTGCAGGATGCGCACGCGTGTAGACTCTTTGATTCCGTTGCGCCCGTGTAAGGCGCGGTCCACAGTGCCGATGGAGACGTTCGCCATTTCGGCGATCAGATGAATTCCGCGTCTTGGTTTCGTCACCTACTTCGCTCCGGTGCTACTCCGCTGGCGAGTTGCCGTTGCTCTTCTATATCTTAACGCAAGCTAATGGCAATACCAGGCTGAGCGCGCGGGCCTCCTGAGGGCAGTGCACCTGCGTTTGCAATCCAAAAAACGCGTGATAGGATACCACGACCGTTAACGTAAACAGCAGAGATTCTTGACGATTCCAGGCGGTTCGATCGATCGGCCTCGCCGGGCGATCCTGTAGCCTTAAGCCCCGTGGCAACGGGGAAAGACGCAGTGCAAAAAAGGCCGAATAAGCCGTCGTGGGATGCTTTTGCTTGCGCAGGCGCTTTACGAATTTAGGGGGGATAAGGTCCATGACACGCCAAGATGATCTATATGAGCCCAAACCCGAACACAAATTCTCCTTCGGATTGTGGACCGTGGGAAACCGCGGCCGTGATCCGTTTGGCGACTTCGTTCGATCGGCCATTTCGCCCGTCGAGATTGTTTATATGCTCGCGGAAGTTGGGGCCTGGGGAGTCAACCTACACGACAATGACTTAGTGCCAATCGATGCGACGTGCGCGGAGCGCGACGCAATCATTCGCAATTTCAAGAAAGCCTGCAAGGAGAGTGGCCTGGTCGTTCCGATGGCAACGGTCTCGCTGTTCTTTCATCCGGTCTTCCGCGACGGAGCCTTTACCGCAAACGATCACGAAGTCCGGGCGTACGCCCTGCAAAAAACGATGCGCGCGATGGATCTCGGAGCGGAGTTGGGCGCGCAGATTTTCGTCCTGTGGGGCGGGCGCGAGGGCGCTGAGACGGATGCTTGCAGGCGTCCGGACGAAGCCGTGAAGCGACTACGCCAAGCGGTCAACTATCTTTGTGAATACAACATCGATAAAAAATATGGATACAAGTTCGCGCTTGAGGCCAAGCCAAATGAGCCGCGTGCAGACATCTACATGGCAACGATCGGCCACTACCTGGGCTTCATTCCCACGCTGGATCATCCTGACATGGTTGGCGTCAATCCCGAGTTTGCCCACGAGCAAATGGCTGGCCTCAATTTCTTGCATGGGGTCGCGCAAGCTTGGGAGGCCGGCAAACTGTTCCATATCGACCTCAACGATCAAATGCCGGGCCGGTATGATCAGGACCTGAGATTCGGGTCAGTGAGCCTCAAATCTGCCTTCTGGCTGGTAAAGTTCCTCGAGGATGTGAAATACGAAGGGCCACGGCACTTTGACGCGCACGCCTACCGCACCGAGGACTATGAAGGAGTGAAGCAATTCGCCCGCGGATGTATGCGGACGTACCTAGTTTTCAGGGAAAAGTCACGCCAATGGAATGCCGACAAAGAGATACAGGCTTTGCTAAAGGAAACTTCCGTGTCGGCAAACGGAACAGCGAAGCCAGGGCGCTATTCGAGAAGGCAAGCCGCCCGTCTGCTTGCCCACCACTTCGACACGGATGCCATCCTGAAAAGGAAGCTGCCTTATGAACGGTTGGACCAGCTGACCGTGGACATCCTCGCCGGAGTGCGATGACCTTGCGTGACTTCCTCAAGAACCATAGCAATTTTCTAACCCAAAAAACGAACGCGATCCTGAAGGGAAGCCACTAGATCCGTGACGTGACACTTTATAGTGGCTCCTCTCGTTCGATCAGAACTGATCGAAGGGAACCAGATTATGCCAAGTCAGTGTGGGAATTCCGGTCGGAATTTGAGGGTGAACCGCAGCTACCCGGTAATTGTCCGGGAACACTGGCGGAGAGGCGGGGATTCTGCCCGAGCATCCTAAGAAATTCTCAGTGGCGATGGTAAAACTCAAGTCCTTCGTAGTCAACGAGCGAATTGTCGAAAATCCATTCTGCAGTGTTATCGGAAAATCTGAGGCTTGGATTTTCGCTAGGAGTCTTAGGAAAAGCTTATTAAGGTACGAGGAGTTCCGCAGAACTTTCGACTGAGCACGCCCTCGTCAGTGGTCTGCCAGAATGCGAATGCGGCCCGACAATGATGAGGATTAACATTGCTGAACGCATGGCTGAAGACTACGTTCTCTTGCCACCTGCGGACCAGCGAAAAAGATTGGGCCCGGCGTGCGCGGCTTGCCTGCGTAGGAAAGCTGACTATCCCACCTCGCTAGCGCGGGCTGGTGTTGTCAAATCTGTCGGACGATGACGTCACGGTGCTGATGGTACGCGCTAACGGCGGCGCGCAAACCCTCACGTTGGGAGTCAAAATGCTCGCGGCGGCGCGAATGGTGGGCTCGGCGCTTCGTTCGCTATATCCGGCATGGAAAGAGCTCCGTTCGCGGATTTGAATCTGGCGAGTCTGGGAAGTGACCTGACCGGTAATTTCTGCGACCAGTCGAATAAAGAGACTGAAGACAGAAGAGAACCGGAACGATATTCTGGGCGGTCCACAAGTCGCTTGTAGGAGGCTGAGGACGCCTGTACCGATTGCGCATGGATCACGTTGCCTGGATCACGAGCAAGCCGGAAGAATCAGATTACTTCCGGTTGTCCGACGACACGTCCGGAGTGTGAACACCGACGTTGGCCAGCGCGTCTTTCTCGCTGGGGTTTGGCAAAGTCGTTCAGATGGGCCGATAGGCTTTTCCGGCCCGAGAGGCAGACTATATACCGTCGAAATCTTTGTCCACACTTTCGAGTTAAAGCCCAAGCGAGATGCCCGTCTTCCGTCCGGGAAAGTTTAAGGACAAATAGTTATTTCATGCACAAAAATCACGCCATTATGATCCTGGTCGCGAGGCTTAAGTAGAGACGGGCTGCGGCTGCGAAGGAATGGCAACGGTTTTTGCCGGACGCGACAAGAGATCCATCAAGAGAAACACAGAAATGAGCAGTTGGGCTGCCTGTAGAAGCGCCCAACTGCGCACTTCCTGAGTTGCCGGAAAAATAAGGCCGGAAAAACCCCACAGCACATCAGCAAAAGCGTGTGTCAGTGTGGGGATCCAGATGTTCCTGGAGCGGATGTAAAGCCAGGCCATGGGAACGACGGCCAAAATGTTATCAATGGGAGTCATGAAGAAGGGCCCGAAGAAGGGATGGTCTGGATAGGTGCGAAGGAAATAATAGATAGGCGTGTGCCAGAGGCCCCACAAACAGCCAAGCAGAAACAAGCCCAGAACGAGGCCGTAACGGCGGACGAGCCTTGCTTGAAGGAAACCGCGCCAGCCGAGTTCTTCAGCGAAAGCAAAAGGAATGGAAATCGCAGTATAGATCAAAACATTTTCAAGGATCTTCATGGGATGCAAAGCGAGCTTGCCAATGGGGGTCGAAGCCGGCGCAAGCGCGGCGTATCCGAGACGAAGGGAGAGCGGAAGAGACATGGCCAGCGCGATGGCCGGCAACAAGATAGCCCACAACCAATAGACGGGCGGGCCGGCGCCCCAACCGACGGAGCGGAATCCTCCGCCCGCGCGCAAAAGGAAGGCCACAGCGAGCAATCCCGGGATGAACATCAGAGCGTTTCCAGCCCAATTGTTGGTGATGTGCAGAAGCGGAAAGCAGGCGACGATCAGGGTGGAGAGGCCAAGGACAAAGAGGGCGTAAAGAAGGATTTCCCTCGCTGAAGACGCATTTGCGCCTTGTCCTGGCTGGGATTCCAAATAGGAAGCAGACATGTAATAAGCCCTCCGCACAAGAAAGTACGCAAGACAAATGGGAAAGTTCCCTTAGGCCGAAAGGCCCAAGTTCTGAGATCTTCAAGGCTGCTCGGCATCAAACTCAACGCTCGAACGGGACTAGTGCCAGTTAGCGCTCCAAGAGCCCGGTTCTGGCAAATTGCGATCCCCTTAGACTCCTGTGTCTATCGTGGGCGGTTGACCGGGCTATTCGCAAGTAGCCGAATTACTTCTGCATTGCCGACGACTCGTCAAGAGGTAGCCAGCTCTCGGGTCGCTTATGGTTCAAAACCGTATAGTCTTGCAGGATTCTCCACTAAGATGGCCTTTCGCACATTCTCATCCGGCGCCCACACCGCAAGCTGATTGAATAGACGACCATCGTCAATCTGCAGCAGAGGCGCAATGTCCGAAGCGCGGCGGCCTGGCACTCGCGATGAATCCGGGTGCGGCCAGTCTGTTCCCCACAGAATGCGTTGAGGATTTGCGGCAATTAACGCCTGTGCGAGTGGCGTGACATCGGAATATTCTGGCGCGTGGTCTGAGATACGATAAGCAGCCGAAATCTTGACGTACGCTTTGCCAGACCGGATAAGCTTTACCAGCACGGCAAAGCCGCTCTGCGAAACTCCAAGGGAAGCACGGGCGCCTG
>Ga0182040_10000951_pt1 | contig 13372 bp, 10 predicted proteins | sample flu12Cox44000176_FD_125973 | JGI IMG/M metagenome (GOLD analysis project Ga0182040, IMG submission 125973) | Lab enrichment of tropical soil microbial communities from Luquillo Experimental Forest, Puerto Rico - flux8day.12C.oxic.44.000.176 | ecosystem: Environmental > Terrestrial > Soil >... | reverse complement strand
CTTTCCACAGTCCAATCGAGAGCCCCGATCGACCGCTTTTTCCGAGTGCTTCGTTGCCCTAGGCTTACCACATGCGCCGTAAGGCTCCGTTCTTGAGAATGAATTGGAAATAAGGCGAGGGTTTTTGGTGTATAGTTTCTTGCCGCAAGACCTAGGGCCGGGCAGGCCCGATCCTGAAGCCTGCGGAGATGCGGCGCGGTAAGGCCGATCGATGAGACAGGAACCCGCCGAAAGTGCTCTGGTCAAAAGCAAACCAGACCTCGTCGGAATGCTCGCCCTTTTCTTTCAACCGTGTGTTAGCATCCGTGAAATAAGAGCGAGGGTTCTTCGCTTCTCCTTCGCCTCCGCCCGTCGGAGATCCAGGGGAAAGAAACTGTTCAACGTTCCTGGGAACCAAGGCCGGGCTCTTGCTCCGAAGTTGACAATTCGATCAGGCGCAAGCCCGCGCTTGAAACCTGGTGCCGGACTTTCGCCGATTGCCCTGGGGATCGCAAAAAGGAGAGTTCGCATGAAATCCTATCTCACCAAGGACATCCGAAACGTTGGCATTGTAGGTCACGGCGGCACCGGAAAGACGCAACTGGTGTCGTCGTTGCTGTATGCCGCGGGCATGACGCCGCGGTGGGGAAAAGTTGCGGATGGCAGCGCCGCCACCGACTGGGACGACGAGGAAGTGGCGCGAAAAATATCCATTCAGACGGGCCTCGCTTACGCCGAGTGGCCCGCGACGCCGACCGGCCCTTCCGGCTCGTCCGACAAAGTTAAAATCAATTTAATCGACCTCCCCGGCTATTCCACGTTCATCACCGAAACGAAAGCTTCGCTGATTGCAGCCGATGCCGCGCTGATTGCCGTGGACGCGCACGTGGGCGTGCAGGTCACCACGGAAAAAGTCTGGGACTACTGCACCGAGTATGACATTCCCCGTGCGTTTGTGCTCACCTGGATGGATCGCGAGCTTTCCAGTTTCGAGCGCTCCATGGAATCACTAACGGAAGTTTTTGGCCGCAATGTCGTTGCGCTGCAATTGCCGATTGGTTCGGAAAAGGGATTTCGCGGCGTCATCGACCTGGTGGCCATGAAGGCCCACACGTACAAGCCGGACGGCGATGGCCAAGCCACGGTTGAAGAGATTCCCGGCGCGCTCGCCGACGAAGCCAAGGAAGCGCACGAGAAGCTCGTGGAAATGATCGCCGAAGGCGACGACGCGATGATGGAGGAATTCTTCCGCGAAGGCACCATTCCCATCCGTGATTTGATTCCCGCTGTGCGCAAAGCCATCGTCGCTGAAAAAATCTTTCCCGTCTTGATGACCTCCGCGCTGCACAACATCGGTACCGCCAGCCTGCTCACGTTCTTGGCCGACGCTTTTCCACATCCGGACGAACACGCTCAGGTTGGTTATAAAGAACCCGGAGGAAAGGGCGACCGCGTCGAGCGCAAATACGATGACGCCCAGCCGGTTTCTCTGTTCGTGTTCAAAACGCTCGCCGATCCGTTCGCCGGGCGCATCAACTATTTCAAAGTGAAGAGCGGGGTGCTCAAAAACGACGCCACGCTTCAGAACTACAACCGCAATGTTTCAGAACGCCTTCAGCATATTCAAGTGGTGCAAGGAAAGCAGTTCACCGAAACCGGCGAGTTGCATGCCGGCGACCTTGGTGCCATCGCCAAGCTGAAAGAAACGACCACGGGCGAAACACTTGGGGACAAGACCGCGCCGATTTATTACACGCCGGCGCGCTTGCCCGAGCCATCCATTACCTTTGCCATTGAGCCCAAGACCCGCGCGGACGAAGACAAGATCGGTGTGGCCATTCACAAGATTCTCGAAGAAGACGGCGCGCTCCGCTTTTCGCGCGACGCGCAAACGAAAGAATTCTTGCTCGCCGGCTCCGGCCAGCAGCACATCGAAGTCGTGGTTGCCAAGCTTCAGAAGCGCTACAACGTCAATCTCACGCTGAAGCCTCCCAAGGTTCCCTACCGCGAAACGATTCGCGGCAAGGCCGACGCCGAAGGCAAGCACAAAAAACAATCGGGCGGGCACGGCCAGTTTGGCGTGTGCCGCATCAAGATGGAGCCCATCGAGCGCGGCAAGGGCATCGAGTTCGTCGACGATATTTTCGGGGGCGCGATCCCGAAAAACTGGATTCCGTCGGTCGAGAAGGGCATTCGTGATTCCGCCGCGCGCGGCTACCTCGCGGGATTTCCCGTGACGGATTTCCGCGCCATTCTCTACGACGGCAAATATCACGACGTGGATTCGTCGGATATCGCGTTCAAGATTGCCGGATCGCTGGCGTTCAAGGAGGCCATGAAACAGGCGCGGCCGGCGTTGCTCGAGCCCATCATGAACGTGGAAGTCTACGCGCCGGATCAATACTCCGGCGACCTGATGGGCGACCTTAGCTCGCGGCGCGGCCGCATCTCCGGCAGCGAAACCCGCGGTCACAACGTCATCATCAAGGGCCAGGTGCCGCTCGCCGAGATGCTCAGTTACGCGACCGACCTCACTTCCAAAACGCAAGGTCGCGCCAGCTATTCGATGGAGTTTTCTCACTACGACTACGTGCCCAACGAACTCGCGGAAAAGGTGATCGCGTCCCACAAAGCCGCCCACGGCGAAGCCCTCGTCGAAGAAGAGGCCTGACCGGTCTGGTTCGGGCGGCCCGGTCCGCACCTTGGTCCTTTGTCGCTTCGCGTTGGGGCGTCTTCGATCGGGGCCTTCCGGGAACGCCGCGTCGCACCTAGCGGGCAGGTCCGGCCCTCGGAGACGCTGTTCCATGGCCCGCGGCGGAGGGATTTCATTTTTTTCGTTTTGCGCGGGCGAGTGAGGCTTTTATGGCGACCTTGACCGAGACAACTCCTGTCTCCGAAACGACGCCAGCCGTACGCGAGGCCGCCCCCGTCGTTGTCGTGTCCCCGCGCAACGTCGCCGTGGATGCTTACCGCGGCTTGGTCATGTTGTTGATGATGGCGGAGGTTCTCGAGCTTTCGCGCGTGTCAGCGGCGTACCCGACGAGCCTGTTCTGGAAAATTCTGGCTTACAACCAGACGCACGTGGAGTGGTTTGGCTGCTCCCTGCACGACACCATTCAGCCGGGCTTCTCTTTTCTGGTTGGCGTGGCGCTGCCGTATTCCATCACCAGCCGCATGGCGAAGGGAGCGCGTCTCGCGGATCTTTTCTGGCATGCACTGTGGCGTTCCTTCGCGCTGGTGGCTCTGGGCGTATTTCTCCGCTCGATGGATCATTCGATGACCTATTTCACGTTCGAAGACACGCTCTCGCAGATCGGCTTTGGATACCCGTTTCTGTTCCTGCTCGGATACGGTTCCTCGAAAGCGCAGTCGCTCAAGTGGGTTTGGACGTCGCTCGGCTGCATTCTATTCGCCTATTGGCTGGCTTGGGCCTGGTATCCGGCGGCTCCCGCCAATTTCAACTGGCCGAGCGTGGGCGTTTCCTCGGCGTGGAACACGCAGCACAACTTCACCGGATTCGCCGCGCACTGGAATAAAAACTACAATTTCGGAAACCGGTTCGACCAGTGGTTCCTGAACCTGTTCCCGCGCGAACACCCCTTTGTGTACAACGAGGGCGGCTACCTCACGCTGAGTTTCATTCCCACGCTGGGGACCATGATCCTTGGCCTGATCGCAGGGCGCTGGCTGCGCGAATCGCGTTCCGGTGAATCCCGGACTTCTGAGCCATCGGTCCCGATGAACAAGCTGGTGCTTGCCGGCGTGTCGGGAATTGTCCTGGGCCTGGCGCTGCATTACTCGCACATTGGCCCGGTGGTGAAGCGCATTTGGACGCCGTCCTGGACCATCTTTAGCGGAGGCATTTGCTTTTTGTTTCTCGCCGCATTCAGTTGGGTGGTCGAAGTAAAGGGCTTCAAGAAGTGGGCTTTCCCGCTGGTGGTTGTCGGTATGAACTCGATCGTGGCCTACTGCATCGCACACTTTCTGGAAGGCTTTCTAGAGAGCACCTTCCGGATCCACCTCGGTCCCCATTTCTTTCAGTTCGCCGGCGTAGGGCTTGAACCCTTTTTCCGCGGCACCGTCATGCTCCTGTGTTATTGGCTCATCCTGTTCTGGCTGTACCGCCGCAAACTCTTCTTGAAGATCTAAACTGCGCAAGCTCTGGACGCCGGAGTGGTACAATGCGGCCGTCGAAGGCTCGGAGCTATGTCCAGACGATTCCTCTTTCTTCTCGCCGCCGTTGTGTCGCTCCCCACCCTCGTTGTGGCGCAGCCAGCCGGCAGGCACGATTCCGGGGCATGGTCGGGCACCATTGTGTACAGCAGTTGCAACGCGGACGAGGCGTTCAACGAATCCCCGGAGTGTTTCCGAGCCGCGCCGGGCGCGAAGCTGTCTCTCTACGACGACACCAACCGCGTCATGTACAGCCTTGAGCCGCAAGAGCCGGCTGCCGCTCATTTGGGCGACAGCGTCACGGTGCGCGGGACTCTCGATGGCGAAACGATTCACGTGGCTTCGCTCGAATTAATGTCCATCGGCCTCGCGCCGGGTCAAAAAGCGCCGGACTTCTCGCTTCACGACCAGTTTGGACGGAAGCAAACTCTGGACTCCCTGAAGGGCGCGAACGGCACGGTTTTGCTCTTTTTCCGTTCCGCGGACTGGTGACCCTTCTGCAAAGGGCAACTGGTCGAGTTGCAAAGCGCCATGCCAAGATTCGAGAAACAAGGGCTCAAGTTTGCGGCCATCAGCTACGACTCGGAAGAAATCCTGAGATTTTTCTCCGACCGCCGCAAGATCGACTACCCCATGCTCGCCGACCCAGACTCGGAAACCATCCGGGCTTACCGCGTCCTCAATAGGGAAGCGACGGGAATGCAAAAGGGTTTTGCGCGCCCCGGATACTTCTTCATCAACCCTGACGGCATCATTCGAGAAAAATTCTTCGAGGCCAAATACCGGGAACGGCTGACCGGCAACAGCCTCCTCTCCAAGCTTTTTCCGGAACTGGGCGAGGAAGTGGTGGACACCGTCGAAGCCCCGCGTCTTCAAGTCGCTCTGGAACAATCCGACCGCGCTGGCGTTCCCGGCGCGCGCATTACGTTAGCCGCGGAAATTCGCCTGCCTCAGGACGTGCACGTATACGCGCCCGGCGTCGAGGGCTACAAGCCCACCCATCTCGTGATCGACCCGATGCCACAAATGGACTTCCAGCCCGCGGTGTATCCGCCGTCCAAAATTCTTTATTTGCCCGCAATCAAGGAGAAGGTGCCCGTCTTTGAAGGAAGGTTCCGCATCCGCCAGGATGTGAAAGTCAGCTCCGCAGCGGAGTTTTGGGGCTCGCTCGGAAAAGAGGGGAAAACCTTCACGATTTCCGGAAAGCTCGAATACCAGACTTGTGACAAGACGATTTGCTACTTGCCCACCTCGGTTCCGCTGAAATGGCTAATCCAAGTATTTCCCTTGGATCGCACCCGCGCGCCGGTCGAAATTCGCCATAAGTGAAGAAGGATTTCGCGAGCCGCCCAATTTGTCCAGCCAAGCGGCTATTTGGAAGATGCTTTTTTCTCGAGAATGGGAGCAAACTGTTGGTCATGAAAACGGCAAAACAGCCCGGGCCTGCCACACAAGCCAAGCCTGATGCCCGGTCCAGGGAAGAAACGCGAGGCAACGCAGGCTTGCCAAACAAGCTCGGGCCGCAAACCAGAGCCGTTCATAGCGGGGAGCCGGAACGCCACGGGGTGAACGGCCCGGTCGTCACCGAAATCATCCGCACCTCGACCTTCACGTTTTCCAACACGGAAGAAATGAAGGAGTGGGCCGAGGGCAAGAACAAAGCCTATATCTACACGCGCTACGGCAATCCCACGCTGAGCGTGGCGGAAAAGAAAATTGCGGCACTCGAAGGCGCGGAGGCTGCGGTGGTGGCCGCTTCGGGCATGGCGGCGATTTCCTCCTCGCTTCTGGCGGTGCTGAAGGCTGGAGACGAGGTGATCTCCACGGCGCAACTTTACGGGGGCACGTACCGGCTCATGCGCGACGTGTTTCCCAACATGGGCATTACTGTTCACCATGTCCAGCCCGATTTTGGCGGCATCGAAACGCTCGTCAATCGACGCACTCGCGCGCTGTACGTCGAAACGCCGACAAATCCCACGCTGCGTTTGGTGGACATTGAAAAAGCCGTAGCGTTCGCCAACAAACACAAGCTCGTCTCGCTGATCGACAACACCTTTGCCACTCCCGTGCTGCAGAATCCCATTGCGCTGGGCTACGACATGGTGGTGCACAGCGCGACGAAAGCGCTGGCAGGCCACTCGGACATTCTCGCGGGCGTCTCCGTTGGCAGCCAGGCGTGGATGGACAAAGTGCGCCAGATGATCATTTATCTTGGCGGGTCGATGGATCCCGGCGCGGCCTATCTGCTGATTCGCGGCATCAAGACCCTGGGCGTGCGCGTGGGGCGGCAATGCGAGAACGCGATGGCCGTGGCCAGCTTTTTGGAAAAGCATCCGAAAGTCGAGCGTGTGCATTATCCGGGGTTGCCGTCGCACCCGGATCACGAGCTCGCAAAAAGGCAGATGCGCGGGTTTAGTTCGATGCTGGCCTTTGATATGAAAGGCGGCTTGCCGGCAGCGCGGCGCTTCTGTGATCGCGTGCGGCTCTTTCTGATGGCGGCCAGCCTGGGCGGCGTAGAGTCGCTCGTGATTCTGCCGATTTACAGCTCGCACTACGACATGACCGATGAGGAGTTGCAGCGCGCGGGCGTCAGCCCGGGGACGGTGAGGGTTTCTCTCGGATTGGAAGACAAAGAGGATTTGATCGAAGATTTGAAGCAGGCGCTCGAATGACGCGACTCGCGATTGGTACTTGACGATCCATGTCGAGAATTAAATTGACCTCCTCGGGCTCTTCTTGGAGACGAACGGCAGTGCGCCTGGCATTTAATGAATCCGTTCCCAGCAAGCCCAGGCGAAAACCCGAGGCGGTAAAGGGAATCCGTCGGACCCAGCTTCCGGGACATGGCCTTGGCGCCATCGCTCCATGCCGCGTTGCGGCCGTGCTTGTCTTGGCTTTGTCTCGGCACTTTCCGGGCTAGGCTCGTGAAGGGAAAGTAGACGACCATGCTCATGGTCCCGCCGAAAATCGCCGGCAAGCAATGGAAGTGCCGCTCTTTTGTGACGGAACGCTGCGGTCGTTTCGCGCGAGTGAGTTGGCGAACGAGTCCAGTCTTGAAACGGGCGCCACGCCTGGAGAAGCAAGGCGGTCTGGCCCGGCGATATCAGCCGCCGGAAGATGGGAGCACGTTTACGCGAGAATGCGAGTTTCGACCTTTTGCGCGGAGGCATACTGTGAGAGCAGCGTCGACATGCGCTGGGTCCAACGGTCCAGACCCTCGGCTCCGCCGAACGAGACGATGACGGCGAGAATTCCCTCGGTTTTTGAAGTGACCATGGTGCGCTCGGAATCGCTGGTCGCGCTGCCGTGAGGGCCCTGGTCATCGGCGAAAAGCGGCAGGCCCTCGAGATTCAAATCATATTTACCGATGCCCTTGTAGGATTCGCCCGCTCGCCCCGCTCGAAAAACGACGACACCCCGCACATGCGCGGTGTCGTACAAGCCCACAGGAAGGCGGCTTTCAAGGGAAACCAGATTGATGATGTCCACGACGGCGTTAATCTGCGGCAGGCCCTTGCCAGCAACCACTCGGCGGAGGAGCGCCTCGGCCGAGCCACGATATCGCGCGGGATCTTTCCCCAGCGCTTTGTAGGCCCGGCGCGTCATCTCGATTTGTGGAGATTCCAGTACGCTGCGCGGGAAAGGCAGGCGCTCGATTTCCAGCGCGCGCGCTTTCATCTCGCCGAGCAGCTCCTCCGGCGACGGGCCTGTTTTGACTCGCGCTGTCAGCCAGCCCAAAGCCGCGCGCGGGCATGTTTTCTTTAAACCTGCGTCAATTTGAAGGTTCACTTTGCGTGCGAATCTGCCTCATCCATTGTATTGGATGCGGGGAGAAAGGAAGACGTGCGAGGCAGCGTGCCGTTTAGGAGTGTTCTTCCGGCAAGGACGAACGAGATTTTCCCTTGGTTTCCTGCTTTATCGCGGGATTTGATTGGACTTGTGGGGATGCCTCGTCCTTTACCGCAGTGACCAGGCCGGCTCGCCCGAGCGCTCGCAGATAGGCGGGCCGGGAGCGGCGGTAATGATCCGCCGGAACTTTGCCGTCGAGCCAGGCGGTGTCCATGGGATAGACGAGCGGATCGAAGATCACCATGTAGAAATGCCAAAGCAAAACGGAAAAGGTCGCGAGCAGGGCTTCGTACCAGTGCACGGCGGTGGCGGCGTCGGTGATCCACTTCGGAAAATGACGAAGGGCAAAATTGTTGAACCACAGCAGAAAACCGGAAATGGCCATCACCGCCGTACCCCAGAGAAACGCCCAGTATTCCATTTTTTCCGCGTAGTTGAATTTTCCGAATTGCGGTTCTTCCTTCCGCAGGTTCAAGTTGTAGCGCACGACATCGGCGAGGTCCGTTGCGTCTTTCCGTTTCGGAAGCACGGCTAGAAGCAGTCGGCGGTCACGCTGGTTTAGGGCGAGATGAAGCAGGTGATACAGCGTCGAGGCCAGGAGTACGATGGCGGCGGTACGGTGCAGGAGGCCGCGGAAGGCAACTTGTTTTCCCCAAAGCAGGAACGGCGCCGACCACCAACTGTCCGGATATTTCAGCGCAAATCCAGAGAATACGAGCGCCGGAAAACTCAGCATCACGCCCCAGTGCGCGATGCGGAACCAAACGTTCATGCGAAGGAGGTGTTCTTGGCCGTTGCCGAGGCGGGATCCCGGCCTGTATGCGGAGCGGCGATGGCGGAGCAGTTTCGCAAACCAGTCGAGCAAGTTGTGCAGCAGCATGAAGCCCAAGGTCAGCGGAATGATCGCGAGGTAAAGCCTGCGAATCCATTGAACAACGGGGTGCGCTCGAGCGGTGGTGATGCGCACATGAACCGGGCCGATGGCGAGCTTCTCGCCGATGCCCTCATGGCACTGGCCGCAGGTTTTTCCGAGGTTGGCGGCGTTCACCGTCGAGCGCGGATCGCTCGACTGAAAGATCGCATGGACGCCATGGCAGGAAGCGCAGTTGGCGGCGGTCAGCGTGCCTTCGCGCACGGCCAAGCCGTGGAAGCTGTCGGCGTAGGATGGCAGGCGATCGGCGGGCAAATCGTAGAGCCGGGCCATACGGGCATCGGCGTGGCATCGTCCGCAGGTTTGCGTGGAGATGTTTGCCGCGTTCAGCGCGGACGCGGGGTTACTCGGTTCAAGAATCAGATGTTCCCCGTGGCAATTGGTGCAGTCCGGTGCGTCGCGCACACCCGCTTTCAGCGCTTCGCCGTGGACACTTTCGTTGAACTGCCGCGCGATTTCATGGTGACACCTGGCGCAGGTCCCCACGACGTTCCAGTGGCTCACCGTTGATTGGGCGTCGCGCGCGGGAAGGATGCGGTGGCCACCGTGGCAGTCGGCGCAAACCGCCCCGTTTTTGCCCCCTGACACGGCGCGGCCATGCACGCTCTCGAGAAATTGCTCGACAGGGTGAAGAACCGGAATCTTGTGACGCGACAAGAAACCGGAATTCGCATGACATTGCGCGCAAGCCGCGGGCTGACTCTTTTTCACAACCTTGGAACTTTCGTTCCTCGAAGCCTCGATCTTGTGCACTGCGCCGTGGCAAGAAACGCAAGTGGGGGCGTCGGGATCGCCGGCTTTGGCCGCTTGACCATGAATGCTTTCGGCAAGGTCTTTTACTTCCGATGCATGACATTCCGCGCATTTTCCGGGCTGTAACCTGGCGGCGGTCACCTCATGGACGTTCCCGTGACAGGAAGTGCAGGGGTCCTCTCCGAGAACTGCGTGAATGCTTTTGGAGGCGTCGGCCACCTCCGCTCGGTGGCAGGTTTCGCACTTCACCTTGGCAATCTTCGCCGGGTGAGGGAAATCCTTGATGGTGGTGTGGCAGTCGGTGCATCCAAGAGCGCCATGTATGCTCGAGGCGTGCTGGTCCGGACGGATGGAAATACTTTTGCCTTTTTCGGATTTCATGTCCGGCTGGCCGTGACAGGCGAGGCAGACCTCGTCCTGCTTGAGAGGCTGAGCCGGTTTCTGCTGCTGGCGCGCCGGCGCGGGATTCGAAAAAAATGCCAGGAGGAGAAGGAAGCGCGAAAGTGAATTTCTCGAGGGAGATCCCCTCGATGAGCTTCGCGGACTCTCTGCCTGCACTGGCATACCGGGCTCCGTCAGTCAAGGTTTCACGGCAGCAGTAAAAGGGTTCCCAAACGGCTTATTTCAGTCCCAGATCGGTCAGAACCTTCGGGTTTGTTTCTTCCACCGCCAGCAAATTGTGACAGGCCGAGCAGTCGTTCGTAATGCTCTGGCCGTCCGCGCTCGTGTGGCTTCCGTCATGACAGCGGAAGCAGCCGGGAAAATCCGTATGCCCAATATTGTTGGGATGGACGCCCCAAGTCACTTTCATGTCCGGGAAAATGTTTCGCAAATAAATGGCGGCAACGGCATCGGCCGATTGTTCCACGAGCGCGCGCCGGGCGTCAGCGATGGCCGGATAATTTGTCCGATAAAACGACTTCACTCCTTCCACGATGCGTTGCCGCGCCGTAGCCCGGTCGGGATAGTCAGCCTTCAGCAGCTCCACCGCTTTTTTTCGGATGAAGGGCAGTTCCGGGCTGATGTGCCCACTGGCCATCTGCTCGTTCACCGCGTTTTCCGGTATGTCAAAGGCATGCGTCGGCCGGTTATGACAATCCACGCAATCCATCGAGCGATGTTCGCCGGCTTCGAGTTGTTGTTTCGTAGCCGGCACGTCGCTGGAGACGTATTCGACGGTCTTGCCCTGGTCATCGGTGTAATAGACAACCGGGATGACCTGCCGTTGACCGTCGATGGAGATGTAGCGGATGCGCGAACCTTCATCGAGGTGCCTTCCATGTATTCCCACCGACCCTTGCCAAGAGTGGCCGCCAATCTTGAGCAATATCGCGGTGGTCTGCGGTGTGTTCTGCTCGTCGTCCTTGTAAGTGGTTTTCACCACGAACTTGTCGCCGGTGAAACGCTGCGGCCAATGGCACTGCTCGCAAGTCTCCCGGGCCGGACGGAGATACTTCACCGGAGCGTGAATGGGCCGTGAGTAAGTGTGAAAAGTAACCGCAAAAACCTGGCGCACGCCGGAGAGCTTGGAGCGGACGAACCATCCCGCGCCGGGACCGATGTGGCATTCCACGCAGTTGACGCGTGCGTGGGGGGAATTTTGATAGGCCGTAAACTCCGGAATCATGACCGTGTGACAGGTTTGGCCGCAGAATTGCGTGGAGTCCATATATTGCACGCCGCGGTACGAAGCGGTTCCAAAGATGAGAACGTTCACAAAGGTTGCCGCTCCGACGACGAAGACCCCGTGACGGACCATCGGCTCGCGAAGATTGATCGCCGGATAAATGTCCGGAAGCCCACCCCGGGCCTTGAGCTTGTGGCGTCGCAACAAAATGCCGACGGGGATGAGCAGCAAACCAAGGACGAAAACTCCCGGCAAAATCAGGAAAAGCAAAATCCCTATGTACGGATGGGGCGGTCCAGGAAGCAGAAAATCATAAAACCAGAAGGAGACGAGCGTTACTGCGCCGCTGGTCGTAAGCGTGGCGCCAATGAAGCTGATGGGGTTTTGTCCCAGATAGTAAAGAAGCCGAATCCAGCTCCGAGGCGTTTCACGAAGTCTCATCTGGTTAGGTGTCCGCCCTTCTGCTCATTCGGGAAGAGAAAGTCTCCCCTCAACGGCGCGCCCGGTAGACGCTTCTCGCCTGCAAAACCGGCCCTTGCCGTTTACTTCTTCTTTCCGAACGCCCGGACATACGCCACCAGGTCCTTCACTTGGTCCGCACTGAGGGTTTTAGACGGCGGCATCTTGCCTTTCCCGGAACTGATGACCGAGGTCAAGTCCGCATCGCTCATCTTCTGGACTTCCTCCGAAGAGAAATCCTTCACCTTCATCACCTTGCCCGTGGCCGTGTCGCCCTTGCCATCCGGTCCATGGCACATGGCGCACTTTGCTTTATACGTCGCTTGGGCAGCGGCAGCATCCGCCTTTGCCGCGGCACTCAGGACCATCATGGCTGCCAGCACAACGGCAATGACCGTGATTCCTGCGATCCAACTGGCTGTCTTGCGCATGTTCCCTTCCTCCTTGGAGATGTCAGCGCCCGGTGGATGCCGTGCGCCATCGGTTGTCAAGTTGTACCACATTCAAATTACCGGGGCCCGTTCCCCTTCCTTCCGGATTGTCCTTTTCTAAGCTATACAACACTCCTTTCTGGCCTTCGTTCCAACTAGCCCTTCCGAGGGCAGCCTTCCGCCGCTCTCACGATTTCGGAGCGTCCCGCTCGATTTGCCGGATATACAGAACCATTCCAAGCACGGTCATGAAGATGAAAACGAGCGCTAGTCCCAATCCTTTGCGCCGATAGTCGCGTTCGGCCAGGGCCGCCCGCCCCGCTTGCCAATTCTTGGCGGCAAGCTTCAAACCTTCTTGGATATCCTGCTCGACCAGTTCCGTCCTGAAGCTATGGATGGTGACGCGCGCTTTGGTCAGCGCATCGCGGGCCTGATCCTGATCCAGCCGCGCCTGGCTGACTTCCATACCGGAGGACTCTGCCACGCCTAGCACTTGGTCGGCGGCTCTTACGGCGTCATCCAATTGCTTCAGCCCGTTCAGCATTGCAGCCCGTTGTTGGTCGCAAACATCTCCAGGCGTGTGGCACTGCATGCAAACGGCTTGCGGTCCGGCGCCCAGCTTTTCGTCCGTAGGATGAGTGATGCCATGGTTGCTATGACAGACTACGCATCCGGGAAGCCCCGCGGATTGAAACGCGACTTTATGCGTGCTCTTCTCGAACATCTGATCCTGAAAAACGTGGCATTTCGAGCAGACGTTTTGCACGGTGTCGACGCCCGGAGGCGCGGCACCGTGGTTGCCATGGCAAGTAGAGCACGTGGGCGCGCTGAGATCGCCACGGACAGCGAGGGCATCGTGATGGACGCTGGCGCCGTATTTCGCAAACTGGTCGGTTGGAATGGAATATCCCTTCATGTAAGCGGAGTCGGCGTGACACCTGGCGCACGTCGTCGCAATGTTTAGTGGATGAACTTTCGAGCGAGAGTCGCTCGCGGGCCGCAAACCATGAACGCCATGGCAATCGATGCACACGGCCACTTTGGTGTCACCTCTGGCGAAGAGTTTGCCGTGCACGCTGGCCTTGTACTGCGCCAACTGGTCGGTGCGCAGGGAAGGGTTGTACTGCCGCATGAAAGCCGCATCGGAGTGACAACGACCGCAAAGCT
>Ga0182040_10000937_pt1 | contig 13474 bp, 10 predicted proteins | sample flu12Cox44000176_FD_125973 | JGI IMG/M metagenome (GOLD analysis project Ga0182040, IMG submission 125973) | Lab enrichment of tropical soil microbial communities from Luquillo Experimental Forest, Puerto Rico - flux8day.12C.oxic.44.000.176 | ecosystem: Environmental > Terrestrial > Soil >... | reverse complement strand
TTCCATTGCGGGAAATCACCATCGAGCGCGTCTGGCCGCGGTCTTGCCCGTGGCTATTTCCGGTCCACAGGATCACGGCGATGAAAAGAAATATCCCTTCGCGAAAGACTCGCACGCTTTGCCTTCCTTGTTTCTCCCAGAATGGCTCAAGAACATCCCTCACGGCATCGTGACGATGATATTCGGAACGTTCTTCTCGCGCAGCATGGCATTGAATGATGTCACGTCCTTGGCCAAAACCTGCTGATACTCCTGTTGGAATTGATCACCCTGATCCTTGAGTTCCTTTCCCACCGCAAGCTGCTGCGTTGTGGGTGTGAAATCAGAGGACGCCGTCTGGTTAGAAAGATAGCCGATCTTGCTCGCGAGCATCGGCGGCCACCGCGTGCTGTCCTGCCCTCTTCCGGTCAGCTTGAGCTGCAGGACTTTTCCCTCCACGGCGATCAACCTATCCGCTAAATCGTCCGCGGCCTTTCGAATCGCTTTCCCGGCATCATCGTTTCCCAGCTCTTTTTCCAAGGCGGCAAGCTGGGCGCGAATGGACTCGATTTGATTGACCTGTGCGCCGATGGCGTTCAATTCGTCGCGCAGGCCGGTGAGCAACTGCATTTGCGTCTGGATGTCGCTTTCCGTCCCGCCAGAGTGCGGATCCTTCAAGACGTTGAGTTTCTGGCTGGACTTTTCTTCGCCTACCGTTAGCGTCACCGTATACGTCCCGGGAGGCTCAAGCAGCGAGATGCGCGCTAGATCGGGCGCGGGACGCCAGCCTTCCGGCCCAGCTTTGACGTCCGGCGCATAGAGCGGGCTGGTCCGCAACTTGAATTCCGTGCCGGGCTCGGAGCGCAGGTTCCACCAGACGCGATTCATACCGGGTTTCACCTCGCACGGCGGCCCGCCCTCGCCTCCTTCGCCGCCGCCACCCCCGCCACCACCCGGACCTGCTGGTCTTCGTGCGCCTTGTTCTGTTGCCGCGCGGCACTCGAATTCGCGTACGGCTTTCCCGTTGGCGTCGCTGATCGTCAAATGCACGCGCTCTTTTTCTCCAAGCGTCGACTTCAAATAAAAATTAATGGGCGCGCCATAAGGCGGATTGTGTCCCGCCGTCGGGTCGTAGGAAACTGCGGCTGGCTCCGCGATCGGCCGGAAGCGGTAAACGTCGCGCGGAGCAAATAAATGCGCGTTGGATGCAAGAATCGCGGGCGTCATCTGCTCGAACGGAGTGATGTCGTCCAAGATCCAGAAGCCGCGGCCGTAGGTGGCCAGCGCCAGATCGTGAAACCGTTCCTGCACGGCGATCCAATACACCGGGGCGCGCGGCAAGCCACTCTGGAGCGGCTGCCAGTTTTTGCCGTCGTCGAATGAGATGTACATGCCGTTCTCGGTTCCGAGGTAGAGCATGCCTTTGCGCACGGGATCTTCGCGAATACAATGCGCGTAGCTGAGCATGCTGTGCGGAATTCCGTTGGTAATGGAGGTCCAGGTCTTTCCGTAATCCGTGGTCTTATAGGCAAACGGGTCGCGAAGGTTCATCTGGTGAAAGTCGACGCTGATGTAAGCCGTGCCCGGGTCGTAGCGCGAAGCCTCGATGTTGCTCACCGTTCCCCACTCGGGAAGATTCGGAATGTTTTTTGTGACGTTGGTCCAGTTTTTCCCGCCGTCTCGCGTGACTTGCACGTAACCGTCGTTGGTTCCGGCCCAGATCACACCTGCTTCTTTCGGGGATTCCGCGATTGCAAAAACGGTTCCCGCGTATTCCACGCCGATGTTGTCCGGGGTGAGCCCGCCGGAAATCTGCATGCGGCTCCGGTCGTTGCGTGTGAGGTCCGGGCTGATCATTTGCCAGCTATTGCCGCCGTCCGTGGTGACGTGCACGGATTGACTGCCCACATAAACCTTGTTGTGGTCGTGCGGAGAAATGGTCACCGGAAATTCCCAGTTGAACCGGTATTTCACCTCGGCGGCGCTGGCTCCGGAGACATCTTCCGGCCACACTTCCACTTCTCTCGCCTGATGATTTCGCTCATCGAAACGCGCGACCGAGCCCCCCACGCTGCCCGAACCTGTGCCGGTCGACCAGATGATGTTGCTGTCAACGGGATCCGGGGTCGCAAAGCCGCTCTCGCTGCCGGCCACCGGATGCCACGCGCCGCGCGAGATTTGCGATCCGCCGAAGCCTCCAAACTGCAAGCTGTTGCTCGGGCCGCGGTACGATGGGCCGTCTTGCTTGTTTCCGTAAAGGAAATAAGGAATCTGGTCGTCGAGCGTCACATGGTAAATCTGGGCGATGGGCAGCTGGATGCGGTCCCAGGAGTGGCCACGATTCACGGAAAGGCTCACGCCGCCGTCATTCACAACGGCCATGCGGTCGCCGTTGGTCGGATCGATCCACATCTCGTGATTGTCTCCACCGGGAGACGAGGGCATGTTTGTCAGCGTGTGGCCGCCGTCGAGCGTCCGGGAAAATGCCGAAGTGAAGAAATAAACTTCGTTCTCGTTGTCCGGGGAGATTTCTTCGCGCGTGTAATAGTGCGTGCGCCCGCGAATCTGGCGGTCCGAATTGATCAATTGCCAGTTCTCTCCCCCGTCGTCGGAACGCCACAACTGGCCGCTCTGCGTGGCCTTGCCGTCGATCGGCACGCCGTCACCGGTTTCGATCAAGGCGTACACGCGATTCGAGTCCCTTGGCGCCACGCGCACGGCGATTCTTCCTATGGGCGAATGCGGCAGACCGTGGCCTTCCAAACGCTTCCACGTCGCTCCTTCATCGGTGGATCTGAACAACCCGCTGCCGGGGCCGCCGCTCTTTCGCCCATACGTGTGAATCTCGAGTTGCCACATTCCCGCAAACAGAATCCGCGGATTGTTAGGATCCATACCCATGTCCGAGCAGCCGGTGTTTTCATCAACAAACAGCACTTTCTCCCAGTTTTTCCCGCCATCGGTCGAGCGGAATACGCCGCGATCCGGCTGCGGCCCATAGGCGTGACCCAAGGCGCAAGCCAGCACGATGTCCGGGTTATGCGGGTCAACAATCACATTTGCGATTCTGCCGGTTTTTTCGAGCCCCATCGGCTTCCAGGTCTTCCCTGCGTCCAACGACTTGTAAATCCCATTGCCGACGGAAATGTGGCTGCGAATGAAGGATTCCCCGGTTCCGGCCCACACGATATTCGGGTCATTCGCGGCAATCCCGAGCGATCCAATGGAAGAAACCGGTTCGTCGTCAAAGATGGGGTCCCAGTGAATGCCACCGTCGGTGGTCTTGAAAATTCCTCCCGACGCCGCGCCCACGTAATATACGTTGGGATTTCCAGGAATCCCCACGACCGCGGTTGCGCGATTCCCCACCGGCCCGACGTAGCGGAATTTCATTTCGTTGTAGACGTCTGGACTGATCTGCGTCTGTTGCGCGCGGGTTAATGCTCCGCCGCAGAAGACTGCCAGCGCACCTGAGAAGAGACCAACCCACACTCGCTTCGTCATGACGAGACCTCACTCGCTCCATTTTTGCCTGGAATTGCGCGGATGATACTTGCTGCGACACTCGAGGTCAATAGTTACGAAGAAGCGCGAGCGCTCGACCCTAGCATTTGGCATTTCTGCGCGGACACCCTAGAATTCAAAGGGATGCCGCTCCCGAGTTCGTTTTGTGGCGGATCTCGATCACCCTAGCGGAGGCTTGGCCGTTGCCGGAACATCACGCCGCTGCCTCGCACTCGACACCGATTGCTCCCCGCGATCCTCGCCTGCGTTCCCAGATCGACGCGGTGGTGACCGGTCGTCATTCCGATCCCTTTAGCCTTCTCGGGCCGCATCCCGTGGACGGCGCCTGGGCAGTTCGCTTTTTCCTTCCCTGGGCGGAGGAAGCTCGCATCTCGTTCAAACCGCGCCTGTCGGAAAACGCCGCGCCCGCCGCCTGCGAGGTTGTCGAGGCGGTGAAATTGCGCCCCGAAGGCTTTTTCGAAGCTCTCCTGCCGGCGGACGAGACCAGCGCGCCGCCACCCAGCTTGTACAGAATTCAAATCCGCACCCATTACGGCGAAAAGTTCGAGGTTTACGATTCTTACGCTTTTCCCTGCGTCCTTACCGAGTTTGATTTGTATCTCATGGGCGAAGGCCGCCATTACGACACCTACCAAAAGCTTGGCGCGCACCTCATCACCCTCGCAGGCGTCCGCGGCGTCCAATTTGCCGTCTGGGCCCCCAGCGCTCGCCGCGTCAGCGTGGTCGGTGACTTCAATCGCTGGGACGGCCGTGTCCATCCGATGCGCTCGCGCGGCTCTTCCGGCATCTGGGAAATCTTCATTCCCGAACTGGCGGAAGGCGCCATCTACAAATTCGAAATCATCGGGCCTGAAGGAAACATGCTTCCGCTCAAAGCCGATCCCTACGCCTTCCGATCCGAACTGCGCCCCAACACCGGCTCCATTGTCGCTGATCTGGAAACGTATCAATGGAGCGACGCGGACTGGCTCTCCGAGCGTTCCGGCACCAACTGGTTCGAGTCTCCCGTTTCCATTTATGAAGTTCATCTCGGTTCCTGGCGCCGCGTTCCCGAGGACCACCATCGCTGGCTGACCTACCACGAGCTAGCCGACCAACTTATTCCCTACGTCAAGGAACTTGGCTACACGCACATTGAGCTGCTCCCCGTCATGGAGCATCCTTACGATGGCTCGTGGGGCTACCAGACTCTGGGTTATTTCGCTGCTACCAGCCGCTACGGCTCGCCCGCGGAGTTTATGGAGTTCGTCGACCGCTGTCATCAGGCCGGGATTGGCGTCATTCTCGATTGGACTCCTGCGCATTTTCCGCGCGACGCCCACGGCCTCGCGCAGTTCGACGGCAGCCACCTGTACGAACACGCCGATCCCCGACAGGGCGCGCATCCCGATTGGGGCACGCTGGTCTACAACTACGGCCGCAACGAGGTCCAGAACTATTTGATTTCCAATGCGCTCTTCTGGCTCGACAAATACCACATCGACGGCCTGCGCGTGGATGCCGTTGCCTCGATGCTCTATCTTGATTATTCGCGCAAGCCGGGCGAGTGGATTCCCAATCAATCGGGCGGCCGCGAAAATCTGCAAGCCATCGAGTTTCTAAAGCGCATGAACGAAATCGTCCACGGCAAATTCCCCGGCATCCTCACCGTCGCCGAGGAATCCACGGCCTGGCCCGCCGTTTCGCGTCCCACCTACCTCGGCGGTCTCGGGTTCAGCTTCAAATGGAACATGGGCTGGATGAACGACACGCTGCATTACTTTTCTCACGATCCCGTGCATCGCAAATACGAGCACAACAAGATCACGTTTTCCATGCTCTATGCCTTCACCGAAAATTTCGTTCTCCCCTTTTCCCACGACGAAGTCGTCCACGGCAAGAGCTCGCTCCTGCACAAAATGCCCGGCGACTTGTGGCAGCAATTCGCCAATCTTCGTTTGCTGTATGGCTACCAGTACGCGCACCCGGGCAAGAAACTCCTTTTCATGGGCCAGGAATTCGCCCAGCGCCACGAATGGAGCGAAGCGCGCAGTCTCGACTGGCATTTGCTCGAGTGGGATTCGCATCGCGGCACCCAGAATCTCATCCGCGACTTGAATCGTCTTTACGTTTCCGAGCCAGCCCTTTACCAAGTCGAATTTGACTGGCACGGATTCGAGTGGATTGACGCCAATGACGCCGACAACAGCGTCCTCAGCTTGATTCGCCGCGGAAAGAATCCCGAAAACCTAATCGTTGTATTGCTCAATGCGACTCCAGTGGTTCGTGGAGGGTATCGTCTCGGCGTTCCGCACTCGGGCTACTATCGTGAAATCCTCAATACGGACGCCGCCATCTATGGTGGTTCGAACGTCGGCAACGCCGGCGGCCAGCATGCCTCCGACCAGGCAGCGCAAGGCCGCCCCCATTCTCTCGTCCTTACTCTTCCGCCCCTGGCCGCCGTTTTTCTGAAGTGGCAACCTTGATTTGGCACTCCAAAGATCGCGCCTTTTCCTGGAACCGTCACTATTTACTTTTCGACGAAACACGATTTGGCAACGCGGAGACGCCCGCCGCCTTCAAGGTATCCTGAAATCACAGGAAGAACGGAATGCCTGGAAATTTTGCTATTCGGCTGCGTTGTCCTCTCTGCGAAGCCGACTCCTGGGTCACGCTCGCAGACCGCCACGAAACTTACGAGCAGATTCAAGAACAAACATGGGATTTCAAGTGCCGCGAACATGGGGCACAACGGGGGGCACCGAAAGAGGTCATCGCAGTGGCCCCGCTCGATGAAAAAACGTCATCCACAGAAAAATCCGCTTCTGCCTTTGGCGAGCCTACCTCCACCGAAACGACCAAAAGAATTCCTCGTTCGAGTGAGCGCCTGTCTCTACGCTTTGCCGTGGTGGTTTACGGTTTCACCAAGGACCACGGCGCGTTCCACGAAGAAACGGAAACGCAAACCGTCAATTCGAGCGGCGCCCTGGTAATGCTCAAAACCAAACTGGCCATTGGAGATTGCGTGTTTCTCATGCAAAAGGGCAGCGGCCTCGAACAGGAAGTCCGCGTGGCTTATCTCGAAGCTTACACGGACCGCGAAACGAAGGTTGGTCTGGCTTTCAAACACCCCATCCCTGAGTTCTGGCGCAGGTCCCGCAAGCAGCAACGCGTCAGGAAAACGCTGCGCGTGGTCGTCAAAGGCACGGACTCACGGGGCCATCCGTTCAAGCAGAGCAGCTATACCATCGACCTCAGCCAGGATGGCGCGCGCCTAGACGCCATTGGCTTTCTCACTTCGCCAGGACAAACCATCGAAGTGCGCCGGCTCTGGCGCAAAAAGAGATTTCGTGTGGTGTGGATCGGCCACGTCGGCACAACGGAAGCCAATCAAGTCGGCGTAGTTGGGCTCGAACGAGAGAAGGACATTTGGCAGGTGGAACTGCCGGAAGGTGAGCCCGATGAAGAGCCTTGGCGAGGCGAGCCCTAAAGAAATGACCGTTCCGTTGTCAGGTCTGCTTGCTCAGCTTTAACTCCCATCTTTCTCGTTTGCCATTTCCCTTAAGCTGGTTCTGTTCAACCCCGGTCTCTCGTCTCGCCTCTCGACAATGACTCGCTTTTTGGTTCCGCACGGTAGCCGCCTCGGCCCGCCGCCATTTTTCTTCCCGCCGCTCGAAGCATCCAGGGCATGAAGCGCTCGAGGAAGACCAAAGCCTTGCCATGCCCGGTAATGACGGCTTCGCGTTTCCCTTTCGCAATCGCCCGCAAAACCTGACGCGTCGCTTTCTCCGTCGGCATCACCAGCCACGGTCGGATGGGATCTCTCGCTTCTGCCTGAAGCTTTCCCTGGTTGTCGACGCGTCGGATCTCGCTGGCTACAAAGCCCGGACTGATAAGCGTCACCGTCACGCCGGACAGCCGCAGTTCCGGCGCAATCGAATTGGCCAGCGCGCGCACGGCGAACTTGCTCATCGCGTATGGCGAAGCGCCTGGCGACGCGGTCCAGCCCGAGACACTTCCAATGATGGCGATGTTGCCTCTGCTTTTCTCAATTTCGGGAAGCGTCGCGTAAATCGTTCGCAGCACGCCAAACACGTTGGTCTCAAATTGTCGCCGGTAATCCTCGAGCGAGAGTTTCTTCAGTGGGCCAACTACGCCAAAGCCGGCGTTCGCAATCGCCACATCCAATCTTCCCCATTGGCGCACCGTTTCCGCCACCGCTTTTTGCAAATCGCCTTCCTGGGTGACGTCGCAGCGCGTCACCAACGGCTTCGTTTTTCCCGCGGCCGCAAGTCTTTGCGACAGATTCTCAAGCAATTCCCTGCGCCTGGCTGCCAGCGTCAGCTTCGCCCCGGCCTGCCACAATTGCCACGCCAGCTCTTCGCCGATTCCCGACGAAGCGCCCGTGACGATCACCACCTTGTCGCGAAAGAACGATTGCGTTCGGTTCATCTAGGTATCTTACGACACGGCGCAGGAAACTCGGAGACACGCTGGGGGAGGCGAGCAGAAAAAGTTGAGGGCGCCACCGCCGTTAAGCGGTCGCGCCCTCTTTCAATTGTGCCGTTAAGTTTTTTAGGCTCCCCGGCTCAATCTGCGCTTCACGATAGACCCGATGTTTTTTGGTTGGCAAGGAAAATCTGAAAGTTTCTCTGTGGAAAGCTGTGCACAATTGTGCAAAACGCCCAGCAAGGAGCGCCCTCGCCGGCAGCGCCGAGCCGGGACCGCTTCCGCCGACGTCGGCTCCCACGCCTGCCGAGGTCGATAAAATGGGAGACTTTGCGCTAATTGGCAGCGATTCCCGTTTCCGCGCTATCATCAAACCCGCGATGGGATCCGCAAAATCCATGTTGAACGAGTTCGCCTGGGAGGAGCGTTACCGCGTGCCGCGCGTCGACGAAACGCTTACTCCTGCGCTGGTCGTGTATCCGGAAATGATCGCCTCGAACATTGCCAGTACCCTGAAGCTCCTGGACGGCGACGCGAACCGCTGGCGAGTCCACATCAAGACGGCAAAGCTCGACTACACATTGCGTATGCTGGTCGAGAGCGGCGTTTGCAATTTCAAGTGCGCGACGACCCTCGAACTGCTGGTCGCCTGCCGCGGCGAGGCTCGGGACATCCTCCTGGCTTATCCTGCAGTGGGCGCGAATGCGCGCCGTGTACGCGAGATTGCCGCTGCTTTCCCGGACGTGCGCATTTCCGTTTTGGCCGAGAACGATGAACAAGTCGAGCAATGGCGGGGCAGTCCGGTTGGCGTGTTTCTGGACATGAATCCAGGCATGGATCGCACGGGGATCGAAACCAGCAGCAAGGATGAGGTTCTGAGGCTTGTGCGGGCGGTAGGAGCAGTAGGGCTGGAGTTCCGCGGCTTGCACTATTACGACGGCCAGTTCGGCGGGCTCGAGGAAGGCGAGCGGACCAAGGCGGCCCATGCCGGCTACGATTCCCTTCTGGAAGTCGTGAGCGAGATCGAGCGCAGCGGAGCGAGCGTGCCCGAGTTAATTACTGCAGGCACGCCAACACTGCCGTGCTCACTCAGCTACCAAGCCTTTCGCGGGAGGCGATTTGTTCACCGCGTATCGCCGGGAACGGTGGTCTATAACGATGCCACGAGCCTGGCACAGTTGCCGGCCAGGTTTGCCTACCGGCCAGCCGCATTGGTCTTAACAAGACTCGTGAGCCGGCCGCGCGCGGGTGTGGTCACTTGCGATGCCGGGCACAAGGCTGTATCTGCCGATGCGGGCGTGCCCACGTGCGTGGTGCTTGGGCATCCGGAACTTACGCCCCTTTCGCCAAGCGAAGAGCACCTGCCCATGGCGGTCGCCGAACGAGCCTCAGGTCCCCGCGTCGGAGACCTCCTCTACCTGCTTCCGCGCCACGTTTGTCCTACGGTGAACAACTTTGATTGCGCTCTGCTGGTGCGGAACGGCGAGATTGCGTCGGTCGAGAGAGTCACCGCGCGCGGACGGGAGGAGCCGCTCCTCGGAACGCGGGAAACGATTCCTTCGCTTGCGCGGCAGTAGCTGTTCCTCGCCCCGCGACTTGAGTGGAGCTCCCCCAGTGCGCCAAAAATGGGGCCAAAAAGATTGAGGGCGCAACTGCCTCGCGGCCGCCGCGCCCTCTTTCAATTGTGCCGTTAAGTTTTTTAGGCTTCCCGGCTCAATCTGCGCGAGAGAGTAGACCCGGGCGCTTTTCTTGGCAAGAGGAATCGGAAAGTTTGGCTGTGGAAAGCTGTGCACGGTTGTGCAAAACGGTGAACCCAGTCGCAACCTTAGCGGTCGCCGCCGGGACGCTCCCGCCCCAAAACTGCTAGCATCTATGGCAAGCGCCGGGGTGAGATTTTCGCGAAACATTTTGAAGGGCTGTCTCGTACCTCTATCCACAAGCCGGGGTCGGTCTTGGAGCGGGCACCTTGCGTCAAAACCAGGGTGGCCAAAGGCTAAGGCTGTCGCCACAGAGCACACCCCGGCAAGGAGGCCATCCGCCATGTTTCCTCGAAATCGAGTCCTGGCCATGAGGACCGCGCTGGTTGCCTCAATGCTTTTGGCGCTCTTGCCTGTACGGGCGCCGGCTCAGGGCACGCCGCCTACAAAGACTGGACCGTCAACAAGTTCCGCAGCCGCCGAGAAGGGCGAGCGCTGGCTGCATGTGCGGGTGATCTCGACCGATGGCAAAAGCGAAACGGTGCGGGTAAACGTGCCTCTGGAACTGGCGGAAAAGGTGCTTCCTGCCGTGAACCACGACCGGCTCCATGCCGGCAAGGTCCGGATTGATCGTTCGGAGATGAACGACATCGATCTGCGCGCCCTGATGGAGGCGATCCGCACGGCCAAGGAAGGCGAATACGTCACCGTCGAGGACAGTGATAACGATGTGCGCGTGGCCAAACAGGGCAACCAGCTGACGATTCATGTGCTCGACAAGAGCGGATCGAAGAAGCCCCAGGTGGAAGTGAAGGTGCCGGTGAAGGTGATCGATGCGCTGCTCTCCTCGGGCAAGGAGGAATTGGATCTGGTGGCTGCGCTCCACGCGCTCGGTGCTGAAGGCGACACGGAACTGGTCTCCGTGAAGGACAGCGAAAGCACGGTGAGGGTCTGGCTCGATTCCAAGAGTGTCGCGGATTAAACCGTTTCTAGTCTTGCGAACTTGCAACGGAAAACGCCGCGTTTTCGAGGAGGCAAACATGATGCTGCTGGCGAAGGCTGCCCTTGGGCTCGGCGGGACACTCGTGTTAGCGGGCGCGTACACGTTCCGCGAAGGCTTGATTCGCGTGGACGTCGACGAGTACCGCGCGGGAGGCTCGCATGTGCACATGTGGGTGCCGGCGGCAATGGTGCCGATGGCCATGCATTTCGTGCCGAAGCACGCTTTGTGCGATGCAGCACAACGGGCGCGCGAAGTGCTCCCCGCGATCCACGCCTTTGCCAAGGAACTCAAAAAACTTCGCGACGTGGATCTTATCGAGGTGTCCGATGGAGACGAGCACGCCCAGTTCCGGACGCGCTCCGGCAATTTGCAGGTGGATGTTGACTCGCCGGACGAGCACGTGCACCTGCGGGTGCCCTTGATCACGCTCGACGACGTCGTCGGCCAACTCGAGGAAAGCGCTCCGGGAGCGTAAGCAAAATTCGTCAGGCGGAGCTCCCGCCTTCCTTCGTGGCGACGTGAAAAAACGCCTCTTCAAGGATCGCATCCTTCTTCCATCCCGCGCGCTCCAAAATCCCCCTGCCATTCTCGATCATCCCCGGATGACCGCATAAGTAAGCGGTTGTCTTGTGAGGGCTCAACCCCCAGTGATCGATGTATTTTCGTAAGAGATCGTCCACGCGGCCGGTTTCGCCGGGCCATTGCGCTTCGTCCCAGGGACGGCTCACGGTGGGAACGTATTCGAACCAGGGCGCTTCGGAGGCATAGCGATCTAGTTCTTCGCGATAGCCAAACTCAAAAGAGTGGCTGGCACCCTGCAGGCAGAAGAACTTGTGTTCCCCGGGCAAAAGGCCCTCGCCATTGTTCCAGTCGCGATAGAGGGTGCGAACGTAGCTGACAAACGGGGCGACGCCGGTGACCGTGCAAACGAGCAGGTGGTTCGCGCGTCCGCTTCGCAAATCGATTAGGAAGCGGCCTTTGGCGATCCTTCGGCAGAGGAGCGTGTCGCCGACCTTGAGTTGAAAAAGCCTTGGGGTCAAGCCGCCGTGGGGAACCAGTTCGACAAAAACTTCCAGCTCCTGTTCATAAGGCGAGGAGACCAGCGAGTAGGCGCGCTCGGTTCGAACGCCGTCGGACTCGACGCCGAGTGTGGCATATTGTCCGGCACGGTAGGCAAAGGGTCCGCCCGGATCGATACGCAAGATACACAAATCCCGGGAGACGTCCCGACGAGCCAGGATCCGGGCGCGATGATGCTTATCCGGAGAAACGGCCATCTATGTTGCTTCCGTGCGGCACCTCGTTTCCCTCCGCCGCTAAGTGACATCGTTATTCGTAAGCCAGGGCAACAACGGGATCGTAGGTGGCGGCGCGAAACGCGGGATAAAGAGCGCCGGCGGCGGCTCCGACCAGCGCAAGAGCCATCGCCGACAAAATCCAGGGGGTGGTGATGAGCACCGGGAGATCGGGCTTGGTCTCTTTCAGGACGAATTGCGTAAGAAAGGTAAGGGCAATTCCAAGACCCGTGCCGAACAGCGCAAGAATAAACGTTTCGGTGAGGAGCATGCGAACGACATCAAAACGCGAAAACCCGAGTGCCTTCAAAATGCCGATCTCCCGCGTGCGTTCCATGACCATGGTATGCATGTTGAGCAGGACGACGATGAAGCTGATAACGATGCCGAGGGCCACCATGGTGCGGGTGAACGGGCGAAGCTGCGGCAAATTGGAAGAATTCATGAGCGAGACGTATTCGGCGAGGGAACGGATGCTGTATTGCGGCAACAACGATGCGAGCTGCGCCCGCGTCGCGTCCGTATCTCCTTTGCTGCGGACGTAAAACATCGACACGCGCTTCTCGGCGCCAGCAATTTCCTGAGCGGTTCCGATGGGAATGAAAAAGCGAGCGCCCTTGCCGTGAGCCACGATGCCGCTGACCGTAAATTGGTGATTCAGCAGTGTAACCTGGCTGCCCAGGCGCAAATGTTGCGTTTGCGCGATGACATCGTCGGCAATCACTTCGTCCGGACCTTCGAAAGGGCGGCCATCGCGAAACAAAAAGCCTTTGCTGAGAGCATTAAAGCGCTGGTAGTCGATGCCGTAGACGAGCACTAAGCTCTTGGGTTCGGTGAGGATGACGGTTGGAGCGACTTCATCGACGCTGCTCACTTTGGCAATCTGATCGCCCAGCGACTCCGGCATGACCGCGCTTGAGAAAGCAAAAAAAATCGATGAGTTCGGCGGCTGCACCAGGATGTCCGCGCCAACGCCCTCGACGCGCTTTCCCCATTCGGAAACCACGCCCGAAGTGAGACCGACAATCATCAGAACGAGGATCACCTGGATGGCAATCGCAATTACGCTCAGAGAACTGCGCAGCGGACGCGCAATGATGCTGCCCCAGAACATTTGGAGCAGCGAAAAAGGTCCATCATAGGTTTCGTTCATCAGTCACAAACCAAAATGCTACTGTAACACTCTGATTTTGCGGGGGTCAAAGCAACCGCGGCATGCCGCGGAGCAAGCTGCGTGCCGAAAATTGCGGAAATTATTTCTGCCCTGTTAAGTTTTCAACACAAGTGTTGATAAGCTTGTGGAAATCCTGGCCGCACCATGGCGTAACTTCCGGCAGTTCAACATTCTCCCGCGCATTGCACTATTTGTGTGCAACATCGACGTTTTTCTGTCCGACCGGCTAAGGCCCGGGATCGCCTCACAAGAGTTCGAAATTGGATTTCCATCGAAGAAGCGAGCGATGTCTCGGGATGAAAACAACAAAATCGCACACGAAGTTTCGTGCATCATCGCGAGGACCGTACCGTCCCGGCAACCTCTTTCGTGA
>Ga0182040_10000931_pt1 | contig 13511 bp, 11 predicted proteins | sample flu12Cox44000176_FD_125973 | JGI IMG/M metagenome (GOLD analysis project Ga0182040, IMG submission 125973) | Lab enrichment of tropical soil microbial communities from Luquillo Experimental Forest, Puerto Rico - flux8day.12C.oxic.44.000.176 | ecosystem: Environmental > Terrestrial > Soil >... | reverse complement strand
TCCGGCAGCGACAAATTCTCGATCTATGGGCCGATTCGCAGGGCCCTGGGAAAGAGCGGCGGCGGGGTGCACGTAAAGACCGCGGGCACGACCTGGCTCGAAGAACTTATCGGCTTGGCCGAGGCCGGCGGCGAGGGTCTCCGCTTGGCCAAAGAGATCTACCGAGAGGCCTACTTCCACCTCGACGCGCTCTCTGAGCCGTACGCTGCCGTGATCGACATTCACCCCGACTGCCTGCCTCTCCCGCTGGAAGTGGAATGCTGGCCGAGCGAACAATACGTGGCCGCCTTGCGGCACGATCCATCCAATCCGTCCTTCAACCGGGACTTGCGCCAGTTGTTGCATGTCGGCTACAAGATTGCCGCCGCCATGGGCGCGCGGTACCTGAAAATGCTTGAAGAGTGCGAGGAGCCGATCGCGCGAAATGTCACCTATAACCTGTTTGAGCGGCACCTATGCCCGCTGTTTCTCGCCGACGCCGGAGGAGTTCAATGAAAGCGGTACCGCCGATCGTCTGCTGTTCGCTGGCGCTCGCACCTGTTGCCGCAGCGCAACCTGGCCGTGCGCCGGTCTACGACGTCAAATCGTACGGCGCTACGGGCTCGGCGAAAGCGGCGGACACCACCGCCATCAACCGCGCCATTGACGCCGCAAATGCCGCGGGAGGGGGCACGGTGTTCTTCCCGGCCGGCACCTATGTCTCAGGGTCGATTCATCTGAAGAGTAACGTGACGCTGTATCTCGACTCGGGTGCGGTGATCCAGGCCTCGGCCGATCCGGAGGCCTATGACCCAGCCGAGCCCAATCCGTCCATCGAAAAGTACCAGGATTACGGTCACAGTCACTGGCGCAACAGCCTCCTGTGGGGCGAGGGTGTGGAAAACGTCGCGATTTTGGGCCAGGGGTTGATCAACGGCAAAGCGCTCACCCGCGAGGCCGACAAACGCATCGGCAACAAAGCCATTTCGCTCAAGCTGAGCCGCAACGTCACCATCCGCGATATTTCGATGCTGCTGTGCGGCCACTTCGCGATCCTGGCGACCGGTGTCGACAACCTGACGATCGACAACCTTAAAATCGACACCAACCGTGACGGCATCGACGTGGACGCGAGCCACAACGTGCGTATCTCGAATGTGAGTGTGAATTCGCCATGGGACGACGCGATTGTCCTGAAGGCGTCCTATGCGCTGGGCTCCGTCCGTGACACTACCAACGTGACCATCACCAACTGCCTGGTGAGCGGCTACGACATGGGGACCCTGCTCAATGGGACTTTTCAGCGGCATGCGGCGGGTGCCCCAGATCGCGGCGGGCCAACCGGTCGCATCAAGCTCGGCACGGAGTCGAGCGGCGGTTTCAAGAACATCACGATTTCCAACTGCGTGTTCGAGTACTCCCGCGGGCTCGCCTTGGAAACTGTGGATGGAGGCGACCTGGAAGACATCAGCGTCTCCAATCTCACCATGCGCGATGTCGTCAATTCCCCGATCTTTGTCCGCCTGGGCCGGCGCCTGCGCTCTCCCGACGGCACCCCGATCGGCCACTTGCGGCGCGTGAACATTAGCGATGTGGTTGTGAATAATGCCGATCCGCGCTACTCCACCTTGATCACCGGCATCCCCGGCCACCGGATCGAGGACGTGAAGCTGAACCATATCCGCATCCTCTATGCAGGTGGTGGAACCCGAGAGCAGGCGGCGATTGTCCCTCCAGAAGGCGAAACCGAGTACCCTGAGCCCACCCGGTTCGGCATCATGCCCGCTTACGGATTTTTCATCCGGCACGTCGAAGGAATCGAGTTCAACGACGTCGAGGTCAACTTCTTGAAGGACGATTTCCGGCCACCGTTCATGCTCGAGGATGTAACAAGCGCTGACTTCAACCACGTCAAGGCGCAGCACGCCACCGAGACGCCGACCTTCGTATTAAAGGACGTCGATTGGTTCCGGACTTTTCGCTCGGGCTCGTTCACCGACACCTCGCTCGATCACGTGAAAGACAAGAGCTTGTAAGCGTGACCCGCCGCTGGGCCTCTAGCGATTCTTTAGTCCTGGTAAAAACAAAGGTACCTTTGTCCGGGGGCCTCGCGAAGCTCGGGACTGGCGCTAGGATGGCTTTCGCTCACCTCGCTCGGAAGCTGGCAGTTGACAGCCTTACTCCCGGTCTAGAGTCTAGACCGGCACGCCGTTTTCCGATGGACGGGCCAGTTGATCTGACGCGCCACGCGGGAAAGGACCCATCCGGAGCCGGCACCGGGGACGATCCCGGTGTTTCCGTGGGCGGCCGGGACCGGTACGGGCCCGGCGCATGCTCCGGGACCCGCGCGATCTGTGTCGACTAGCTCAATGGGGCTGCCTTCACGCTTTCGCGGGGGCACCCAGGGCGAAGCCGGCAGGGGGCCTTTCGCGGCCCGGACCAGATCACGATCGGCGCCGGGGACGGTTTCAGGAGATTCCCGCGCCGAGCGCTTGAAATTCGAGTCCCAGGCGAAGTTCTTCAACCCTTGAACCGGGTCAATTTTCGATCCGCCAGGCGCCGGTGGCGACCCTCGCGAAACAAAGAGGGATTCCGAACCACCAGGCCCGCCAGGGCATTCAGGCGGCCAAAGATCCCCCCATCGGCCAGCTTTACGCTGAAACCGGGGAGCCCGTATGGTTCGCCCTGTGAAATTGAGGTGTCAAAATGAGGTTGAAAACCCCACCGAATTTGATATAGTGTCCCGCATGAACCGGACACTTCTGTTGCGCGCTTCGGTCGCGGCGGTCTTTCTTGTGGGCGGATGGATCGCTTACACCCAGAACCGGGGAGGCCAGCCTCCCCAGCTGAATCTCAATAAAGTCAAGGACGATCTCTACGAAATCGAGGGCGACGGCGGCAATGTGGCCGTGTACATCACCGATGACGGCGTGATCATGGTGGACGACAAATTTGAGCGCGACCATGACACCATCATGGAGAGGATCAAGGGCGTAACCAGCAAGCCTGTGAAGTACGTTCTGAGCACGCACTATCACGAGGACCACAGCGGCGGCAATGCCAAGATGCTGTCGTCGAATGCGGAGATTATCTCGACCGCCAATGCGCGCAAGAACATCCTGGCCCACATTCAATCGAACGCGGGCATTATCCCCACCCCGGCACGCATCACGTTCACGCAGGAGGAGGATGTCGTGCTGGGCGGCAAGGAAGTGCGCGCGCGGTTCTTCGGACGCGGCCACACCAACGGCGATGCCGTGATCTACTTTCCGGCCCTGCGGACCATTCACACCGGCGACCTGATGGCCGGCACCACGCCACTCATCGACTACCCGGGAGGCGGCAGCCTGGCGGATTGGACCACGACGCTTGACGAAGTCTTGAACGATCTCGATTTCGATACCGTCATCCCAGGCCATGGTGCGGTGACCAACAAAGCCGGCCTGCTACTCTACCGCAACAACGTGGAAAAGCTCCAGAACCGTGTGAAGGGGCTGATTCGGGACGGCAAAAAGGCTGATGACATCGGTAAGATCATGATCGCCGAGTACGGCTGGGTCGAAAAAGACCTGCACTTCCAGTGGAGCCTGCCGGGCATGATGACGGAGATGAGGTAGTAGTGTCGGGGAGCAGCGCGCGGCTACACTAGGGGTGGTGGCCGAACCGAAAAATTCATGGTCCGAGCAGATGGGCCGTTACTTTGGGGTTGCACTCCTGCTGCCCGTGAGTACCTTTGTCGGCTATGCCATTGGGTACCTGCTCGATCGAGCCTTTGGAACCGGTTTTCTCAAAATCATATTCCTTATCCTGGGTACCGTCGCGGGCTTTTTAGAGCTTATCCGCCAACTGGGCCGGGATTCGCGCAATGGAAGCCCTTGACGACGGCCTGTTCGAGCGCGTGGTCGGGCGCATTACGCGTATCCTCGTGGTGCTGGGAGTTGCCGGGACCCTGGCTGCCTTCGGCATGGGCGGCTGGAGTGGGGCGGCCGGCTTTGCCCTGGGTGGAGCGACGTGCTGGGTCAGCTTTCGGTGGTTGAAGCAAGTGGTCGGTGCACTTGGAGCGCATCATCCGGCGCGCCGCCTGGCGGTAAAAACGGCGCTTCGGTACTTTCTGATCGGCGGGGCCGCCTATGTTATAGTGAAATATACAGTTGTGAGCTTGCGTGCCGCCCTGGCAGGGTTGCTGCTCTCGACGGCCGCTGTAATCGTGGAAATCCTCATCGAACTAATCTATGCAAGAGACTGAGCTGTGGCTGACGAAGATCTTTAATGACTACTTGGCCACGCCCGGCAACTGGTTCCTGTCGATGGCAGGCTTGCCACACCAGGCGCGTCCTTGGGCGGATTTCATCGTCATGCAGGTTTTGGTTATGACGATATTGGTGCTGCTGTTTGCGATGTTGCGCGGAAGGCTTTCCGCCGACCAACCGGGCAAACTGCAGCACATCTTCGAGCTGATCTACGAGTTTGTCCATGGACAGACCGAGGATCAGATGGGAAACGGGGGCGTCAAGTATCTCGGTTATTTTGGCACGATCTTTTTGTTCATCCTTTTTTCCAATCTCATTGGCCTGATTCCAGGATTCGAAGCGCCTACGATGAATCCAGTGGTGCCGCTTGGTTGCGCTGTTGCCACCTTCCTCTACTACAACCTGGTGGGGATCCAGGCGAACGGCGCTAAATATGCTGCCCATTTTGTTGGGCCCTTCTGGTGGCTCGCTCCGCTGATGGTCCCGATCGAAATTGTGAGCCATCTGGCTCGTCCCCTTTCGCTCACCATTCGTCTGTTCGCTAACATGTACGCAGGCGAGAAAGTGACGATGGTTTTCCTCAGCCTCACTTATTTCATGATTCCGGCGGTCTTTATGGGGCTACACCTGTTTGTGGCTCTCATGCAGGCTTATATTTTTATGCTTCTCACGATGATCTACGTCGCCGGAGCCATGGCGCACGAACATTAGGTCGCGGCTTTATCACAAGCCTCTTCAGCGTGAGCTCGCCGATCTCCCAAGGCGGCGAGGACCACCTCCTGGAGGCGATTCTTAACAAGGAGAGTAGGATGACTAAGAAGATGATGTTGTTAGCGGTGCTGGGGCTGGTTGCCAGCCCGATGTTGTTCGCCCAGGACGCCAATGTCGCGGCCCAGTCCAAGGCTTGGGCGGGAATCGGCGCGGGCATCGCGATGGCGATTGCTTCCGGATTATGTGGATTGGGGCAGGGCAGAGCGGTGGCTGGCGCAACCGAGGCCATGGCTCGCAATCCAGGCGCCATCGGTGCCATCCGCACCATGTTGATTCTGGGTTTGGTCCTTATTGAATCGCTAGCCCTGTATACGCTCGTAATTGTAATTCGCGGCAGCGGCTTGCTCGGCTAGTCCCCTTCGGTGTATATGGGTGGCGCCGCCCGGCCCCAAAGCCGGACGTTCCGTACGACTAAAACTTCAATACCAGTACGGCTGTCTGCCGCCCTTTTCCCCGGATCTATTGACCTCCGCCGGGAGTATACGTAGGATGAAATCAATTTTAAATGGAACAGCGACGCACACGTCGGTTCAAATTGCACCTTCCTCTCGCCCTCACGCGGGCTGGTGCGGAACGCATGACCATTCCTGGTTTCACCCAGAATATTAGTTCCAGCGGGGTTTTGTTCACCTCGGAAAGGGAGCCCGACCTCGGCACCCCCATCGAATACGTCATCACCCTGAACCACGACGGGCCTCAGGCGGTGAACCTGCGCTGTGTCGGCAAAGTGTTGCGGGCGGCGTTGCTGAAGGAAGCCATCGAAGAGCAGCCGCCCGCCTATCAGATTGCAGCGACGCTCGAACGCTACGAATTCGTGCGCGAACGTTGAGCCGTTTCTAAAGCGGCTGACGTGGGACCTTGTTTCGCCCGTACTTTTGTTATAGGGTATTAGCAAAGAAAAGGCGAAAGGGGCACGACATGAATCCGTTTGCCGAGCTGGCGGAATCCTCCCTTGCTCTCGATTGCGCCCGTAAACCTGCCGTAGAGGCGGTCGTTTCCCGGTTCCAAAGCGAGCACGGGGAGGCTGGATCGCCGATCCGCGCGATTCATCACGAGCCGGCTGCCGAGGGAACGTTTGCGGAGATCCCGCCGGGCGTGGATGGTCGCATTCAAAGGGCCTTGGCCCGGCGGGGCATCGTACGCCTTTTCTCCCACCAGGCGGAGGCTTTCGCCCTCGCGCAGCAGGGCAGCCATATTGTGCTGGTTACACCCACCGCCAGTGGCAAAACGCTCGGTTACAATCTGCCGGTGCTCAATTCGCTGGTCCAGGAACCCGATGCTTGTGCGATGTACCTGTTTCCGACCAAGGCGCTGGCCGAAGACCAGTACCATGAGTTTCGCGCGACCGTGGAAGAGATGGGTTCGGAAACCCGCGCCTTTACCTACGATGGCGATACACCGCAAGATGCGCGCAAGGCCATCCGGCAGCGCGCCAATGTGGTTCTGACCAATCCAGACATGTTGCACAGCGGGATCTTGCCGCACCACACGCGCTGGGCCCGGTACTTTGAGAATCTCCGCTACGTGGTGATCGACGAGCTGCACTATTACCGGGGCGTGTACGGCAGCCATTTGGCCAACCTGCTGCGACGGCTGAAGCGGATCTGTGTATTCTACAATTCCGCTCCGCAGTTCATATGCTGTTCGGCCACCATCGCGAACCCGCGGGAGTTGGCCGAACGTCTGACCGGGGTGCCCTTCGAGCTGATCGACCGGAGCGGCGCGCCGCGGGGAGAGAAGTTCTTGATTTTCTACAATCCGCCAGTGGTCGACCGGCAGCTGGGAATTCGTCGCAGCTACATTCAGGAGACGCGGCGTGTGGCCCTGGAATTCATTGAGCGCGATCTACAGACTCTGGTGTTCGCCAATAGCCGCCTGGCGACCGAGGTGTTGGTGACCTACCTCAAGGACGCTCTTGACAGCGGGCCAACGCCCACTGAAACGGTGCGCGGGTATCGTGGCGGTTACCTGCCGCGCGAACGCCGGGAGATCGAGCGCGGGCTTCGGGAGGGCGAGATCCGGGCCATCGCGGCCACCAATGCGCTCGAGCTGGGGATCGACATCGGGTCGCTCGATGCGGTGGTGATGGCCGGCTACCCGGGCACGATTGCGTCCACCTGGCAGCGGGCCGGCCGTGCCGGACGGCGGCAAGGCGCGTCGGCGGCCGTGCTGGTGGCCTCGAGCGCGCCGCTCGACCAGTATGTCGTCGAGCATCCGGACTACTTTTTTGGCCGCTCACCCGAGCACGCCTACATCAACCCAGAGAATCTGGAAATCCTCCTGGCGCACTTGAAATGCGCCGCCTTCGAGCTGCCCCTCCGCGACGGCGAGAAATTCGGGCCGCATGATACCGCCGCTTTGTGCCAGTTTCTCGAAGAGCGCGGATTCTTGCATCACTCGGCCGGCGCGTGGCACTGGACATCGGACAGCTACCCGGCCGATGCCACCAGCCTCCGCGCCATCACCAGCGATAATTTCGCGGTCATCGACATCACCGGCGAGCCGAAGGTGATCGCCGAGGTTTCTTTTCCGGCGGCGCTCACCACCTTGCACGAGAAAGCGATCTATCTGCACGAGGCGCGCCAGTATCACGTCGAGCGCTTCGACTACCAGGAGCGCAAGGCCTACGTCCGGCGCGTGGACTGCGATTATTACACCGACGCCATCGACTACACGCGGGTCGAGGCGCTCGAGGAAGCCGAAGGCGAAGTGCTGGGCGGGGCGCGCCGCGTCTATGGCGATGTGCGCGTGAACCGCCAGATCGTGGGCTTCAAGAAAATCAAGTTCTACACCAATGAGAACGTGGGGGCCGGGAAGCTTTCGATGCCCGAGCAGGAGATGCACACAACGGCGTTCTGGCTGCACTTTCCGGCCGCGTTTCTGACGCGGTTTAGAGAATACTCATCCTCTGAGAAGCAGAGCGCGATTGCCGGCCTGGGAACGGCGCTGCGCACAGTCGCATCGCTGCTGCTGATGTGCGACCCATGCGACCTGGGGACGGCACTCAGCGCGGAAGCGACCACCACTTTCGAGCCCAACTTGTACCTCTACGACACGTACCCCGGCGGAATCGGACAAAGTGCCCCGCTTTACCGGATGGCTCCCGAGCTCTTGCGGAAAACCGCCGAATTGCTGGCCGGCTGCGGCTGCGAGGCGGGATGTCCGTCGTGCGTGGGCCCGAGCGGGGAAATTGGCAAGCGCGGAAAAGAAGTGGCCGTGCGCATACTAAAGGAATTGAACGGATCGGGTCCTCAGTGAGCGCCTCTCAGTGTGAAGCCTCGATCGTTTGCCGAATCTCATGCGGTGGTGGCAGGATCGGCGGTTGCGATCGCAAAGTTTTTCGCACCTGAGCCTGTACCACGAGCATGCGGTCGAAGGGATCGGCATGAGCGGCAATGAATTACTTATATATGTTTCACCGAATTCGGGTTTTGAGGGATCGGATGATCCAAGGGAGAAACGGTCAATGGAAATCGTGGGACCCCGCCGCCGCGCCTTGTGGGAGAGCCTCGATGTGGCCGGCTTTGACGGAAATCACGCCGTCGAGATTTTGCAGGATACCTTCAATCAGCAGGAAGGGCTCGCCCAGCACCGCGAACTTGTAGCGGTCGAACATCCGAGGGGTCACAATGGCGTTCATAATGCCGGTCTCGTCTTCCATGCTGAGGAAAACGAAACCCTTGGCCGTGCCGGGGCGCTGTCGGACGATCACGGAGCCCGCAATCCGCACTAGGCAGCCGTCCGGGACACAGGCCAAGTCGATGGCGCGCGTGACACGGCGCGCGTTCATTTCGGCGCGCCGCCAGGCCATGGGGTGACGGCCGATGGTCAGACCGGTGCCCTGGTAATCGGCCCACAAGCGCTCCTCCGCATTCATGGGGGCCAGCGGCGAAGGCGCGTCTTTTTCTTCGAGCGATCCGAGCAGCGGACCAACCGGCCGAATCGCGCGCTGAGCCTGCCACAGGGCGTCCCGCCGGTGGAGCTTGTCCAGGGTGTTGAGCGCGCCGATCTCGGCGAGGCGGTTGATTTCGTCTTTGCGCAACTCGGGGACGCGCAAGGCCAGATCGTCCACGCTGGTGAAGGGGCGTTGAGCGCGGGCCTTCAACAGGGCGCGGGCGGATTCTTCGCGAAGTCCACGGGCATACCTCAACCCCAGGCGGAGGTAGGGCAAGGCTCCACCTGGCTTGGGACAACGCAGAGCCTTGTCCCACTCCACGGTGCATGGCCAGTCGGAACAGGACACATCCACAGGCAGGACCCGCAGGCCGTGGCGTTGCGCGTCTTTGATCAGAATCGCCGGCGGATAGAAGCCCATCGGCTGGTTGTTCAGCATGGCGCAGGTGAAAGCCGCCAGGTAGTGACACTTCAGGTAGGCGCTGGCATAAGCCAGCAGTGCGAAGCTGGCCGCGTGCGATTCGGGGAAGCCATATAAAGCAAACGAGGTGATGGAGCGGACGATATCCTCCTGCGCTTTGCCGGTGATGCCGTTGCGTGTCATGCCGTCGCGCAGCTTCACTTCGATAGCGGCCATGCGTTTTTCGGAGCGCTTGAACCCCATGGCGCGTCGCAGGTCTTCGGCTTCGCCCCCGGTAAATCCAGCTGCGATCATAGCCATGCGCAGCAACTGCTCCTGGAACAGCGGCACGCCCAGCGTCCGCTTCAGCACCTGCTCGAGCGAGGGGTGCAAACAATCCGGCGCTTCCCTGCCCTGGCGGCGGTTCAAATAAGGGTGCACCATTTTGCCCACGATCGGACCGGGGCGGATGATGGCTACTTGCACCACGATGTCGTAAAATTTTTGCGGCTTCATGCGCGGCAGCGACGACATCTGCGCGCGGCTTTCCACCTGGAACATGCCGATGGTGTCGGCCTTTTGCAACGCTTGAAAAACGGCGGGGGCTTCCTGCGGCAGCTGTGCCAGATCAACCTTCTCGCCATAGATTTTGGGAATCAAGTCCAGGCATTCTTCGATCACCGCCATCATGCCGAGGCCGAGCAGATCGACTTTGATGATGCCCATGTCGGCGCAATCTTCTTTGTCCCACTGCACCACCACACGGCCGGGCATGGTGGCCGGCTCAAGCGGGACGATGGAATCGAGCTGTCCCTGACAAATCACCATGCCGCCGGAATGCTGGCCGAGATGGCGCGGCAGATCCTGGGCCATCTGGTACAGCTCAAAAAATTTACGCACGCGCGGGTGGTCGAGATCGAAGCCGGCCTCGCGGAACCTGCGATCGGCGTTATCTTTGGGGTCCTGCCACTCCCAGGTGCGCACCAGGCCGGTCAGCTTCTCGATCGAGGTGATTTCGAAGCCTAGCGCTTTGCCCACTTCGCGCGCGGCGGAGCGGCCGCGATAGGTGATCACGTTCGCAGTCATGGCGGCCCCAAGCTTGCCAAATCGCTCGTACACATATTGAATGGCGCGCTCGCGCTGCTCGCCGCTGGGAAGGTCGATATCGATATCGGGCCATTCGCCGCGCTCTTCAGAAAGGAAGCGTTCAAACAGCAGCTCCATGCCGACAGGGTCGACCGCGGTGATTTCGAGCGCGTAACACACGGCGCTGTTGGCGGCCGAGCCGCGGCCTTGCGCCAGGATGCCGTTCTCCTTACAGAAGCGCACGATGTCCCACACGGTCAGGAAATAGCCGGGCAGCTTCAGCTTTTCGATCAACGCCAACTCGTGCTCGATCTGCTCGCGGGCGCGGTCATGATACGGCTGATAACGGCGGCGGGCGCCCTCGTCGACCCGCTGGCGCAAAAAGCTCATCATGGTCTCGCCTTCCGGCACGGGATAGCGCGGAAATTCGTAGCCGAGGTCGGCGAGGGTGAACTGGAGCCGCGAAGAGATTTCGAGCGTGTTCGCAGTCGCTTCGGGCAGGTCGGCGAATAGGCGCGTCATTTCCGCGGGCGTCTTCACGTGGCGTTCGGAGTTGCGCTCTAGAAGGCGCCCGGCGGTCGAGAGCGTCACATGGTTGCGAACCGAGGTGAAAACGTCGAGCAACTCGCGCTCGGGCGGGGTGGCGTAGGCCACACCATTGGTGGCCACCAGCGGGATGCCCAGCCGGCGCGCGCTCTCTACAATCGCCTGGTTGTGCGCCTCTTCTTCGCGGTGATAGTGGCGCTGGAGCTCGGCGTAGACGTTGTATTTGCCGAAAATGCCGAGCAGCCTTTCATCCGGCTGGCGCGTGAGACAGATCAGCCCTTTGGAAAACTCGGCCAGTTCTTCCAGAGTGGCTGCGCCTTCGCCTTTCTTAGCACGCAACTTCATGCGGGTGACGAGGCGGCACAGGTTGCGATAGCCCTCGCGTGTCTCCGCCAGCAGCGGATAGCACACGCCGTGAACGCAGGTGATTTCCGAGCCGATGTGCGCGCGGAGGCTGGTCTTCTTCGCCGCCATGTGAAAGCGCGGGGCGCCATAGACGCCGTTGCGGTCCACCAGCGCCATCGCCGGCATGCCGAATTGGGCGCAGGCCCCGACGAGCTCCTCAGGAACGGAAGCGCCTTCGAGAAAACTGAAGCCGGAGCGGGCGTGGAGCTCGACGTAGCCCTCAGTCATAGCTGCCCTCGACGAACCAGCCGGGCGGGGCGCAATAAATGCGGTACAGCGCGCCGTCGCTCAAGGCGATGTCCCACTCGTCGCGCTCCCAGGGATCGGTCGTCCACCAGTCGCCCGAGGTACGCCACGGCCCGGCCAGTTCGAGCACGCGGCCGCGAACACCCTCGGCTGCGACAAAGCTCGGCTGTCCGGAAGCGATGGCGACGCGGGCCGCGCGTGGCGGCCGGAATACGCGCAAGGACAAGCGTACCCGGTCGTGGGGCCGACGATCGGTCTTCGCTGTCCCGCGTCGTCCGAATGCGGTCATATGGAACGCTCCCGGCCGGTGGGTGTCGAGCAGTTCCGGAGAGCCGACCCTCTCTTCCCCGACCATTGCCTGGATGCGCGCCAGCGTCAGCTCCAGCTTGACCGGCTCGGGAGCCAGGGGAACAAACAATCCACTCTGCGCCGCGCGCGGCTTCACCGGGCGGGCTTGGAGGCGCACCTCGAGGACGGGCGACGGGGGTGGATGCGCCGCCAGGTCGAGTTGCAGCAGCTTCAGAAACGCCCGCTGGTCGAGCGAAGGCACGGGCAGGCGCAACGTGCGTTCGTGCACGAAGCCATTTTCTAGCTGGAGCCGGAGCCCGAGCTCGTCGGTGGCGAGGCCGCGCGTGGCGAGCCGCGTCGTCAATCCGCCGAGCAGCCGCGCCAGGATGAATGCCAGCGGTTCGAGCAGTTCCAACGGATAGTCCAGATCGAGCTCATCGGCAAAATCTAGCGGCTCTGGGAGCGCAACCAGATTCCGCTCCACCTCGCCGCGCGCCAGTCGGCGCAGGTGCAAGCCTTCCGGCCCGAGCCGTTCGGCGATGCCCAACGGCGGCAGCGCGGCCAGGTCATGAAACCGGCGAATCCCCCACCGCTCCAACGTCTCTTGCAATTCAGGCGAGGGCCCCAGCAGCTTCACGGGCAGCGGCGCCAGGAACTTGGCTTCGTCGCCCTGGGGGACAACACTGACGCCGGCGAATCCGCGCGCCGCGTACGTGGCTGCATCGGGATTGGCCGCCAGCGCGAGGCTTGCTTTGATGTCCGATTGCCCGGCGCGGCGCATGACGGCAACGGCAATCTCTTGCCCGAACAGATGCTCCAAACCGGAAGCGTCCAACGTCACGGTGTCGGGCGCGGTTTGCTCTACCACCGGTGAAAACTCGAACGCCAGCGCTCGCAAATTCCCGCTGCCGTGAAGGGATGCGAACATGGCTACTCTAAGGCGGCAGCGTGGAAGCAAGCCATGATTTCGCGAACCGGCTTGCGCCGCGCCACGCGCACGCGCATCCCGCGCAGCAACGGAGTTCCGCCCGACCAGGTCACCCGATCGCACGCGCATTCCAGCACGAGCGAGGCGCAGGTCTTGGCATTGGATTGCCGCGCCACCGCCACCAACACAGTGGGAGTATTCTCGACCGCCCGCCGCAGCCGAAACCAGGAAGCGAGCGAGATGCGGCGCGCTGTTTCTAGCGGGGTATCTCCCAGATCCAGGGCCACCAAGCCGAAGCCGCCGCCGTGGACCAGCAGGTCGGCCGCTTTCAGCGCGTGCTCCGCGTGATGGCCGCAGCGGACCCATAGCAGCCGCTCCAGACTCACTCCCGCGGCTGCGGCCGACACCGGATCAAACATATCTTCGGCATCCACTAGGGCGCACACCTCCTCGCGCGCGGTGGCCGCGGCGAGCATGGACACCAACAGGCTAGTGCGCCCGGAAGAAGCCGATCCGAAGATTTCCGTCAGGCACCCGCGCGGCAACCCGCCCGCTCCCAAGGCCGTCCCGGCGTCCAGCTCCGGAATGCCGGTACGTACCCTTTCCGGCGCCGGCCGGACCCGCAAGCAAAGCAGGGTTTCAAACTGTTTTTGGAGAGCCGCCGTCCCCATATATTCGCCTTTTGTTCGCCCATACTCAATTTATACAGGTCCCCGGC
>Ga0182040_10000929_pt1 | contig 13530 bp, 16 predicted proteins | sample flu12Cox44000176_FD_125973 | JGI IMG/M metagenome (GOLD analysis project Ga0182040, IMG submission 125973) | Lab enrichment of tropical soil microbial communities from Luquillo Experimental Forest, Puerto Rico - flux8day.12C.oxic.44.000.176 | ecosystem: Environmental > Terrestrial > Soil >... | reverse complement strand
GAGGTTCGACGGCCGCACCGGAGGCGCATCGCGTTTGCGCAGAGGCCGTACGTCGCGGATCGCCTCTTGCCATAATGAGCGATTACTGAGCGAGCTCACCCCGTTGCCCGTCGTCTTCGACACTTCTCATCGCCTCCGGCTCTTCGACGAGAACGATATGGAGGCGCCGGGGCCCGTGTGCACCGAGCTCGATGTGCTGCTCGATGTCAGCCGTCCGCGACGGACCTGTAATGAAATTGACGACCCGCGGTAGTTTGCCCGGTGCATTGTTGGCCCGCAGACGATCTAGACCATCCTCATAAGCCGCGACGACCTGGTCTCGACGCACGACGACGATATGGGTGTCAGGGAGGAAATTGAGAGTCGTCGGGCTATGCCGCCCGGACATCAACATCAGCGTTCCGGTCTCCGCGATCGCAGCGTGGCAGGACGTGAGGCTGGCCTTATCCTCGGCCCTGGCTCGGCCGCGATGGATCTGCAGCAATGGCCGCACCCCCCATGGAACTGCGTCCAAGTTCTGGTCGGGCGCCACGACGAGTTCAGCGGGGAGGTTTTCCGTCGCAAGGTAATGCGCTACCGCCTCGGGCACCGATGCCAGGGAAGGCACACGGGCCACCGTCGCCTGCACTTCCTCGGCCATCGCGACAAACAGATCGACCCGACCCGCTTCGTCCAAGACCATCGCCCGAGCCGGGATTTGGTTGCGACGATGCGTCGCGACGCGTGCGCGCAGTTGTGCCTTCGCGTCGGCATCGACAGAGCCGCGACCGAGAGAGCTGCGGATACCGGCCAGGATCCGTTCGCGGGCGTCACTCACCTACTCCGCTCCGTCCAAAGGCGATGAAAGGTACGTCCCTCCGGTGCCGGCATGTCCCGGGCTTTGGTCCAGCCGTTAGCGAGCGGCAAGGAACGAAACCGGCCGCGATATCCCCCGGCCCAGCCGAGAACTCGGCTGGCGAGCCCGGTTAGCGCATGGTAGAGCGCAGGCCGGCGCGCCACCCAGGCCCATAAGGCGAGACCCGTTCGATAGACCGGCGGGCTCAACTTTCTGGCATATTCACGCTCACGCCAATGGCGCATCATCTTGGGCAGCGGAATCTTGACCGGGCAGACACTCTCGCAGCGCCCACAAAAGGTGGAGGCGTTCGGCAAGTGCCCAGCCTGTTCGACGCCGATCAGGCTCGGGGTCAATACCGCACCCATTGGACCCGGGTACACCCAGCCATAAGCGTGGCCGCCGACAGCCGAATAGACGGGGCAGTGGTTCATGCAGGCGGCGCAGCGGATGCAGCGCAGCATGTCCTGAAAGTCACCGCCGAGCAGTGCGCTGCGTCCGTTGTCGAGGAGAACGACGTGATATTGCTCGGGACCGTCAAGGTCCCCCGGCCGCCGCGGTCCCGTTGAGATCGTCGTATATGAGGAGAACTCCTGACCGGTCGCCGACCGCGCCAAGAGGCGCAGCAACGTTGCGGCATCCTCCAAGGTCGGCACCACCTTCTCGATGCTGGCCATCACGATGTGAACCCGCGGCAGGGTCTGGGTAAGATCGCCATTGCCCTCATTGGTCACGATGATGCTCGACCCGGTCTCAGCAACGAGGAAGTTGGCGCCGGTGATCCCGACATCGGCTGCCAGGAACCGGGGTCGCAGCACTGCGCGCGCTTCGTCGCACATCTGTCGGGGTTCGACGAGTGACCTGTCCGGATCGAGTGAGCGGTGTTCGGCTCGGAACGTGTCGGCGACCTGCTCTTTAACCAAGTGAATTGCCGGAGCGATGATGTGGCTCGGCGGCTCATGGCGCAGCTGGATGATGTACTCGCCAAGATCGGTCTCGACCGGATTAATGCCATTCGCGTCAAGGAAGTCGTTAAGCCCCACTTCCTCGGCGACCATCGATTTGCCCTTGGTAACGACCTTCGCACCCACCGACCGGCAGACCTGCAGCACGGCAGCGCAGGCCTCTGCGGGCGTGCCTGCCCAATGCACCTTGCCGCCCGAAGCAACGACGTTGCTTTCGTAGTGTTCGAGATAAAAATCGAGATACTCGAGGGTGTGGTCCTTGATCGAGCGTCCAGCTTCCCGCAGCTCCTCGAATTCAGGGAGCCGCTCCACGGCAAGATGCCGCCTTAGTGGAAAACCGGTACGCGCTCGGCCCAGGGCGCGCTGCAAGTTCTCGTTCGCGAGCCCAGCACGAGCGTTGGCCATAAAGTCACGGCTGGCGGCCAGCATTAACCGCTTCGCGGCAAGCCTATCGGCGCAACATCGGCAGTGACTCCGGCAAGCACCTCGGCGATGTGACGCACCTCGATCCGCCGGCCGTGTCGAAAAAGCTTCCCGGCGATATTGAGTAGGCAGCCGAGATCCCCGGACAAAACCGCCTCGGCGCCGGTCGCGACGATATCGGCTTCCTTGTCGGTCACCATCTTGTCCGAGATCTCCGGGTATTTGACACAAAAGGTGCCGCCAAAGCCGCAGCACACCTCAGCCCCGGGCAATTCCTTGAGTCTGAGCCCGGCAACCGATGCGAGGAGCTGCCGCGGCTGCGATTTGATGCCGAGCTCACGCAGCCCCGAGCAGGCATCATGGTACGTCACCACCCGATCCCACTGGGCGGTTACTTTCTCGATCCCGCAGACATCGACAAGAAAGGAGCTGAGCTCCCAGCTATGGGGAGCGAGCGCCTGCGCGCGCGCCAAATTTACCGGATCGTCAGCGAAGAGCTCGGGGTAGTGCAGCCGGAGCATCCCGGCACAGGAGCCCGAGGGGGCAACGACATGGTCATAGCCGGCGAAAGCATCGAAAACTTGCATGGCGATTGCTTTCGCATCCGCACGATCGCCCGAGTTGTAAGCAGGTTGACCGCAGCAGGTCTGGGCTCGCGGGACCTCGACCGTACATCCCGCTTCCTCGAGCAGTTTCACGGCAGCAAATCCCACTGTCGGCCGAAACAAATCCACTAGACATGTCACGAACAACGCTACGCGCATCCGGGTTCGTCGCCTCCAAAGAGCGGCAAACTAAGGGCGATATGGCGGCCAATCAATCCGCGGGAGCAAGACGGCTGGCGACGGTCGGTGGCAGAAGCACGTAATATCGGCCGCTCGCGTTCATTTCCCCTGCCCGCAAAGACGCGGCATTCCCGGAACCCCAGAACACATCGCCCCGCACCGGCCCCTTGATCGCGCCGCCCGTGTCCTGAGAGACCACAAGGCGCCGGATGCCTTCAGCACTCACAAACCGTTCATCTGCTTCGAGCCAGACCGGAATGCCGAGACCAATAAAGGCCCGATCGACTGCGAGGCTCCGTTCGGCAGTCAGAGGCACACCCTCCGAGCCGAGCGGACCATCGCCACTGATTTCACGAAAGAAAACGTAGGAGGGGTTCTCTCGGCGTAGAGCGGCGCCGGCTTCGGGATTTTGCTTCATCCACAATCGTATCGCGTCCATGCTTACCTTGTCGCGTGGGATCACGCCGCGTTCGATCAGCAGACGCCCCACCGCCACATACGGCTGGCCATTTTGTCCGTCGTAGCCGACCCGGACGCTGCGACCGTCCTCGAGGCGGACTGTACCAGAGCCCTGGATCTGCAGAAAAAATGTGTCCACGGGATCATCGACCCAGAGGAGTTCGAGACCGCGACCCGCGAGCGCGCCATTCTCGATCTCGGTTCGTGTCGCACGAAACCCGGGACCCAGTTCCGGCGGCTTCCGATAAATTGGGGTTTGATATCGGCCATGATGATGCCGCGAGCCACTGAGCTCGATTTCGAAGTATCCGGTAAACAGCCCTTCTCGCGATCCATAATCGGAGACAGACAATGGCACAAAACGCGTCTCGAAAAATCTCCGCGCGGCTGCATCATCTCCCGGTGTCAACGCTGCTGCTGCCGCACAAATTGGCCGCCAATCGCCAACCCGCCCGAAATCAGCAGCTATTGCACGTTCGTCGAGAGGCGCTGGATCGGGGCGGCTCAGAAACCGCTCGCAGGATTTGAGGAAGACGAGAACCGCGGCCGAGAGATGATCGTCAGCCCATCCGGACAGGCGGTTAAAATCGACGGGTGTGAGCCCGAAGCGCGCGGGTCCGGTATCGCGCCCGAGGGCGATTGCCAGCAAACTCAGGGTAGCGATCGCTACAGCTCTGCGGGCCCAGGACGCCTTTGAAGTCCGATCAGCCGCTGCTTGTCGCGACGAGGACCCAGTTCGGATCGGAGGATCGCGTATCGCGAGCGAAGGTCCAGTAATCGGTCTTCTCGATCGGGTGTTCCGGGTCGCCGTCGACGATGCTCCGATCCATTGCCCGGGTGACATTGATTTGATGCGAGACCAGTTTCGCCGTTACCTGAGCGCTTCGCCCCAGGAGCTCAGCCTCGGCAATATCCGCACTATCGAGCTGAAGGATCCGCGTCTCGAGCGTCTCTTTCGCGGCCGCTCGCTCATCGATCGCCGTGGCAAATTGCTGGAAGACCTCGTCACTTAGCAACGGTCTCAGACCTGCCTTATCGCCACCGGCAAATGCCGTAACGATCATCTCAAACGCGATCCGTACACCTTCGAGGAATTGGGATGCGTCAAAACTCGGGTCGGCTCGGCGGATCTGGTTCACGCCCTCGGCGACCGCATCGACGGCCTGGGTATCGGCCGCAGGCATCGATCCGTTCGCACCCTGCTCATCGATAACCGGGACCTTGTCTGCAACAGGCCTGTCGCGCCGCACGAACAGATCACGCCGCCTCTCGTTACCGGTCCGGCGACCGAGTACGCTACGCAGCCGAAGCACCAGAAAGCCGGCAACCATCGCGAAGAGGATAATGTCGAAATATTGCTGAAACTCGCCCATCTCCCTTTGCGCCTTTGCCGTTATACCAAAAACTACCGGGCCAGAAGGTACCGGGGATTGGCCATAGCCTGCATCTTGACTAGATGGGGCGCTGGCTGCACCACGGCAAGCACATCCCGACGCAAGCGGGCGGTGCCCGCCGCCGCCCGCTGTGAACTTTGGCTTTCTGCTCAATCCCGAGGGAGGACAGGTTCCTAGTGTTTTTGATCCGTCACGGGCAAACCGAATTCAATCGCGTGTTTTCTGCGACCCGGCGCGATCCCGGGATTCGGGACCCCCAACTCACCGCGACCGGCAGGTTGCAGGGCGCGGCAATTGCCCGGGTATTGCGCTCTCTGAGCATCGAACGACTGATCACCAGCCCTTATGTGCGGGCGCTCGAAACCGCGGGGATCATCGCCGCGGAACTCGAACTTCCGATTACGGTTGAACCGCTGGTTGCCGAGCGCTTTTGCTTTACCTGCGATATCGGCTCACCCTTGGCCGAGCTTCGCACCCGTTGGCCGGATCTGGTCTTCGATCATCTGCCGGATCCGTGGTGGCCGCAGCTGGAGGAAACCGAGGCGCAGATTTCGCAACGCTCGGTCAGTTTTCGCCGTTTGATCGGAAGTGAAGCCTGGTCGAAGATAGCAGTCATCACGCATTGGGGATTTATCCGGGCTTTAACCGGGCTCAAAATACGCAATGGTGCTGTCTTACGGATTGATCCCACCCGGCTCGACCAGGAGCCGGAGATGATTCTGATCCCCGACGCGGCGTAGGAAGCCCGGAGATCGTTGCCCCACCTTCCTGTTCCGTGTTAGCCACCCGATCCCGGTGCTAAGGAGAAAGCCATGGCGGAAGAAGCGAAAAGCAACGGCCAAACCGATCCACCGCCACCCCCCGACGCTCCTCAACAACTCATCGTCAATGCTCAATACGTCAAGGATCTATCTTTCGAAAATCCGAGAGCGCCGCAGAGCCTGATCCAACAAAGCGCGCAGCCTTCCGTCGACATAAACGTCGATGTCAAAGCCCAGAACCTCGGACCGGAGGTGTTCGAAGTTATCTTGACAATCAACGTGACAGCACGAGTGGAGACCCAGCCGGTATTCCTAGTCGAACTCGCCTACGGAACTGTCGTAACCGTGAGGAACGCGCCACAAGAAATGCTGGCGTCAATGATCCTGATTGAGACGCCGCGGATCGTTTTCCCATTCGCCCGGGCCATTATTGCCAACGCAACCCGTGATGGCGGATTTCCGCCGCTCCTGATAAACCCGATCGACTTTGCCGAACTGCTCCGTCGCCAACAATCGGAAACCCAAACCGCCGGCGTGTCCGGCAGTGAAGTCGTGTGAACTTCAGGCCTCGACCAGCCAAATCGGATTGGTGAGGAGTTGCAGCATCGCCTGATGCGCGATCAGCTCTTCGGCCGAAGGATTATGCGAACGGGCAGGCCGGGAAACGCGCTCGGCAGCAATCACGACGTCGCTCGGCAGCACAAAATCTAGACCGGGCTGTCGGCCACCCAGCAATTCGAGATAGACCGCGGCAAGCAGCCCGCAATCGACCTCGGCGCCGTGCTCCTCTCGTATGGAGAGGTCGATGTCAAAGCGGCGACAAAGCGCATCCAGACTTGCGGGCGCGCCAGGAAATCGCACGCGCGCCAAACCCAGGGTGTCGACAAAGGGACAGCTAATCGGTTCGTGACTTAGCCGAGCCAACTCGGCATTGAGAAACGCGATATCGAATTCGGCGTTGTGGATCACCAGCCTGTCCGGGCCGATGAAGGTGAGGAGTTCATCGGCAATGGCGGCAAATGGCGGCTGGCTAGCGAGAAACTCAGCGGTGATTCCATGAACCGCCAACGCATCATTCGGCATGTCCCGCTCGGGATTGACATAGCGATGAAATTTGCGGCCGGTCGGGACATGGTGAATCAGTTCGATGCAAGCGATCTCGACGATCCGGTGGCCTCCGCTGGGATCGAGGCCCGTGGTTTCGGTATCCAGCACGATTTCACGCATCATCGTCTCCGCTTTCCGGTGGCGGCGCGCCGGCGCCGACCGAGGGAATCCGAACTTTCTCCGCGAAGGACCCTGATGATCCCCTGAAGGCGACGCAAGGTCTGGTCTCGACCCGCTCCGGTCGATACGACGAAATCGGCGTGTCGACGTTTCTCGCAATCCGGCATTTGCTTTTTCAGGATCGCGGACAGACGAATCGCGGTCATCCCGGGCCGCCGCAATACCCGTTGGCGCTGTATAAATGCCGGTGCCGATACGACGAGCACATAATCGCATCGACGATCGCCACCGGTTTCCAATAGCAGCGGAATATCCAGCACAGCGATCCGCTCACGCCGGGCCCGGGCCCGATCGAGAAACCTCTTTTCCGCAGCCTCCACCATAGGGTGGAGAATGTGTTCCAGCCGGTCGAGCGCCGCGGGGTCCTCAAACACGCGACGCCCGAGGACCCTCCGATCGATCCCGCCGGTTTCGTCCCCTACATCAGGAAAAGCTGCCGACACCTGCGGTACGGCGGCACCCTTTGGAGCAAGTAACCGGTGGACGATAAGGTCTGCGTCGAAGACGGCAACTCCAAGCCGCCGCAGCGTGGCAGCGGCTGTGCTCTTTCCCATACCGATCGAGCCGGTAAGACCGAGAATGATCAACGCGATGGTACCAATGTCGCGACGATTGCCGCCCTCAAGTCGGTGGTAACCTGCACCGGCGCGCCAAACCAAGCTTCAAAGCCGGGGCGGCCCTGATGGAGTAGCATACCGAGACCGTCGACTACGGGGTGGCCGCGCCGCCGTGCCGCTGCGAGCAGCTTCGTCTCGAGCGGCACATACACGATATCGACTACCGGTGCGGTTGACGGTAGCAACAAATCAAGGACGAGCGATGGTCCTCCGATCATGCCGAGGTTTGTCGTATTAACCAGAAGACCGGCATCTTCCTGAACTCGGCTTATTTCGTCCCATGAGTGGACAGTGATGCGGGTCATCGCTGTCGAAAGATCGCGCGCGACAGTCTCTGCCCGAGAAATCGTGCGGTTGACCATACGAATCTCGGAGACACCTGCATCGCACAGTGCCGCCACAACGGCTCGTGCCGAACCGCCGGCCCCGAGGATTACCGCGGCACCAGAACCCGGATACCAATCCGGCACGGTGTCGCGCAAATTCTCGACAAAACCGAATGCGTCCGTATTTCGGGCTTCGAGAGACCCATCCGTCGCGACGATTATCGTGTTTACAGCGCCGATCCGGCGCGCCATGGGATCCACCTTATCCACGACGGCGAGGGCCGCCTCTTTATGTGGTATCGTCAGATTGCAGCCGCGAAAGCCGAGGATTGGCAGCGCACGGAGCGCTCGCTCAATGTTATCCGGCCTGACAGGCAAGGGCACATAGACCCCGTCGACTCCTGTTTTTTCGAGCCAAAAACCATGCAACAAGGGTGATCGAGAATGAGCAACCGGCCACCCCATAATGCCGGCCAGCCGCGTCGACCCAGTGATTTTCATGGCAGGATGCTGGCGTTATAAACGTATGTGACCGCGCTCACGTAGAAACCGGAGAAGCTCCAGAAGCGGCAAGCCGAGGATGGCGAAATGATCGCCCTCAACGCGTGCAAACAGCTGCACTCCCTTTCCTTCAAGCTGATAAGCGCCGACGGAGCCAAGAATTAGCGATCCTTCCGATGCAAGATAGTCGTCGAGGAACCTGTCGCTGAATTCCCACATCCTCAGCTTTGGTCGGCTGACGGTATGCCATAACAGTGTTCCGTTCTGCACTACGCAAGCCGCGGTAACGAGCTCATGCGTACGGCCGCGCAGAACCTGCAGTTGGGCACAAGCCATTGCGAGATCCAAGGGCTTGTCGAACCACACCCCCTCGCACACCAAAATCTGGTCGGCTCCTATCACAAAGGCTTGAGCATAACGGTCCGCAATGCGGCGTGCTTTTGTCTCGGCTAGCGCAAGAGCGCACTCGACGTGAGAGCGGCCAGCTGCACGCGAGGCCTGCTTGATCTCCCCCTCGTCCACCGCAGCCGGTTCTATTGTTGCGTCGAGACCGGCTTTGTTGAGGAGTTTAGCGCGCGCTCGGCTAGCCGAGGCGAGAATCAAACGCTCAGTCATCTACAGCATGCCGCCGTGCCAACAGTGTCATGATCGACGAGGCGGTCTCCTCGATGGAACGGCGCGTCACATCGATCACCGGCCAGCGCATTTGGACAAAAACTCGACGCGCATCGCGGACTTCGGCTCGCACCGCCTCGATATCAGTATATTCCGTAGTCTCATTGTGCTGTAGCAGATCCAGCCGGTTGCGCCGCAATTGGATCAGACGCTCAGGATCATTCGTTAGCCCAATGATCACTGGACGCTTGGCTTCGACCAGCTCGGGCGGCAACGGCACCCCGGGGACAAATGGCACATTCGCGGCTTTGATCCCGCGATTAGCGAGGTAGAGGCAGGTGGGCGTCTTCGAAGTTCGTGATACCCCGACGAGGCAGACATCAGCGTCGTTGAGGCCCCAACTCGATTGGCCATCATCATGATTGAGAGCAAAGGTCATCGCGTCGATGCGCGCGAAGTACTCACTGTCGAGAAGATGCTGCTTGCCTGGCACACCTCGGCTTTCTCGGTGAAGATACGAGGCCAATGCACCAATGACGGGATCCAAAACGGGAATTGCCGGCACCTGGATTCGACGGCAGCCTTCCTGCAGCAACTGCCGAAGCGTGTCGTTGACCAGAGTAAAGAGGACGACGCCAGGATTTGCCTCGACCCCCGCGATCACTCGGTCGACCTGGCTGCGTTTGCGGACCATACTCCAGACATGTTCGACCGCCTGAGCATCGTCAAATTGAACGAGACAGGCCCGCGCCACGGAGTGAACCGTCTCTCCGGTGGAATCAGAAACAAGATGCAGGTGAAAACGGGTCAATTCGAGCCTGCCTGCGACGACCGGTTTGTCCCAAAAGCATTGTGCATCACTTTGTAGTTATCGGGGAGAACCCCGTCCGATGATCCGTCCTTTAGCAAATATCACCGTGTTTAGCGGCGTTTTGACCAATTTGTACGAAATCGAACAACCCCCGATGGGATGGAGTTGCAACCGCATTGTCCCCATGTTTCTTTTCTTCCACAGGGATACCGCCGAGAAGGCTTTGAGCAAAGTCCACCGGGTTCTCCCCACGAAGCCAAACTTTAACAAAATGGGGGATGATTCGGCGATTATCTTCAATCCTCGGAATCCACAGGGATTCACAATCCACCACTTTCTTAGAGATCCTTATATGTAGATAGGGAGCGATCCGGATGTGGGCTTATCGATGAAACCTCTGTTACGCGCTCTCGCCGGAGAGACTCTGTCAAGCCCGCCATGGTGGTTGATGCGTCAGGCTGGCCGCTATTTGCCCGAGTATCGGCAGGTCAGGGCCAAGGTTCGGGATTTCATTGAGCTTTGCTCGAGCCCGGCACTCGCGGCCGAACTGACGATGCAGCCGGTGCGGCGCTACGGGATGGACGCAGCGATCCTGTTCTCGGACATCCTGATGATCCCCCATGCACTCGGCCAGAGATTGGCTTTTCACGAGGGCGAAGGGCCGGTTCTCGAAGCGATCGAGAGCCACAGCGATCTCGCGCGGCTCGATTTCGATCGAGCAATCGCCAGACTAGAACCAGTATTCGAAACCGTTACCCGAGTCCGCGGGGCGCTAGGTACGCAAACGGCGCTGATCGGTTTTGCCGGCTCGCCGTGGACGGTTGCCACATATATGGTAGAAGGAGGGGCGAGTAGGGATTTCCGCAGGGTCAAGAGTTGGGCCTATCGCGATCTCGGCGGCTTTGGGGCGCTGATCGAACTGCTCGTGGAAAGGACCGTAGAGTATCTTGCTGCCCAGATCAGCGCCGGTGTTGAAGTCGTGCAGCTCTTTGACAGCTGGGCGGGGATCCTCCCAGAAGCCGCCTTTGAGCGCTGGGTGATCGGGCCGACGCAGAGCATCGTCGCGAAGCTGAAATCCAAGTTTCCGGAGTGCCCCGTGATCGGCTTTCCACGGTCCGCCGGTATTCTATACGAGCGATATGTACTGGAGACCGGAGTGGCGGCTATTGGACTCGATCCAACGGTGCCGACGGATTACGCCAGGAATGTCCTGCAGCCGGTAATACCGGTTCAAGGAAATCTCGATCCCGTGCTTTTGATGGTTGGAGGTGCTGCACTCGAGGATGCGGTGACCGGGCTTCGCCATTCGCTTGGTCAGCGACCTTGGATCTTCAACCTGGGTCATGGCGTATTGCCACAAACACCCCCTGAGAACGTAGAAATTCTAGCCCGTCTGCTTTCCGGGCCAATTGCACCCTGACATGGCACGAACGGCAGTTGTGCTGATGAACCTTGGGGGCCCGGATAGGTTGGAGGATGTTCAACCGTTTCTGTTTAACCTATTCAGCGATCCTGCGATCATCCGACTTCCGGCTTTTCTCCGCTTGCCATTGGCAAGGGTCATTTCGTGGCGCCGCGCTCGGATCGCACGGGGTATCTACAGCCGGCTTGGTGGTGGATCCCCGCTGCTGACTAATACCAAAGCACAGGCGCGGGCCCTCGAGCTCGTGCTCGGCCCCGATCATCGCTGTTTTGTCGCGATGCGATATTGGTATCCATCAAGTGTTGAGACGGCGCGTGAGGTGGTCGAGTGGGGGCCGGAGGAAATTGTTTGTCTTCCCCTTTATCCGCAATTCTCGACGACGACGACGGCTTCTTCACTTGCTTCCTGGCAGGTGGCGGCAAGGCGCGCCGGTATTGCTTATCCCAGCCGCGTAGTGTGTTGCTATCCGTCGGACGAAGGCTTTGCCGAGACCGTGGCTGAGTTGATCCGGCCGGTACTCGATTCGGCTGCCGACTTCGAGCGGCCACCGCGCCTACTGCTCACCGCGCATGGTTTGCCTATGACCATCGTTCGTGCGGGCGACCCCTATCCGGGCCAAGTCGAGACAACTGCAGCCGCGGTAATCCGCGCCTTGGAGCGGCCTGGCATCGACTGGCACGTTTGTTATCAAAGCCGTGTCGGGCCGACGGAATGGATTGGGCCTGCGACCGACGACGAGATTCGCCGGGCCGGGAGGGAGGGAATTCCACTCGTCGTAGCGCCGATCTCGTTTGTTTCTGAGCATTCGGAAACCCTGGTCGAGCTAGACCTGGATTATCGTGACCTCGCCAACGCATCCGGTGTGCCGGCTTATTACCGCATCCCGACTGTTGGGACCGAGCCGAGATTTATTCAGTCGCTTGCTTCTCTGGTCCACCGCGCCGGCAAGGATGATCGGGTCGGGTCCTGCCGGTCGCGTCGGTCTTGGTGTTCGTTTGCTGGGGCGTGAGATTGAACTTTTGGCTGTCGAAGGCCTATCCGTGGATCAAGTCGTTTCACATCGTGAGCATGGTGGCCTGGATGGCCGCATTGCTCTATCTCCCCAGGCTTTTTGTTTACCATTCGATGGCACCGGTAGGATCGAACCGCTCTGCGACATTCAAAGTCATGGAACGCCGTCTGGAGCGTGGAATCATGACCCCAGCAATGATTGCGACTTGGTGCTTTGGACTGGGGCTAGCCGGCACGCCTGGTGTGGTCGATTGGTATATGGGATGGATCTGGGTAAAACTTGTGATAGTTGTCGCTTTGACACTTTTTCATTTTTTTCTTGTTCGTTGCCGTGAGGATTTTTCTGCTGATTCCAATCGCCATTCGACGCGTTTTTTCCGCATGATCAACGAGCTCCCGACGGTCGCCCTCATCGCTATCGTTGTGCTCGTAGTCGTTAAGCCATTTTAACGACGACGTTAGGCGGTCTCTGGTGTCTAAGATCTTGTAATTGCGTTTGACTAGCCTATCTTGTTTCGCTATAGGGATTGTCGTGCCGGCAACCGGTTCTTCCTGACAATCTCTGCCCACCCTCGCCTGAACCTTTGACCTTGCCGGGAGTGTTCTCTGCAGGGACCCCGCGGCAGGCGATTTTTCGTCCTCATCTCGACGCGACCCCCAATGAATCTACAGGAATTGAAACGTAAAACCCCGGCTGAACTTCTGGCATTCGCCGAAGAGCTGGAAATCGAGAACGCGTCCTCGCTGCGCAAGCAGGACATGTTGTTCGCAATCCTCAAGCAACTCGCCGAAAACGACGTACCAATTTCAGGCGATGGTGTGCTCGAAGTCCTCTCTGACGGGTTCGGATTTCTACGGTCTCCCGAGGCGAACTACTTGCCTGGTCCGGACGATATCTATGTGAGTCCGAGTCAGGTTCGACGGTTTGGTCTGCGGACTGGCGACACCGTCGAAGGTCAGATCCGTTCACCACGCGATGGCGAGCGTTACTTCGCACTTCTCAAAGTGAATGGGATTAACTTCGATGAACCGGATCGCCTGCGCCAACGGATCAATTTCGACAATTTGACTCCGCTCTACCCCGAGGAGAAGCTGATCCTTGAGTTCGATGACTCGACCCGCAAGGATCTAACGACCAGGGTCATCGATCTGATTACCCCATTGGGGAAAGGCCAACGAGCCCTGATCGTATCTCCGCCACGCGCTGGCAAGACGGTCATGTTGCAGAACATCGCCCATGCGATGATGGTTAATCACCCCGAGGTCTATCTGATCGTGCTGCTGATCGACGAGCGGCCCGAAGAGGTGACCGACATG
>Ga0182040_10000927_pt1 | contig 13546 bp, 13 predicted proteins | sample flu12Cox44000176_FD_125973 | JGI IMG/M metagenome (GOLD analysis project Ga0182040, IMG submission 125973) | Lab enrichment of tropical soil microbial communities from Luquillo Experimental Forest, Puerto Rico - flux8day.12C.oxic.44.000.176 | ecosystem: Environmental > Terrestrial > Soil >... | reverse complement strand
TATAGTTGTGCCAAAGAGCGCTGCCAGCTTCTGATCCAGCCCCTGCACATGGTCGCGGCCTTCGAAGTTGTGAAAGTTGCCGGAAATAACATCCGTTTGTGATGTGAGATCCTTTTCCCGGAGTCCAAAGGCGTGGATCTTGGCGCCTGTGATGTCGCCCACAAACAGGACATTGTTGGGTCCAAACGTGAGCACACCTGCCGACTGTAATGGTCCGGAGACACCACGATCGATAAAAACAGCATCGGACGTAGCAGAGAGGCCGCCGGGTAGAGCAAACCCGACTGCAGAGGCAGCGGCGAATCGGAACACATCTCGCCTTGAGTGGCCGCCAGATACTGATTTTTCACTCATGCTATTCTCCTTGAACTGATTTGCATCGCTAAAACTCGGGAGAGTCGCTTTCTTCCTTCCTTCAAATTTCGACTTCGCCGCCGTGAGGATCGCTTTGAAATGTCCAGGTTCCACCCGAGCGAAAACTCGAAGCCGTGCAGAACGTATCCTCCATAAATTGCATATAGGTCACTTTTCCATCGTTCACTTTGCAGAAGATCGCGAAGGGCGAAGTGACTGTTTTCCGCAATTTCGCCGACGTATACGTAAAGCGACCGAAGACGGCAACGTTTTCTCCTTCCCCGAAGATAACTTCGGGCGAGAACGAGTCCAAGTTCCAAAACTCCGCCACATCGTGAAACGTTTTGATGATCCTTTCAGTGCCTTGGCCTGTGCCGCACCAAGGCATGATTTTGCGGAGGTCAGGATTCCGGTAGTTGAGAGACACGTAGGTTACGTCAGGGGCGCACAGCTCTTTCACGACACTTGGATCTCTAATGCTCTGCAAAAGCGTCTGCACAATATCTTTCGGAGTAGTCCACATTCCCGCGTCCCCAATCACCCGCCGAAGCTCTCCGCACCGGAGCGCGACACAATTTCGAGAAAGGCACGTCAAACGATTAGCGTTCTCGCGCGCGGCCACGCAGCCTCAGATGGTTGCCGCGACTTGCTTCTGAACGGCGAGTTGCTTTAGAACCGCGTCGGCAGTAACACTTGCCGAATAGTTCTGCTGACCTGTGACGAGATTGCCGTCGACGACTGCATGCGGCGTCCAGGGTGCTTTCGCGATATAGCGCGCTCCCGAAATACGGAGGCGATCTTCCAGAAGCCACGGCGCGTTTCCGCTAAGGCCCGCCTGCGTTTCTTCCTCATTACTGAAGCCGGTCAGCTGGCGATCCTTACACTCGTAGCGATGCTCGACAATCCGGTCTGCACGAGATGCCGTGAACAGGCCAGCGGGCCGGTGGTTGACCGCCGCGACGATCTTCCTTGGTCGGATGCACTGCCATGTCCTGCATCGGCCCGTACCGCCTACGAGAAAGATGACGTCGAACTGATCCGGCTTGATGTCCTCGACCCGCATAGGGAATCAGTGTCGACCCCCGGCGCTTCATGTGCTCCTGCTGGTCTGCGACCTTGCTCGTGTCGTTGTGGTTGTAACTCAAGTTGAAGCTCAACGGATCAACTGTCGGAGTCACGCCACCAGGACTTGCAACTGCAACGTTGAATCCGGCTATTTGCGATGAGGCGTCACAAACTCTTCAGACCAAAACCCCGTTGGATGCGGTGTGGCGTTCTTCATTGTCCACACCTTCGCACCTGAAACGACCATTACTACAGACGCCATCGTGCAACTCCTTTGCGTTTTGGAAACAGATTTTGTGCCTAACCCTGACCGGTTTCGCCAGATAGCCGAGACGAAAATGCCAGCGACCTCATGTAAGAAAGTTTCAACCAGTAAGCCAATGAATTGCAATCGCTCATTCGTGGTAGGGCCGACCCCCACTTTAGGAGGGTGACTTGTTTCGCCCCTTTTTCGCAGTCGAGCGCTCTTTCGAGTCATGCCTTTCCTGAGGGAGCGTGGTCTCAGATGCTAGATCTCGAAGTAGCCACGATGGAGCGCGATTGTGACGGCATGAGTTCTGTCGTTGGCCTTTAACTTCTCCAAGATGTTTCGGACGTGTCCTTTGACCGTATCCTCAGTGATCTCAAGGCGGTCCGCCACAATTTTGTTAGAACACCCCCTAGCTATCAGCTTTAGGACTTCGATCTCCCGCGCCGTCAATGACTGGTCCGCGGCGTATTGTGCCAACTCAGAAGCCACCTCGGTCTGTACATGACGTTGGCCCGCGTGGACTGCCCTTACGGTATCCAGGAGGTCGCGGCGGAGGGTCCCCTTCAGCAGGTATCCTGACGCACCGGCCTGCAAAGCACGGAGCGCCTGAACATCTCCGAGGTATGTAGTGAGAACGATGATCCGGGCCTCAGGATGTTGAGCCCGCAGTCTGCGGATTACGTCAATCCCATGAATATCCGGCAGACCCAAATCCATTAAGGTGATATCAGGAAGGTGCTCTTCAAAAAGAGCGATGGCTTGTTTTCCTGTCCCAGCCTCCGCAACGACTTGCAGATCGGCCTGACTCTCGATAATCAGAGTTAAGCCTTCTCTCAAAACCGGATGGTCGTCCACGATGAGAATGCGGATTCTTGCGGAAGACTGTTTCGGCATTGCAACGCTTGCCTTACGGCTAGGCGCTCCTTATTCACTTGCATTGAATTGTCGCACTTGTCCCGAGCAGGGCACACCCTCCTTTCGAGTGGGTACCCCTCAGGGAAGCATGGATGAACATATAATCCAAGTGCCGCGACGGCGACCACCGCGTTGGGGTGGGCCATGCGCGGCTCTGGAGTAGTGCGAGTAGAAAGAGCCCAAGAAATGGGTAGCAACTGGAGCGGCTGGATTCGCATTTTGGCTCGGTGGATCGCGGTTCCGCTGTTGTCGTGTTACGGGCCGACACTTCCGGCTTTCCCGCAAGAACAGACCATCTCCCAAATGGTTCATACATCCTGGAAAGGACGTGACGGCGCGCCGCAAGGCATCACTTCACTGGCACAAACACCTGACGGCACGCTATGGCTCGGCACATCGAACGGACTGTACAGTTTCGACGGTGTGGCATTCACACCGTTCAAACCTCTAGCCGGTTCACCAGAGCTACCCGCTCGCACCATCCGCTTCCTATACGTTTCGAAGTCAGGGGACCTCTGGGTATTCGGATATCACTACCCACCAGCAAAAATACATCAAGGGCAGGTGACGATTTACGATCGTGTCGAGAACGCGAGTATTTGGGTTCTGGGGCACGCAGAACAAGACTCTGCAGGTCAAATGTGGGCGGTTCTGAATGAACAGCAATTGATTCGCCTGGGTCAGGACAGCGTTTGGCACGCGGTGGTCAACCCAATCCAAGGCACGGGCCATATCTCGAAACTCTTCATCGACTCCGCAGACGCTCAATGGGTCATTGAAGACAATCGCCTATATAGAAGGGCGGCCGAAGAAGGGCAGTTCAGTCCGACATCCATATACGTTAATGGACCCGCGAAAATCGCCGAATCTCCTGACCACACATTCTGGGTCATGGGAGAAGGCCCCATCTCCGGGTCCGATAGTGGCCGTGCCTTTAACCTGCAGCACCTTGATCACTTTGGCCGGCGGTTGCCGACACCCACGATTGCTGGAACGGTGAGCGATATTCTCGTGGGTCCTGACGCCTCCATGTGGATTGCAAAAACCGGAGAACTGCTTCAGAGATTGAGCCGGCGCGAACTTGCGCCAGATTATTCGCCAAGCCCGAACGAGAATCCAGATGTCTTCAAGATCGGCGAGGGATTCTCCGCGAACACGCATAGTCTATTCCTCGATGCCAATGAAAGCGTCTGGGTCGGAGGTATTCGAGGGCTTGATCGATTTGCGCCGGCTACTCTAGTACCCGCTATACCCGATGCACCAGCCGGAGAGTGGGTAACGTGCGCCGATCAGCAGGGGCGCGTCTGGATGGCGAACTCAACTGGTCCTCTCCTTGTCACGAAGAACGGTCGTGCGACGAAGACAAAGTGGGGTAATCATGTTTCCAGCGTCTTCTGCTTCGCGGATGGTCAATTCTTTTTCATGGATTCGTTCGGCATCGCAACTCTTAAAGACGCGCGTATCTATCGACTGCCCCTTCTGGCGGGACATACCGGATATACGGATCACTATCTCTTTGTCGGTTTGGTGCAGATGCCCGACAAAACCCTAGTTACGTCCGTCGGTGGCGCCAATGAACACGATCTCTGGAAATTCAAGGATGGAAAATGGGAGCGATTTTTGTCAGATCAAGAAATTCCGGAAGTCACAGCCATGTTGGTCGATTCCAGGGGACGCTTGCTCCTTGGGCATGGCAACGGTGAGATAAGCGCTGTGGAAGATCAGGTTCTGAGGAGACAGTCGACAGGGTCCCCCGGCATGAGTGCGATCGCAGGATTTAGCGACACTTCCTACGGCGTCTTTGCCCATGGCAGAAATGGCATCGCAATCGATCAAGGAACCGGTTTTGTAGTGTTCAAATTCGCTCATCCTGAATACGCATCGCTGGTAACCGGTTTGGTGGAAGCTCGAAACGGAGATCTGTGGATCAATGGATCGAAGGGCATCGTACACATCCCGTCCTCCGAAATTAGGGAGGCGATCGCTCATCCTGAGCATGCAGTCTTCTCGACAAATTTACAGGAAGGCGACTTCGTTGGCCCTGATCTTTTCAAGCTCTGCAGCAGCTCGGCCCACATCGATCCGAATGGCAAACTCTGGTTTTCCACCTTGAACGGCGTTGTTTCCGTGGATCCGGAGCATCTCAAACCTCATCGCCCGCCGCAGCTTGCCATTCGTTCGATCACAGCCGATGGCCGGCCGCCGGACTCGAAAGGCACTTTCCCACCCGAAATTGCGACCTTAAACGTGCGTTATTTTGCTGCAGACTTTGCCAATCCGAAGAACGTAATTTATCGCTACCAACTCAACGGCGCGGATACTTCTTGGCAGGACGTGGGCTCGCGCAGTGAGGCGATCTACACACACCTCAAACCGGGTGGTTATGTTTTCCGAGTGATGGCCTCCAATAGAGATGGAGTTTGGACCGAACCAGTGGTATCGGAGCCGTTCACGGTACGACCACGGTTCTACCAGAGAGGATGGTTTGCCGCTCTCGGCATCTTGGCGGCTGTTCTGCTGCTATGGCTAGCGTATGCCATTCGATTCCGGATCGTCTCCAGAGAGATCAGAATGCGCGCCGAAGAACGCGCAGACGAGCGGATTCGGATAGCGAGGGAGTTGCACGACACCCTATTGCAGGGTGTTCAAGGCCTGTTGCTGACCTTCCACGTCGCGGCAGAAAAAGTTCCGGCCGGCCATGAGTCGAAGAAAACTTTGGAGAAGGCACTAACCACAGCCGACCGAATCATTCTTGAAGGGCGAAATCGAGTTAGCAGGCTCAGGTCGGAACACCTAACCGATGGTGAACTCAAAGCTTCCATTGAGGGGTTCGCGAACGAACTGAATGGGAGCACATCGATTGAGTTTGTCGCGGAACGCAAAGGCGGAAGCGATACTCTCCAGGCTCACGTTGTTGAGGAGATATTTTGCATCGCGCGTGAGGCTCTTACAAACGCTTTCCGGCATTCCGAGGCTTCACGAATCGCGGTCGCGCTCGATTACCAGAGACGCCAATTTGTCTTCAGTTGCCGGGATAACGGGCGTGGCTTCGACTTGGCCGACCGGCAGACCAGCCAGACAAGCGGTCACTGGGGACTTCGCGGCATGTCAGAGAGAGCTGAAAAGATGGGCGCCACGTTCTCCTTCGAAAGTGCGAGAGGCAAAGGCACCGAAGTGCGCGTGATTCTCCCGGCGCGCCGCGCCTACGTCCGCACGACCGGTTTTTGGCCATTGTCCGCGAGACGCGGCAGCACCTAGGATCCCGCATCCATAGGAGCAAAGGACGACTTGAAGCCTTTAGTGATGGGGTCTTCGCCGTCATCATCACCAGCATGGTCTTCAGGAGGTATCGCGGTCCAAGTCGAACGTGCGCCAGTCCCACGCCGGGTCTTCGTGGGCGACGAACCTGAACATACCCACGTCGATCGATCCAGGTTCAGGGTTGGCGGCTGTCAACATGGCCCAACCTGTTTCGCCGCCAGGCACTAATCCGGGGTGAATCAATTCCCCCGTTTTTCGCCTTGCCGGGGCGTACCCCACCTTCACGGCCTCTAGCTGTTGCGCCGTCAGGCAATCGTCCCGGTCGGCGCCGCGGCACAAAAGTGTTGCAGGATCGAACTGGCATTGGTGTGGGTCCGTCAGCAGGCCGTCCGTCACTCCGTCGATTGCGTCGCATGCGGCGAGCACGGCGCGATTGAGGAGGGCGAGTTTGGCGCGAGGGACAACACTCGCCGGGCTTTGGAGGATCCTCGCTTCCACTGCGATCCGCCAGGCAACGCATTTTACGCGAGCCTTCGAGACCGGTTTGAACCGAGCAAATCACTTTGGATTACGGAAACCGCCGATGCAGCGTGCGGAGGAAACCCTTGGGCTGCGACTTTTCTGGACACGTTCCGCTACCTCATTCAGCACGCGAGCCTCGCGGAGCGCGGCGTGAAAGTGATTATGCACAACACGCTAGCATCCAGCGACTATGGCCTATTGGATGAAAAGAGTTTCACGCCACGCCCGAACTACTGGGCGGCTTTGCTGTGGCGAAGGCTCATGGGCGAGACCGTTCTCGATCCTCACGCGTCGCCCGCCCCGAATGTCTATGTCTATGCTCAATGTCTACAGAAGAATCCTGGCGGCGTCGCTCTCCTGATCATCAATGCCGACCAACAGCGCGCGCATGAAATTACTTTGCCGTTTGACGCCGAACGGTACAGGCTGACCGCTACGCAGCTTCTAGACACCGCAGTCCGGCTCAATGCGAAGACGCTTCAACTGAACAGCGATGGCGAGCTTCCGCAACTCGCAGGTCAGTCAACGCGCGGAGGTCGCCTCAGTTTCGCGCCCACCAGCATTACGTTTCTAACGTTTCCCAATTCAAACAACAGCAGTTGTCACTAGCGGCAGACAACAACGCGATCATTCCCAATTGTTGTTACGCTGCTAAGCTGCTCCTAAACAGTCGCATGGCGATTTAACGCGAGCGATGCTTGCTACGCGCATAGATGAAATGCCTCACCTTAATAGGCTTCGATTCAAAGCGACGCACGTTTTCCTCAAGGTCGCGGTCCCCTCTCGTCAATCGCTTGTGCTGTCGCAGATGCTCCGCCCAGGATTCAACGATGAACGTTTCCACGTAGCGCGCTGGGTGCTCAGTATCGCGATAGATACCCCATCTTGATGCTCCATCCCGCCGCCGCACTCGTGCAAGTTTGTGGAGAGCCTCCAGGAACTCGTCGGCATTGTTCGGCTCCACCTCATATTCCACCGTAACGAGAACGGGTCCTTGACTCGGGTCAACCTCTCCGACCAGCATCGGCTTGCCCCAGTGATCCCAAGCGCCAAGATCCACAGGCGTATCCGGCAAGCGCGAAACCAAAACCAATATTGGACAAACGGCCGTGCCAATTGCCGCGGTAACTAGAGAAAAGTGCGTACCCTGCCGGCCCGCGACATATCCCCAGAAAGCGCTACCCGCTGTCCACGTTCCCATGTAGACGAGCATGAACACAGCCATTGCACGCGCGCGTACCCAGTCCGGCGCCAGGTTCTGCATAACCGTGGTCATCAAAGACATGATCGCGGTCCATGCACTCCCTCCAAACAAAATTGCAACGGATAGGAATGGAACGGATTTGAACCCGGCCACACCCCAGAGCGCCCCAGCGAATACGGTGGTTCCCAGTGCGAGCATCGCATCAGACGAGAACAAGGAACGCGTTCGCTGTAGCACCACGGCTCCCAGCACTGCGCCAGCGCCAAAGACAGTTAGAAGCAGTCCATACAGGGTGGCGCTTCGTCGCAATTCGTGAGCCACGGTGGGCAGGAGCGCCCAAAACGCGCTAGCAAAAAACATAATGCATCCGATTCGTCCGAGAACGGTCAGAATCTCAGGCGCGTTTCTCGTATATCGAACCGCTGCGCGGATCGCACCCGACACGGTCTCTCGCAGCGAGCCCGGCTGGTCTGGCGGTCGCTTCCACCGTGCAATCACCCATAGCACGCCAAGATACGATGCTGCATTCAGCGAAAACACGGTGGTGATTCCTGACGCCGCAATGAGGAATCCGCCTAATGCCGGACCGATCGCACGGGCCAGATTAAATTCAATGCCGTTTAGAGCAATGGCCGACATCAATCCTTCTTGCGGCACCACTTCTGGAAGGACAGCTCGCCAGGTCGGCGCTTCGAGCGCATCTCCGATCGACAGAGCAAGGGTTAAGAGGAGCAGCACCCAGGGCGTAATCAAATGCAGGGCCGTCAGAACAGCGAGCACCACCGCCACAGAAAACATCCATATTTCTGTCGTCAGTATCAGTTTCCGCCGATCAAAGATGTCGCCCAAAGCTCCGGCAGGCAGCGCGAGCAGAAAAAACGGAAATGCCGAGGCAGTTTGTGTCAGCGCCACCAGCAGCGGCCCAGCCCCTTGCGAAACCATCAGCCATGCGGCACCAACACCTTGCATAAACGTACCGACGTCCGAAACAAAGTCGGCAACCAGCAGATTCCGAAATATGGGCAGGTGCAACGGTTGCCATGTACTCCATCGGGCTGCTGTCTGGCTGACGTGCGCCTGGAATGGACGTGTGGCCTTTGCGTGCGTTTCAAGACGCTGATCCTGGTCGGGCATGGCTGCACTGATTTATAACATTAAGGCGGAGGAGAGGCTTGTTACATTTGCCCAGTGAGGACCGCGCAGGAGGGTCGGTTTGGGCCGTGGTCGGCGGTTTACATCACCGCTACATCCGCGTGGCCGCCTAATGTCCTACTGTACCGAACGACCGCAAAATAAAAGGAAGACAACTCACCGGGACCATCACCGGAACCACAGTAAAAGGGACTGCGTCTTCTGGAGGCCGGCTCGCCTCAGAGACACCTTGTGACGCAAGGCTCGCGGGCTTGCACAGCCTCGGGTCCCGCTACCACCCCTGAACGACCGCCCAAAATCAGCCTCCTCTGACGTTTTTCGGGTGTCCCTCAAGTGTTGTACTTGGAGTACCGATGGAGACTTTGCAAGCTAACCTCAAACAGCCAAGCGGTCGCCAAAAATCGCTAGGCACCGATGCAGACGATCTGACCGGGTTGGATGAGTTTCAGATGATCGAGGCAAGCTGGCATAAGCGGGCGCCTTGGCAATCATGGCCGCGCAAGTAATTTCGCAACCTGTTATTGACACACTCGTCGAGCAGAATCCGCATTCAGGCTTTGGAGGAGAGAAGTTGTTGGGCTTTTTCGAGTGCGGCGATAGCCATCTCGGGCGAGACGCCAGGGAATCCTTCGAGAAATTCCTCGAGCGTTTCCCCGCCTTCAAGGGCGTCGACCAATGCCTGGAGGGGAACACGCGTCCCGCGAAACACCGGCGTCCCACTGAGAATTTCCGGGTCTTTGACGATAACGCTATCCCTCGAATTCATGGAGTCCTCCACTGCGGACAGTATAGCATTCCCTCGTATTGCTCAAGCGGAGTCCGGGCTGGCCAACCGCCGAGAGCACCGCCGATCACGTGTTTCGCGACAAGGGCGACGAGTTTCGCCCGTGGTATCCCGGCTTTAAGTCCGTTGAGCGCCAAAGTGTGTCGCGCTCTGTTGGCTTTTGTGGGCAGGAGTCTCTGGCGAATTGGTACGGGAACCGATTGTACAGGCAATCGCGCCGTATTCGGTTGGAGAGAACGATGAGATCCCGCGAAACGCGCTGTAATTGAGAAACACCGAATGATTTCTTTGGAAGTGTTGCCGAGGTCGACTAATACCACAGCGAGCGCGAGTCTTTGGCAAATCAGGCGGCCACCGGGGTCTGATAGAGGGCTCGACAGTGCGGTTGCCATCGAAACGAGCGGAGGTTGGCTGGTGGTCGTGACGTGGGCGTATCCGGCGTTTGCCCTTCCAGCCCCCATTCCTTCCTCTCTTGATTCTTTCAGAACATTCTTCGCCGTCAAGGGTTCGGTCCGCCGCACCCCAATCGCGCGCCCTTGACTGCTGCGGGCTGCTCTGAACCTGCTCCGCCAGGGAAGGAAAGGGAGAGAATCGGGAAACTAGCCGGACGATTCCGTATAGAAGCTTCCTGGCGGTCCTCTCGTCTTACTCCCTTAGCACCTGGTGGACGAATGAGATCGCGATAGATCCTTCGCCCACTGCCGACGCGACACGCTTGACGTTCCCGCCACGAACATCACCTGCGGCGAACACGCCCGCTAGGCTGGTTTCAAGCAGGTAAGGCCGACGAGCAAGGGGCCACTTCGCGGCATTCAGCTCTTCGGCAGAAAGGGCGGGCCCTGTTTTGATGAATCCGTTGGCGTCGAGGACCACACAACCATCGAGCCAGGCTGTGTTCGGTACCGCCCCTGTCATGACGAACAGATGAGCAATAGCGCGCTCTTCGGTCTTGCCAGTCTGATTGTTTCGCCAGGTCACGCGTTCAAGGTGACCGCCGCCATCGAGAGCAACAATTTCAGTGTGCGACAGTAGCGTGATGTTGGGCGTTTCCTCGATGCGGCGAATCAGATAACGCGACATGGTGTCTGCCAACCCGTCCGATCTGACCAGAACGAACACATGTTTTGCGCCTTCGGCCAAAAATACTGCTGCTTGACCGGCTGAATTTCCACCGCCAACGACAATGACCTCCTCGTTCTTGCAGAGTTGCGCCTCGATAAACGTCGCGCCGTAATAGATGCCAACGCCTTCAAACCGCGAAAGATTTTCAACTGCCAATCTTCGGTATTGTGCGCCGGTAGCGATCACGATGGCGCGTGCCGGGATTCGGCCTCCATTCTCCAATTCGACGACGTAGGGTTTACGGTCACAAATAAGCCGCATTCCTTTGGCGAGCAACATCTGCGCGCCGAACTTCTGCGCCTGTATGTACGCCCGGGACGCCAGGCTATTTCCTGAAATACCCGATGGAAAGCCAAGGTAGTTCTCGATTCTTGAGCTAGACCCGGCCTGGCCTCCGGGCGAATAGGTTTCCAGCAGCAAGACATCAAGACCTTCAGAAGCGCCATAAACCGCGCCGGCCAGCCCCGCAGGGCCTGCCCCGATGATGACCAGATCACGCACATGCGCCTGGTCCACATCCTGGTTGAACCCGAGGCAAACGGCGATCTCCTGATTGGTGGGATTGTGCAGCACGGTCTCGCCACGACAGATCACCACCGGAATATCAGAAACAGAAATGTGGAATTGATCGAGCAGTGTCTGCACGTCGCTATCGCGATCCAGATCGACGTAAGAGTAAGGGTGGCTGTTGCGCGCCAGGAATTCCTTAATGCGAAGTGTGTCAGCCGAGTGGTTAGAGCCGACCAGCGTGACGTCCCCAAGGCCCTGCGTGAACAACTCTGCGCGCCGGAGAATGAAAGCGCGCATCAGGATCTGGCTCAACTCTCCATCGGTCTGTACAAGAGCGAGCACGTTTTCACGGCTGACTTCGATGACTTCGCTCGGTTGACGCGCCCGAATCCGATTCAGAGCACGACGGCCCGAGAGTGTGTTGACCTCGCCGGTGAACTGCCCCGGTGGGACAGTCGTGATCGGCGTCTCGTGAGCACCGGATGGACGCACTGTCTCCAGTTCTCCGGAAATCACAACGAAGATAGGTATGTCTTTGTCCCCTTGTTCGACGAGGACCTCTCCGGGGCGGACCGAACGAGCACGACCGTGTGTTGCGATGCGGCGAATCTGCGCCGCAGTCAGCGTCGGAAAGATCTGATCAACGTGCGAAGCCGTCAGCGGTAGTGAAGTGGTTGGTTCGGCCATTGGTACCTTGTCCCGGGATTGAAATAACTCTTTAGAATGAATAGCAATTTTGGCGCCGGCTGCATTTTGATGCAAGTTGGGAACAATAATGAAATTCTGCGTCGAAAAATCGCATTCAAATATCGCGTAAACGACTCGAAAGATTGAGCACAGGAATGGGCCGCCTGCGTGCCAGCTAGACGGTCTTCCATAACGATACGAATTCATATGTTGGGGAGCGGATTCGAGAGTCGCGCCGAGACCCAGCGACTCAAGCGCCATCAGCGCCTCCCTGTGCTGGCTCCGCTGACGGCGCGGCGGCATAACCACTCCAGGAAGTTTGCCCCTTTTTGAAATGTTGTCGAGCAACAGGACAAAAACCCAATGCTTTCAAGGAAAGGCGATCTCTCCGCTCAGATCATCCAGCAAAAAGTCCCACTACAAATTGTGACAGGCCAAAACCAAGCGGATTACATTCTGACCGGCCAGCCGAACGCGACAGCTGAAACGCGCAAGGGTGCGGCTGGTGGTGGCGTCCTCAGTGGCATCGTCAATCCAGAGCGGCACGGGACGCAATACAATCTGTCGGTAAAAATCGAATCTGTAAGTTTGAAGGTTGTTGTTTGGGCGTCCAACAGCGGCAACCAAGATGTACAACATGCCGCTGAGGACATCGTTCGCAAACTGAAAAAAGACTTGTCTTCGACGAAGTGACGGACGCGCTTCAGACAACTTTTAGATCGGCTTTACCGCCTGCTTTATTTCCCCTTACGGTTTTTCGCCCACCGCAACTTCTGCGCTATCGAGATTCTCCGTCGCGCGGCGGCAGACATTTTGTGTCCTGGGCGACGGCCTCGCCGTGGTCCCGGCCTGCCGTGCCCATTCAACGCCCCGATAGCCGCCGTGATCGCCTGTAACTCGCGCGTTGCCGCCTCTTGTTTAGCCTCCGCTTCTTTCTCTGCTCTGCGTAGCACTGTCAGAATGTTCATTCAAAAAACCTCCCATTCCACGATACCACAGACGACGGCGGGGCCTCGTTGCCCCAAGACAGCATCCATCTTTTACGCGGATAGTCTTGTGTAAATGCGTTCCGCAACTGACGCCGGAGTCGGCCAGAAAATGGACTCGTGCGCCTCAACTTACCGGTAACCGAAAACTTGAATGAAAGAGCCACTGCAAATTTTGACAGTGGTCTGGAGGGGTATGGATGTGATCGTCTAATCGGCCAAGGAGAGAGCGATTATGAAAACCAAAATGACTGAAGCGGCGGGATTGGCTGCGGCGTTTGTTGCAGGGATGGTGGTGGCAACCGCGTTGGGTGGAGGAATGGATGCGGTGGGGGCGAAGACGCAGGGACAGCAAATTGCCGTGCAGGGTGTCATGAGCCCGACAGTGACGGACGCGGACATTGCGTTGCTGAGGAAAGATATACGGGCAATGAAAATGCAGGTGATGATGGACAATATGTCGCTGTCGGATACGGAGGCGCAGAAGTTCTGGCCCATTTACAAACACTACGCGGACGATTTGCATGAAGTGCACAACGCGAAGTATGCGCTGTTCAAGCAGTACGCGGAAACGTGGGCAACGATGACGGATCAGGATGCCCTGATTTATGTGCGGCGCTCGATGGAGGTGGACGCGGAGGCGCAGGCGTTGCGGTTGAAGTATGTGCCGGTGATGAACCAGATATTGCCGGGGAAGAAGGCGGCGACGTTTTTTCAATTGGAACGGCGGCTGT
>Ga0182040_10000924_pt1 | contig 13560 bp, 12 predicted proteins | sample flu12Cox44000176_FD_125973 | JGI IMG/M metagenome (GOLD analysis project Ga0182040, IMG submission 125973) | Lab enrichment of tropical soil microbial communities from Luquillo Experimental Forest, Puerto Rico - flux8day.12C.oxic.44.000.176 | ecosystem: Environmental > Terrestrial > Soil >... | reverse complement strand
GAACCGCCGGAGGCATAGCGTACACAGCGCCGACATATGCTGTCGAAGTGACCGCCCGCCTGCGACCCGAGCTGGTCGGGCTGCCAGTGTACGTCCCCGGCAAGACGGTGCCGGGTTCGATCAAACTGGCCAGCAACGAGACGGTGTTCGGCCCGCTGCCCAGCGTCCGCGCGGCCATCGAGCGGGCCACCGACAGCGTCAACCGTTACCCGGACAGCGCCTGCATCCAGCTCAAGGCCGCGCTGGCCAAGCACCTCAGCACGGCGAGCTCGGCAGACTTCGCTCCCGAGCAGGTCGCGGTCGGTTGCGGTTCAGTCAGCCTGTCCCAGCAGCTCGTCCAGATCACCGCCTCGGTCGGCGACGAGGTGGTGATGGGCTGGCGCAGCTTTGAGCTCTATCCGCCACAGGTCCAGGTTGCCGGCGCGACCGCCGTCAAAGTGCCGTTGGCCGACCACGTGTACGACCTCTATGCGATGCTCGCCGCGGTCACCGACCGCACCCGATTGATCTTCGTCTGCAACCCGAACAACCCCACGTCCACGGTCGTCGACCCGGAGGCACTGGCCCGCTTCGTCGAGGCCGTGCCGCCGCACATCCTGATAGCCATCGACGAGGCCTACGTCGAATACATCCGCGACGGCCTGTTGCCCGACAGCTTGGAGTTGGCCCGCGCCCGCAGCAATGTCGTTGTGTTGCGGACCTTTTCGAAGGCATACGGGCTGGCGGGCCTGCGCGTCGGTTACGCTGTCGGTCACCCCGACGTGATCACCGCGCTGGACAAGGTCTATGTGCCGTTTTCGGTGACGAGCATCTCGCAGGCCGCCGCGATCGCCTCACTGAACGCCGCCGACGAGTTACTCGCTCGCACCGACGCCGTGGTCGCCGAGCGCTCCCGGGTCGCCGCCGCTTTGCGGGATGCCGGATTCTCCCTGCCGTCGTCGCAGGCTAACTTCGTCTGGCTGCCACTGGGCCCTCGCACGACGGACTTCGTGGCACGGGCTGCGGACGCCCGAATCGTCGTCCGTCCCTACGGCACGGACGGTGTGCGAGTCACCATCGGCGCGCCGGAGGAAAACGACGCCCTGATGCAATTTGCCCGTGATTGGATCGCCCGCAGCTAACCCCAAAGGACCCCAAAGGACCCCAAAGGACCCCAAAGGAGTAGTCAATGAGCTTGGCCCGCAAGAGGTTCACCGAATTCAAGGAACGCGACGGCGACATTCCCGATGCCGAGCTCGACGAATTCTGGGCGACTCTGCAGCCCGCGACCGTCGAGGGCATGCTCGGCGAGTGGAAGGGCGGCGAGTTCGCCACCGGTCACAAGATGAACGGCCGATTGGAGAAGGCCGGCTGGTTCGGCAAGAACTTCAAATCGGCCGACGACGTGCAGCCGTTGGTGTGTCTGGACGCAGACGGGAACAAGTTCTCCAACGTGGCGATGGGCAAGGGCGAGGCCAGCCTGTGGCTGGAAGACTTCTGCGGCGAAGTCACCGCCACCATGGTCTACGACGGCCAACCCGTGCACGACCACTTCAAGACGATCGACGACGACGCGGTGATGGGCATCATGAACGGCAAGGGCGTCCTGGACGACGGAAAGTACTACTACTTCTATCTGGAACGGGTTTAGCCCACGTTCGAGCTACCTGGCCGGGTTGCGGCCGGTGAACGCGATCAGCCGCTCGAGGGCGCCCGCGTCCGCGGGCACGTCGACCGGGTCGTCGAATCCGGCGCGGCTACGTTGCTCCGGCCTGATCACCTGGTGCGCTAACCCCAGCACGTACTCGGCCAGGGGTTCGGGGGCGTTGAACTCGTGGTCCACCGCCGCGGCGTAATCCCAAGCGTGGACCAGGAATTCGAGCGACAGGATGGCGCAGGCGCCCTTGGCCGGCATCTCGCCCTTGCCGAAGGGCACGGTGCCGTTCAGACCGTGGCGGTGCCAGGCATCCAGGGCCGGCCGGGCCGCGGCGACGACCTGGCGTTCCACCGAATCGCTTTCGTCACGCTCCGGCAATTCCGCGCCCACCATGCCGCCGAGGGCCGTGAGCGAATTCAGCAGATGCCCGGTCAGCCGCGTCACGTCGAACTCCGTGCACGGGGTCTGCCGGGTCATGTCGTCGGCGGCGATGGTGTGCAGCACTCCCCGCAACACGCCCAGCGTGTCCTCGGCGCTGCGCAGCTCGTCGGTGGGCGGGGAATCTGTTCCGGGGCGTAAATCGGCAGCCATGGTTGCCACGCTACGGTCTCGATATGGGCGAAACATACGAATCCGTCACCATCGAAACGAAAGACCATGTGGCATTGGTGACGCTGGTCGGGCCGGGCAAGGGCAACGCTATGGGGCCGGCGTTCTGGTCGGAGATGCCGGACGTGTTCGGAGCGCTGGACGCCGACCGCGATGTCCGGGCCATCGTCATCACCGGATCGGGCAGGAACTTCAGCTACGGCCTTGATTTGCCCGCGATGGGCGGCACGTTCGCCCCGCTGATGAACGATGGTGCGATGGCCCGCCCCCGCACCGACTTCCACACCGAGCTGCTCCGGATGCAGAAGGCGATCAATGCCGTCGCCGACTGCCGCACCCCCACCATCGCGTCGGTGCACGGTTGGTGCATCGGTGGCGCCGTCGACCTGATCTCGGCGGTGGACATCCGCTACGCCAGCGCCGACGCCAGGTTCTCGGTGCGTGAAGTCAGACTCGCCATCGTGGCCGACATGGGCAGCCTGGCCCGCCTGCCGCTCATCCTCAACGATGGCCATCTGCGCGAACTGGCGTTGACGGGCAGGGACATCGACGCGGCCCGGGCGGAGAAGATCGGGTTGGTCAACGATGTGTTCGAGGACGCCGACAAGACGCTCGCCGCCGCCCACGCCACCGCCGCCGAGATCGCCGCCAATCCCCCGCTGGCGGTCTACGGCGTCAAGGACGTCTTGGACCAGCAACGCACGTCGGCCGTGTCGGAGAACCTGCGCTACGTCGCCGCCTGGAACGCGGCCTTCCTGCCGTCCAAGGACTTGAGCGAGGGCATCTCGGCGACGTTCGCCAAGCGTCTGCCGCAGTTCACCGGGGAATAGGCCACCCGCCGTCCGGTGACACGTACCCTCGGCGAGGTGACTCCCGACGGCAGAATCCGCGTTCCGGCCGACTTGGACTCCGTGACGGCGATCGGCGAAGAGGACCACTCCGAAATCGACGGCGCGGCCGTCGAACGGATCTGGCAGGCCGTGCGGCACTGGTACCAGGCCGGCTTCCACCCCGCTATCCAGTTGTGCGTCCGGCAGCACGGGCGGGTCGTCCTCGATCGCGCCGTCGGGCACGGCTGGGGCAACGCACCGGAAGATCCACCCGACGCCGAGAAGGTTCCGGTCACAACGGACACACCTTTTTGCGTTTACTCGGCGGCCAAGGGCATCACCGCAACCGTCGTCCACATGCTCGTCGAGCAGGGATATTTCTCGCTCGACGACCGGGTCTGCGAGTACATCCCCAGCTACACCAGCCACGGCAAGCACCGCACCACGATCCGCCACGTGTTGACCCACAGCGCGGGCGTCCCGTTCCCCACCGGACCCAGGCCAGACCTTCGCCGCGCGGATGACCACGAGTACGCGCAGGAACAGCTCGGCAAGTTGAGACCGCTGTATCGGCCGGGGCTGGTGCACATCTACCACGCCCTGACGTGGGGCCCGCTGATGCGCGAGATCGTCTATGCCGCGGCCGGTAAAGACATTCGCGACATCCTGGCCACCGAGATTCTCGACCCGCTCGGATTCCGGTGGACCAACTTCGGCGTCGCCAAGCAAGACATCCCTTCGGTGGCGCCCAGCCACGCCACCGGCAGGCCGTTGCCGCCGCCGATCGCGGCGATCTTTCGCAAGGCGATCGGCGGAACCGTGCACGAGATCATCCCGTACACGAACACCCCGGCGTTCCTGTCCACCGTGGTCCCATCGTCCAATACCGTGTCAACCGCGAACGAGATGTCGCGCTTCGCCGAAATCTGGCGTCGGGGCGGCGAACTCGACGGCGTGCGGATCATCAACCCGGAACGGATGTACGCCGCGGTGCAGCAGTGCCGGCGGCTGCGGCCGGATTTCGCCGTCGGGCTGCAACCGGCCCGTTGGGGTACCGGATTCATGCTCGGTACCAACAGGTTTGGACCCTTCGGCCGCAATGCGCCGGCGGCGTTCGGCAACCTCGGCCTCTCCAACATCGCGATCTGGGCCGACCCGCAGCGCGGCCTGGCCGCCGGCGTGATCAGCAGCGGCAAGCCCGGCCGGGATCCCGAAGCCCGCCGTTACACGGCCCTGATGGACACCATCGCCGCCGAGGTCGGGCCCAGCGGTGGCGGAGGGATTTGAACCCCCGGACGGTTTTAGCCGTCTCTCGCTTTCAAGGCGAGTGCATTAGGCCGCTCTGCCACGCCACCGCTGATAAGGGTAACGGGGGCTAGTAGCGTGACCGGCATGCGCGCCATTGTCGCCGAATCCTCCGATCAACTGTCCTGGCAAGAAGTGCCCGATCCCACCGCCGGACCGGGTGAGGTACTGATCAAGGTTGCCGCGGCCGGCGTCAACCGCGCCGACGTGCTGCAGGCCGCGGGCAAGTATCCGCCACCGCCGGGAGCAAGCGAGATCATCGGCATGGAGGTGTCCGGCGTCATTTCGGAAATCGGGGCCGAGGCGGGCTCTGGTGTCACCGAATGGTCTGTCGGACAAGAGGTTGGCGCGCTGCTGGCCGGCGGTGGATACGCGGAATACGTCGCCGTGCCCGCCGGCCAGGTGATGCCGATCCCCGACGGCGTGGACCTCATCGATGCCGCCGGATTGCCGGAGGTGGCGTGCACCGTGTGGTCGAACCTTGTGCTGACCGCTCACCTGAGCAAAGGTCAGCTGCTGCTCATGCACGGCGGGGCCAGCGGCATCGGCACGCACGCGATCCAGGTCGCGCGCACGTTGGGCCCCCGGGTGGCCGTCACCGCCGGATCGGCGGCCAAGTTGGAAGTCTGTCGCGAACTGGGCGCCGAGATCACCATCAACTATCGCGACGAGGACTTCGTGGCGCGACTGCGGGACGAGAACGGCGCCGACGTGATCTTCGACATCATGGGCGCCTCCTATCTGGACCGCAATATCGACGCCCTGGCCACCGACGGTCAGCTTGTCATCATCGGCATGCAGGGCGGAGTGCAGGCCGAGCTGAACATCGGCAAGCTACTGGTGAAGCGGGCTCGCGTCATCGGGACCACGCTGCGTGGGCGCCCGGTGAGCGGTCCCAACAGCAAGAGCGAGATCGTGCAAGCGGTCACGGCCGCGGTGTGGCCGATGATTGCCGAGGCACGGGTGCGGCCGATCATCGGCGCTCGCATGCCGATTCAGCAGGCGGGTGAAGCCCACAAGAAGTTGGTGTCCGGCGAAGTGCACGGAAAGATCGTGCTGACCGTTTAGCCGAGGGACGCCAGCGCGCGCACCAACTGATCGACCTCGGCCGTCGTCGAATAATGCGCCAGCCCGACGGTGACGGCGCCGCCGACGTCGTTGACACCCAGTACGTCGAGCGCGCGCGAACTCTCGTTGCAGATGGCCAGAATTCCGTTGTCCGCCAAGCGCTGCACCACGCGCTCGGCGGGCACCTCGTGCAGAGCGAAGCTGACCACCGGTATCCGAGCCTCCGGACGGGCGATCACCATCACCAACGGCAGCGACCGCAGCGACACCATCAGGTAGTCGAAGACCCGGTTCAGGTACGACGTGGCGGACTGCATTGAGACCGACAGGCGTTCGCGTCGGGTGCCGCGCGCGGACTCGTCGAGTGCCGTGAGGTACTCGATGCTGGCGACCATGCCGGCCAGCAGTCCGAACTGATGCGCCCCAACCTCCAGGCGCGCCGGGCCGGCGGCGTTGGGGTCGGTCGAAATCGAGCTGAACGTCGCGATCAGTCCCGGATCGCGAATCACCATCGCCCCGATCGGCGGACCACCCCACGCGAGAGCGTTCACCGCCACCACGTCGGCGTCGGTCTCTTTGACGTCGAGCAATCGGTACGGCGCAGCCGCGGAATGGTCGACCACCACCACCCCACCGACGTCGTGCACCAGCTTGGTCATGGCCCGCAGATCGGTCACCGTGCCCAAGGTCGCCGATGCGGAGCCGACGGCGACCAGGCGGGTCGACTTCCCGATCAGGCTCTCCCACTGCCACGTCGGCAGCTCACCGGTCTCGATGTCAACCTCGGCCCACTTCACCTTGGCGCCGTAGCGGTGTGCCGCCCGCAGCCACGGCGCGATGTTGGCCTCGTCGTCGAGCCGGCTGACGACCACCTCGTAGCCCAGACCGGCCCGCGAGGACGATGCTTCGGCCAGCGACGACAGCAGGATGGCGCGATCGGCGCCCAGCACGACGCCGGCCGGATCCGCGTTGAACAGGTCCGCTACCGCCGCACGCGCGGCATCGAGCACGGCAGCACTACGCCGCGCCGATGGGTGTGCCCCCACGGTGGTGGCAGCAGACCTGCGAAACGCGGTCGACACGGTGGTCGCGACGGAATCGGGGATCAACATGCCGGCCGGCGCGTCGAAATGCACCCATCCGTCGCCCAGCGACGGATGCAGTCCGCGCACCCGGGCGACGTCGTAAGCCATGCCAGCCACCTTAGAGCTTCCGCAATTTCGCGAAATTGTGACGGTAGAGGGTGCCCCATCAGCGGTCCCCCCGCACGGAGGCTTGGCGAGCCAGGTCACCCGGCCAGCCATACTAGTCCAGTGGGGCTCTGGGTCGGGACGCTGCTTGCACTGTTCTTGCTGATCACGCCCGGGACGATCGTCGCGCGAGCCACCCAGCTAACTTGGCCGGTCGCCATCGCAATTGGCCCGGCGCTGACATACGGCGTAGTAGCGCTGGCGATCATTCCGCTGGGTGCGCTCCAAATCCCTTGGAACGGTTGGACGGCGCTGGCGACGCTGGTCGTGGTCTGCGTGCTGGCAACGGGTTTGCAGATGCTGCTCGCCCGCTACCGCGACAAGGAGGCAGAGGCCCGAGGCATCCGTGCCTGGCCGGCGGTGCTGGTGGCGGCCGGTGTGCTGTTGGGCGCCCTGCTGATCATGTGGGCCGGCTACCGCGGCCTCACGCACTGGCAGACCGTTCCCAGCACCTGGGACGCCGTCTGGCACGCCAACGAGGTGCGCTACATCCTCGACACCGGCCAGGCGTCGTCGACCCACATGGGCGAGCTCCGCAACGTCGAGACCCACCAACCGCTGTACTACCCGTCGGTGTTTCACGCCCTGACCGCGGTTTACTGTCAGCTCACCGGCGCGGCACCCACCACCGGCTACACCCTGACATCACTGGCGGCGTCGGTCTGGCTGTTTCCGTCCAGCGCGGCCATGCTGACCTGGTTCCTGTTGCGCCCTATCAGCACTCAATGGCGCACCGCGGGTGTGTCGGCTACCGCGGCCGCACTGTCGGCGTCGTTCACCTCGGTGCCCTACGTCGAGTTCGGCGTCGCCGCGATGCCCAACCTGGCCGCCTACGGGGTCGCGATCCCGACGTTCGTGCTGATCGCCTCGACTTTGCGGCACCGCGACCGCATCCCCGCGGCCGTGCTGGCTCTGGTGGGCGTCGTGTCGGTGCACCTCACCGGTGGATTCGTCGTCATCCTGTTCTTGGGGGCCTGGTGGCTGCTGGACGCGCTGTGGCATCCGGTGCGTGGGCGGCTCGCCGACGTACTGACCCTGGCGGCCGTGGCGGTGCCGACGGCGGCGATATTGGCGCCGCAGTTCATCGGCGTGCTCAGGCAGGCCGACATCATCGCCGGGCATGCGTTCCCCAGCTTCAAGAGCGTGAAGCAGGGGATCATCGATGCGCTCCTCCTGCACACCCGCCACCTCAACGATTTCCCGACGCAGTACGGCCTGGTCGTGCTCAGCGTCATCGGCATGGCGATCCTGCTGGGCAAGAGGATCTGGTGGCCACCCGCTGTATGGGTGGTGCTGACCGTGGCGACCATCTATTCCGGGGCGCCCTTTCGCAATCCCCTCGGCCGCGCCATCGAAGAGTTCAGCCAGTTCTTCTACAACGATCCGCGCCGGCTTGCGGCCGTGGTCACGATGCTGGTGACACCCATGGCGGCCGTTGCGTTGTTCACGATCGTCGTCGTCGCGGTCGCGGTGGCCAAACGGCTCACCAACCAGTTCAAACGGCTGCCCAATCCGGTCTGGAGCGCGGCCACGGTCGTCCTGCTGGTGGTGGCCGTCGTGTTCACCGCCCGGCACTACCTCTACCGGCACCTGGTTCTGTTCGGAGATAAATACGACTCGGTGATAATCGACCAGCGAGACCTCATGGCCATGGCCTACCTGGCCAAGCTGCCGGGCGCGCATAACACCCTGATCGGCGACTCCAACATCGACGGCACCGCCTGGATGTACGCCGTGGCCGACCTGCACCCGCTGTGGACCCACTACGACTTCCCGCAGCAGACCGGCCCGGGCTACTACCGCTACATCTTCTGGACCTCGGCGCGCAAAGGCGAATCCGACCCGAAGGTGGTCGAGGCGATCAAAGCGCTCAATATCAGGTACATCCTGACCAGCATTCCCAACGTTCGAGGGTTCAACACGCCCGACGGACTAATGTCTCTCGATAGATCGAAGTCATGGGCGCTGATCTACGACAACGGCGGGGCTCGAATCTACGAGTGGCGCGGAGATGCCCGGGCGCCACACCCTTAAGGTTTTGAAAAAGGATGGTGAATGGATTGGCTAACGGCAACGACGACGACGGCATCGAGGTCATCGGTGACGTCGATCCGCGGATCATGGCGCTCCACGAAGCGAACGAGGGCGACGACGCCGACGAGCGCTCCCTGACCGACCTGGTCGAGCAGCCCGCCAAGGTGATGCGAATCGGCACCATGATCAAGCAGCTGCTCGAGGAGGTGCGCGCGGCACCGCTCGACGAGGCCAGCCGCAATCGGCTGCGCGACATCCACGCCACCAGCATCCGCGAGCTCGAAGACGGCCTGGCACCGGAACTGCGCGAGGAGCTCGATCGGCTCACCCTGCCGTTCAACGAGGACGCCGTGCCGTCGGACGCCGAGTTGCGCATCGCCCAGGCGCAGCTGGTCGGCTGGTTGGAGGGGCTCTTCCACGGCATCCAGACCGCACTGTTCGCCCAGCAGATGGCGGCTCGCGCACAGCTCGAGCAGATGCGCCAGGGCGCGCTTCCCCCGGGAATCAGCCGGTCGGGCCACGGGCCGGGCTCGGGCACCGGGCAGTACCTGTAAGCGGACTTGCGGTGCCGGGTCCAGGTCCTCATATCGAGACACGCGATGCGTGGGTGGAATTTCCCATCTTCGATGCCAAGTCGCGTTCTTTGAAGAAGGCATTCCTGGGCAAGGCGGGCGGCACGATCGGTCGCAACAGTTCCAACGTCGTTGTCGTCGAGGCGTTGCGCGACATCACCATGACGCTCGAGTTGGGCGACCGGGTCGGACTCGTCGGCCACAATGGCGCGGGGAAATCGACACTGCTGCGCCTGCTTTCGGGCATCTACGAACCCACTCGCGGCTCGGCCACGGTCACCGGTCGCGTCGCACCGGTCTTCGACCTCGGGGTCGGCATGGACCCCGAGATCTCCGGCTACGAGAACATCATCATCCGCGGCCTGTTCCTCGGGCAGACGCGAAAGCAGATGCTGTCCAAGGTCGACGAGATCGCCGAGTTCACCGAGCTGGGTGACTACCTGTCGATGCCGTTGCGCACGTACTCCACCGGGATGCGGGTCCGACTGGCGATGGGCGTGGTCACCAGCATCGACCCCGAGATCCTGCTGCTCGATGAGGGCATCGGCGCGGTGGACGCCGACTTCCTGAAGAAGGCGCAGTCCCGGCTGCAGCGCCTGGTGGAACGCTCCGGAATCCTGGTGTTCGCCAGTCATTCCAATGAATTCCTGGCCCGGCTGTGCAAGACCGCCATGTGGATCGACCACGGGGTGATCCGGCAGACGGGCGGCATCGAAGATGTGGTGCGCGCCTACGAGGGTGAGGACGCGGCCCGGCACGTACACGAGGTGCTGGCCGAGACGGCGGCGGGATGAGCGAATCCGTCTTCGCCGTTGTGGTCACCCACCGGCGGCCCGACGAGCTGGCCAATTCGCTTGACGTGCTCAGCACGCAAACCCGGTTACCCAATCATCTGATCGTGGTCGACAACGACGGCTCGGCGGACAGCCGGGTTCGTGATCTGGTTGCCGCGCAACCAATTTCGACAACATACCTGGGCTCACGCCGAAACCTCGGCGGCGCAGGCGGTTTCGCGCTCGGCATGTTGCACGCGCTGGCGCAGGGGGCCGACTGGGTGTGGCTGGCCGACGACGACGGGCGTCCCCAGGATACCGGTGTGCTGGCGACCCTGCTGGCCTGCGCAGAAAAGTACGGCCTGGCCGAGGTATCGCCGATGGTGTGCAATATGGACGACCCGCAACGGCTGGCTTTCCCGTTGCGGCGCGGGCTGGTATGGCGCAGGCGCACAAGCGAATTGCGCACCGAACCGGGACAGGACCTGCTGCGAGGGATAGCGTCGCTGTTCAACGGCGCGCTGTTCCGGGCGTCCACCCTGGACGCGGTGGGCGTCCCGGACATGCGGCTGTTCATCCGCGGCGACGAGGTCGAATTACATCGTCGGCTCGTTCGATCGGGCCTGCCGTTCGGAACCTGTCTGGACGCGGTCTACCTGCATCCCTGCGGGTCCGACGAGTTCCGGCCGATCCTGGGCGGCCGGATGCACACCCAGTATCCCGACGACCCCACCAAGCGGTTCTTCACCTATCGCAACCGCGGCTACCTGCTGTCCCAACCGGGACTGCGCAAACTGCAGGCCCAAGAATGGCTTCGGTTCGCGTGGTTCTTCCTGATATCCCGCCACGACCCCAAGGGCCTCCGGGAGTGGATTCGCTTGCGTCGCTTGGGGCGTCGCGAGCAATTCGGCGCGCCTGGAGGATCCTTATGACGCGCGCCGGCGACGATGCAGAGCGAAGCGATGGGGAGGAGCGGCGCACATGACGTTCGTCGACGCGGCGGCCCAGTCGCGGACCTTCGCGCGCGCCCGCGGCGATCTGGTCGACGGCTTTCGTCGTCACGAGCTGTGGCTCCACCTGGGCTGGCAGGACATCAAGCAGCGCTACCGGCGCTCGGTGCTGGGACCGTTCTGGATCACGATCGCGACCGGCACCACCGCCGTCGCGATGGGCGGCCTGTACTCGAAGCTGTTCCACCTCGACCTGGCCGTGCACCTGCCCTACGTCACCCTCGGGCTAATCATTTGGAACCTGATCAACGCCTCGATTCTGGAGGGCGCCGACGTGTTCGTCGCCAACGAGGGGCTGATCAAGCAGCTTCCGACGCCGTTGAGCGTGCACGTCTACCGGCTGGTGTGGCGGCAGATGCTCTTGTTCGCGCACAACATCGTGATCTATGCCGTCGTAGCGATCATCTTCCCCAAGCCGTGGTCGTGGGCCGATCTCTCGGTCATCCCGGCGCTGGCGCTGATCGTGCTGAATTCCATCTGGGTGTCACTGTGTTTCGGCATCCTGGCGACTCGTTACCGCGACATCGGTCCACTGTTGTTCTCGGTCGTCCCGCTGCTGTTCTTCATGACGCCGATCATCTGGAACGACGACACGTTGCGGCAGCAGGGTGCGGGACGTTGGTCGAGCATCGTCGAACTGAATCCGCTGCTGCACTATCTCGACATCGTTCGCGCGCCGTTGCTGGGCGCCCACCAGGAACTGCGGCACTGGGTGGTGGTGTTGGCGCTGACGGCCATCGGCTGGCTGCTGGCGGCCTTCGGGATGCGGCAATACCGGGCGCGGGTTCCGTACTGGGTCTAGCCGGCCGATTGTCGGACGGGCCGGCTATGCTCGAACGTATGTTCGATACTCGGCTTCATGAGGATTGGGAGCCTCCGCAGACCGAGGGCTCGCGGGCGCTGATCGATGCGATGTGTGCGGCCGGGCGTGCGGAGTCGCGGGCGGCCGCGGCGCGGTTGGACGCCGTCGGTGAGCTCTACGAACTACGTCGCGGTCAGCGTGGTGAGGCGGCCGACTGGGCGGTGGACACCTGGGCGGCGGTGGGGGCCGAGGTGGCCGCGGCGTTTCGGATCAGCCAGGCGATGGCGGGCAGCTACCTGCGGTGCGCGCTGGCCATGCGTGAGCGGTTGCCGAAGGTGGCCGCGCTGTTGCGGGCCGGGGAGATCGACTTGCGGTTGTTTCAGACGCTGGTGTATCGCACCGACTTGATCACCGACGCGCAGGTGCTGGCGGCGGTGGACGCCGAGTTGGCGATCAAGGTGGTGCGGTGGCCCTCGATGACGCGGGGCAAGCTGGCCGGGCAGGTCGACAAGATCGTGGCCCGCGCCGACGCCGATGCGGTGCGCCGCCACCAACAGCGCGCCTCCGATCGCGCGGTCTGGATCGGGGACAGCGAGGGGGGGCTGGCCGAGATCCACGGCAGCCTGTTCGCCCCCGACGCCCACGCCCTGGAGAAGCGGCTAGAGGCGCTGGCGGCCACGGTGTGCGAGCACGACCCCCGCACCCGTGAGCAGCGCCGCGCCGACGCCCTGGGCGCGCTGGCCGCCGGGGCGGATCGGTTGGGGTGTCGCTGCGGGCGCCGTGATTGCGCGGCCGGCAAGCGCCCGGCCGCATCACCGGTGGTCATTCAGGTGATCGCCGAACAGGCCACCCTGGACGGGCGCGGGGATACGCCGGCGTCCGAGGTGGGCGCCGACCAGCTGATCACCCCCGAACTGGTTGCCGCGCTGGCCGCCTCGGCCCAACTGGTGCCGCTGGTGCACCCCGGTGACGCCCCACCCGAGAACGGTTACCTGCCCTCCAAGGCGTTGGCCGATTTTGTGCGCTGCCGGGATTTGACGTGTCGCTGGCCCGGCTGTGATCGCCCCGCGGTGGACTGCGATCTCGACCACACGATCCCCTACAGCCAGGGCGGCGCGACGCACGCGGCGAACCTGACCTGTAAGTGCCGCACCCATCACTTAGTGAAAACCTTTGGGGGCTGGAGCGAGCAACAGCTTCCCGACGGCACGCTGATCCTGAAATCCCCGGCCGGGCACACCCATGTCACCACCCCGGGCAGCGCGCTGCTGTTCCCGAGTCTGTGTCGCGCGGTCGGCGGTATGCCCGCCCCCCAAGCCGACCCGCCGAGCGACTACTGCGCCGAGCGCACCGCCATGATGCCCAAACGCACACGCACCCGCGCCCAAAACCGGGCCGCGCGCATCGCCACCGAACGCCGACACAACCGGCAAGCCCGCACCGCCCGGCGCGAGGCCCGGGTGTGGTCCCCTGGGCCCGCGCCACCCGAGACCGACGACGAACCACCACCCTTTTAAGGCGACCGGCCTCGTGCGGTTCGAATTCCAGGCCGCCCGTTGACGTTTCGCGAACCCCGGCGTTTCCCGAACGCTGGGAGTTCACCCAACGTTAACCCGCAAGCCTTCCAATCACCAGCAACCGCTGTGTGATTCGAATCGACCCGCACGGCTG
>Ga0182040_10000920_pt1 | contig 13579 bp, 10 predicted proteins | sample flu12Cox44000176_FD_125973 | JGI IMG/M metagenome (GOLD analysis project Ga0182040, IMG submission 125973) | Lab enrichment of tropical soil microbial communities from Luquillo Experimental Forest, Puerto Rico - flux8day.12C.oxic.44.000.176 | ecosystem: Environmental > Terrestrial > Soil >... | reverse complement strand
CTTCAACACGATGCGGTCCATTATGCTTACCAGGCGGCCGCCACACAGGGAAAGGATTGTAACCACTTCGATGTCAAGAATACTCGGTTCGAGGGTTATGGACTGAAAAAGCCGTCGACAATTGATCCGGGCGCTGGCACCCGCTTTCGACCGTGGTGGGAGACGTGGTCAATTATCGGGTGCGGGCACTTATACGATGTGCCGATGAATTTTATCCCCGATCAGACAGGCACAACGATTACGGTGCCGCTTGGCGATACGATTGAGCAGTGAAAGACTGATCCGACAGATCAGTATTGTGCGCCGAGTCGTGCAATGGGCATTGGGTAACGTCTATAGTGCCGGCTTCGCCTTGGAAGAATAGCTTTACTGAGCTAATCCGGTCGATCCGGCGCGAGTGCCACCATCGTGTCGTTACGATGAACGAGGTTCATTTGCGTCATGCTTTATTTCGGTGAAGATAATTCGCCTATCAACTACCGAAATGATTTTTGTGGCTTTGCTGGTTATTCCGTCACCATCAGAGCTGGTTGCAAATCAAAGCGGAAAAGGAGATTGCAGTTCTATTCCCACGAGAGTGAAGGGGCTTGTTAAACTGCACAGGTCCGTGATGAAAACCATCTTAATTCCAACCGAGGATCACGATGCGATGCCGGCGGTTCTCGAGGCTGCCTGGCTGATCGCAAAGCAGTTCGACAGCTACATGGAGGGGTTTGCGGTGCGGCCTTCGCTCGCGACCTACGTGACCGTCGAACCCGTCAGTAACCTAGCGATCTCTGGTGCCTTCGGAGAGGACACCGCCCGTCAGGCACGGACTGACTTCGAATCTTTCATGGAAAGCCACGCCGTGCCCCGAGCCGAGAAAAAAGGGGAGCCTGCGGTTTTATCCTTCGATTGGCCGCGCGATGAGGCCGCCGACGATCTTTACATTGGCAGCCGCGGGCGCGTCTTCGACTTGATTATTCTCGGGAGGCCAGGACCAGACCCGCAAAATCCGAGAATGCCACCGTTGGAAGCAGCGCTTTTCGATAGTGGTCGACCGGTGCTGGTCGTCCCTCCGTTTGTGCCGCAGACCATTGCACGCAATGTTCTGGTCGCCTGGAACGGAAGTACCGAACAGGCTCGCACCAACTCGTATGCCATTCCACTTTTGCGTCTCGCAGACAAGGTCACCGTTTTAACTGTGGAAGGGGGAACGACGCCGGGCCCTTCGGGTGAAGAGGCTGCGCAGCACCTGCGCCAGAAGGGCATTAAAGCGACAGCGTTGACGGTCAAGCCCGGTCCGCGTTCGACCGGCGAAGTCATTCTTGATCATGTGAGGTCACTCAGCTGCGACTTGCTGGTCAAGAGCGCCTATACCCAGAGCCGGTTGCGCCAGATGATCTTCGGCGGGGCAACTCGCTACGTTCTTGCCAATGCAACCTTGCCGGTCTTCATGGCACACTGAGTCAATTCCCGGCGTATGCAGAGGGCCATAAGTCTTTGTCGACCGCGCCAGACCCAATCCAAAACCCCGCAAGCCATGTAAGAGCAAAGTATCCGGCGTTCCTGAGCGTATTCCCGTCGATAATGCTGCCGATGTTCTTGGCGGTGGTTGATCAGACGATCGTTGCCACAGCCTTACCGGCGATTGCGGCCTCGACCGGCCAGATCGAGCGCGCCTCATGGATCGTCGTGTCTTATCTGATCGCAGCTACGATCGCGGCGCCAGTTTACGGACGCCTGGGCGATTCTTTCGGCCGTCGCCGCATGATGTTTGCGGCGCTCGCCCTCTTCATTTTCGCATCCCTGCTTTGCGCGGCCTCGCCCACAGTTGAATTACTAACGCTTGCCCGCGTGTTTCAAGGGCTGGGCGGTGGCGGGCTCATGACACTGTCACAGGCGCTAGTCGGAGAGGCCTTTCCGCCACGCGAGCGGGCGCGCTACCAAGGTTACCTTGCCGCGGTCGCGGTTTGCGCAAATACGTTCGGGCCGGTTGCCGGCGGCTACCTGACCGAGCATTTCGGATGGCAGGCGATATTCCTCATTAATGTACCGATCGGGCTCGCCGCGGTCGCACTCACCTGGCGACTGCCGACCCTGACAAAGGAACGGCTACCATGGCGAGCCGATCCGGGCGGCCTCGTGCTGTTCACAATATTCGTTGCAACGATCCTGCTCTCCCTAGAGCAGATGCAGCGGGTAGAGCTCAGCGTTCTGCCGACCAGCGGCGGTCTACTTATCGTGAGTGTCATCGCGCTGGTGCTGCTTGTGCGCCATGAAAATCGGGTTACGTCGCCGCTCATTCCGCTCGGGCTGTTGCGCCAGCCAGCTATCTGGCATAGCGATGCATTGGCTGCGTGCCATGGCGCTGCGCTCGTTTCCTTGATCACCTTTCTTCCGATCTATCTGCAAGTCGTACGTGGAAGTTCACCGTCAGCTACTGGCTTGTTGATGGTTCCTCTCACGATAGGAATCGGAGCCGGTTCGCTCCTTACTGGGCGGCTCGTCAACAAGACCGGCTTGACCACGGTGTTTCCGGTCGTGGGTCTCGCGATGGTCACTGTCAATCTCGTAGTTCTGGCCTTGTGGGCATCCGGTCTTGGCACCGCAGTGTTCGCGGGCCTGCTGCTGTGTAACGGACTATTTATGGGAACGGTGATGGGTGTGGTGCAAGTTAGCGTCCAAAGTGCCGCGGGCCTGTTGCGCCTTGGTGAGGCGGCCGCCTCCGTGCAGTTTTCGCGGTCGATTGGCGCTGCTTTCGGTACTGCCCTTGTGGCGACAGTGCTGTTTTCTGCTCTTTCTATCAGAAGTCCAGAAGCTGCTCGCGTTTTTGCAACAATGGTTGAGCAAGGAAAGCCTCTTACGTCTTCTCTCACGCCCGCCCAACAGATCGCCATTCAAGCCGATATCAGCGCTGCGTTTCGCGCGGCCTTTCTAGCGATGGCAGCGTTCACGACGACAGGCTTCTTCCTAGCCCTCACAAATCCGCTGCGCCGGATTTAATCCGCCTTTATAGCAGCGCCGAATATCATGCGGATGCCCGCATACAAGTATTTGACCTACCTTTGTCGCGTTTAACCTATGATGTCTATCGTCCATGAATCGCCTTTTTGACTTCATCGGCCACAAGATCGCGGCGTTCCTACAAACGCCAGAAACGGGTTACGAGCCCTTCACGCCCGCCACTCCAGCTGCGCTACGGGCAACAATTAAGCCAGGTGACGTCCTTTTGATTGAAGGTCACACGCGAATAGCCGGGATCATAAAGTATCTTACGCAATCAACTTGGTCGCATGCAGCGCTTTACGTGGGGTCGCACTCAGAAGCTCGCGCCGTCGGCGATGAGACTTGTGAACTGATCGAGTCCAATTTGGATACCGGCGTTATCTGCGTTCCACTGTCGAAATATTTTCACTACCACACGCGAATTTGTCGACCGATTGGACTGTCGGCTGAAGATTGTGAGAAAGTATGCACGTACGCTAGCGCACGCATAGGACTTCAATACGACCTCCAGAATATATTTGATCTTGTGCGCTACTTGGTGCCAATTCCCGTTCCAAAGCGTCTGCGGCGAAGAATGATAGCGCTCGGATCTGGGGACCCTACGCGCCTCATTTGTTCAGTACTTCTGGCACAAGCATTTCAGTCTGTCAGTTATCCGATTCTGCCGGATATCGAACGGATAGAAAGCAAGCAGGCGCTACAAGATATATTCCATATCCGCGATTGCTCACTTTATACTCCGCGCGATTTCGACATTTCACCGTATTTCGCGGTGATTAAACCGACAATAGAAATGGGCTTTGATTATAAAACTATCAAATGGTCAGAAAGCCCCTTGCACACATAGGCACATAAGTGTCCGTCAACGAGGACAAAAGGTGAGGAGCCCGATGTTTAGCGCGAAACTGATTTCGGCCGCCTTCTCCACTTTCGTCGCTAGGCTGATCGATAGCAGGCGCTAAATGAGAGCAAGGGGCGTGCCGGCATCTTGCAAAATCAAGTCAGCGCCCTTTTCCGCAATCATCACTACGGCGGCATTCGTGTTGCCTGACACAAGTGTTGGCATAATCGATCCGTCGATAATTCGTAGACCGCCGATTCCGCGCACCCGTAACCGCTCATCGACTACGGCGCCGGAATCGTTTCCCATGCGGCACGTGCTAGTCGGGTGGTAAACGGTAGTGCCGGTTAGGCGAGCAAAACTGAGCATATCGGTATCGCTGCAACACTCTTCACCTGGAGCCAGCTCCTGCGCGATGTAACGCCGCATTGCCGGTTGACTCATAATTGTGCGCAACAGTTTCATGCCGGCGACCGTCGTCTCGCAATCGCTTCGGCTCGACAGATAACGTGGCTGGATTGCCGGGGGCGCGTTTGGATCGTTTGATTTGATACGCACAAAGCCTCTGCTCTCGGGACGTAGTTGACAAATGGAAGTCATAAACCCTGAAAATGGATGCAGCGCAGCACCAGCCGTATCGGCACTGAAAATAAGAAAATGCAGTTGTACGTCCGGCGAGGCCAATTCAGGGCGGGTGCGCAAGAAAGCTCCGGCGTACCCTGCGCCGATCGTCAGCATCCCTTTGCGACTGATGACGTATCGTAGCCCCGCACCGATACGATGCCGCCAACGATTGAGGACATCGTTCATCGTGATCGGCTCCGTGCAGCGATACTGCATGCGTACCTGATAATGATCCCGTAACTCGGCACCGACACCAGGCATATCGGCGATCACCGGGATTCCGAATGAACGCAGCAAGTCAGCAGGCCCTATACCGGACAACTGTAGTAGCTGTGGGGAATGGAACGCGCCGCCGGCTACAATTACCTCCCCGCTGGCATAGGCGATTTGCAGTGTCGTCTCCCGGCGATATTCGACACCGACTGCGCGTCGAGCGGAGAAAAGGATGCGCGTGGCCAGAGCATTTGTAACAACCGCTAAATTCGGACGACGCCATGCGGAACGCAGATAACCGACCGCGGTCGAGCAGCGGCGGCCTTTGCGCGCGGTAAGCTGGAAGTAGCCCGCTCCTTCTTGTGTCGGCCCATTGAAATCGTCGTTGCGTGGAAAACCGGCCTGCTGCGTCGCTTGGATGAAAGCTTCACAAAGCGGATGTGGTTCGCTTACGTTCGATACGGCGAGCGGACCACCGACCCCGTGGAGTGCATCGGCGCCGCGCTCCTGGTTCTCGGCGCGTCGGAAGTAGGGAAGTACATCCGAAAAGCCCCAACCAGCGTTACCGAGCTGGCGCCAGTGATCGTAATCCTCTGGCTGGCCGCGAACATAGAGAAGTCCGTTGATCGAACTTGAACCCCCCAGCACTTTGCCGCATGGCTGAATGATTTTGCGGTTGCCGAGATCGGGCTCAGGCTCGGTCGTGTAGAGCCAATTAACTTTCGGATTGTTAAACAGCTTACCGTACCCGAGCGGGATGTGAATCCAAATGTTGCGATCATGGCCCCCGGCTTCGAGTAGCAGCACGCGATGTCGGCCCGATGCAGTCAGCCTGTCGGCCAACACGCAACCGGCAGAGCCCGCTCCGACAATGATGTAATCGAAATGGTGAGCTGGTTGCATGGCGGCCATTGCTGAAATTGAACGCCGGTCCTTTACTGTTGTAGTGTGCCTGCGAGATCCGCGGACGGTTTCCGATGATATTTGAGAAGGAAAGGGAAGTTGAGAGGATAGTAGGCTTTGCCCCGAGGTCCCATGGCTCCCGTGATAGCCAATGACCTCTCATGGCCGCGGCAAACATTCAAACCGCGCTAATGAATGTCCTCTTCGGAGCTCTGTCAGCAGCGCGATAGCCGATGCTACTCACGTAGAAACCCGCCGAACCGTCTTCGAACGCGACGTCTTTACCCCTCTGGTTTTAAAATAATCATACGATAACAATCGAGACTTCGGCTTAAGAACTCGTAGGCCGCGCCCCAGAGGTACAAACGAAAACGCCGATAGTTAAATTCGCCAAATTTCCTTATAACATCGTTGCGGTTGTTTTCGAAGTTTTGAGCCCATTGATGAAATGTCAGAAAGTAACTTACTCGATCATCAAACATTTCCTGCACGCGTAGCGTCGTTCGTTCCATTTTCTTGAGAAGATCGTGAAGAACAAGAAATGAATGGTTGCCGCCATATATGTATTTGACCATAAAAGTTGATAGCTCATATTTTCTCGTGCACGCGCTGGCGTCGAGGAAAATTCGTCCACCAGGCTTAAGAACTGCAATGAACTGCTCCAGCACCCGAGCATAGTCTGGAAGGTGCTCAATAACACCCATGATGACAACCGCATCGTATTTGCGGTTGGTTTTAAACTGCAAGAAATCGCCCGTAATCAGTTCCCAATCAAACCCAAGCTGTTTTGCGCGGGCACTAAGATATTCGATCGACATGCGCGAATTGCTGATACCGGTACAATTAACGCCGCGCCGCGACGCATACTCAAACCACGCTCCCCACCCCGGTCCTATTTCAAGCAGATGATCACCTGTTTTGAGCTTGAGTTTTTCAAAGCAATAATCGAATTTTCGGGTTGTCGCAATGCTAAGACTTTCACTAGAGTTCTCATACACACCTTGGGTGTAGCATGGCGTTTTCGGATCCAGGAAGCTTAGAAAAAATTCCGGGTCAATGTCGTAATGGGCGCCGATCGCTCGTTTGTTGGTATAGACTTGTCCAAAGAGCAGTGGCTGAATGAATCGCCATGCGCCTACAAAAAGGTGGAGATCCCTCATCGAACTCCTAAGTTCAAAGGGGCGCAACATATTTCCTTGTATATCGATGTCGCCGGCAAGATAAGCATCACCGATCCGGCCTTCGTCGATGCTTCTTATTGCACGCAAGCCTCGCCGATTATGGATTATTACGCGAAAGCTTGGTGCTTCGCGCCCGAAGCGTTGAATAGCTTTGTTGGGCAAAACGACGTCGAATGAAACTGGTGAGACGGTGAACTGCGTCGCGAAACGTCCCAACATAACAGTGCCCCCAGGCGAACTAATCACTCAGTGCAAAGTGGCCCGACGATTGTAGCCGTGGTTTCGTACCGCCTCAGCAACGCGATCTTCAAGATTGTTCAAATAAGCTAGCTCACAAATTCTTGCTTCGAGTTCGGAGCCCTTACTTTCATTTCCGAGAAAATCACGTAAGGACAAGAGCCCGTGGAGTTCGAAAGGCAAGAAGCTTAATTTGCGTGCGCACTCAACCGAGCTACGAAATTTATCTTCTATTATCTTTGCGTCATACGCTGCTGAATCGCGTGCAACGATCGCATCTATCCGGCGCACCTCCGGCTCAATCCATCGGTCGCTTCCATCGGAAATAATCTTAAGGGCGCGCGAGCAGGTCGTCTCCGCATCCTCTATATTTCCCTGGCGTCGTTGCGCATCGGCCAGTACCGCCAAAAATCCGGGAAGCGTTAGCCGAAATTCGATTGATTCCAATTTGTCAGTCGATTGCTTCAGCATAGCGACGCCTTGCTCAAAATCACCGTACTGGCAGAGCGCCCAGCCCAAAAAAGCTGATCCAAAAAGGCGAAACGGGCCGAGCCTGTGCTGATCCGACAGCCCTATCAGCTGCCTCGCTTCGTGCATCAATTGAGCTTTGGCACCGCATAATCCAAAGACCCAGCCCCCGACATAACCGTGAGCCAACGCGGTCGAATGTGGGTGGCGCAGGGCATCCGCGGCCTCGAGTGCGTCGAGCCCGACTTGGAGAGAATCGTCGATACGACCAAGACAAAAAAGTGCGAGGCTCAGCAATGACTTGCTGTGCACCTGTGTGTTCTGACCGAACATATGGGTGGATGCTTCATCGCGTTCTGCAGAGTACAGTTCCAGCGAACGTTCGAGCTGTTCCTTGGCGCTAAGGGCAGCGCCTTGGCCGAACAAGGCCATACCCATAAGGCGATGACCGATCACGCGCCCCGAGTCATAAGCGTTGCTAGTTGCGAGTGAAAGAAAATGCTCTGCCAAGGGAACTGCATCTTCAATTCGCCCGCGACACATGGCAAAAGTAAATTGCCCGAAAAGAAACGGGAACACCAGCGAGGTCGGTTCTCCTTTATTGCAGAGACTAAGGCCACGCTGGCAACATTCTGATAGAACGGGTGAGGTCGGTCCTTGAGAGGCTGTGAGCGAACCAATGAGGGCGGCCTGCAGGTTGAGCTCGAATTGTCTACGCACTTCGGGTGACGAAACCTTATCTAGTAGGCTGAGGCCACGGCGTAGATGTTCAATGGCTTCGATATGAGCTGAGCGGTGGGCGGCGTTGGCTCCGGCGTGCAGCCAGGCTTTTATGGCATCCTGAACTTGACCTGCTCCGGTCAGGTGGTGGGCGACCAACTCCGGAACCACTGGGCCCGCCACATCCGATCGCTGCAGTTCTTTCACAATGCGTGCATGTATGGCGCGTCTCTCCGATTGAATCATCAATTCATAAGCTGCGCGTTGTAGCAACGCGTGGCGAAATTCAAATCGAATTTTGCGATCTCCGTGGTTCATCCGGAGCATTTCGGCATCAACCAGAGCCTCAAGCGGCTTAAGGACTGTCTCGACAGGCTCCTGGAGTAACGATGCGAGAAAATCAGCAGCGAAAGCCCGTCCGATACAGGCAGCGACCAGTACAACGGGTCTCCCTCCAGGAAGCCGATCAAGCCTTTCAGACATCATGGCGGCCAGCGTTAACGGCAAATCGCTGCCCCTGTAACGAACCTTTGGGGCCTGTTTTTTTTGATCCACTAAAGAGAGGACAAGATATTCAACAAACAAGGGAATGCCATCGGCCGCATCGATGGCACGTATCAGATCCTCTTCAGGAAGGCCTTCGGCGCCTGGTAACGCCCGCCCAAGCGCAAAGCACGCTTCATCGTCCAATTGATTGAGTTTGATGATTTCGTGTGCGTTTGCGAGCGCTGGGCCCTTGGGGAAAGAGCGGCCGGTGACGAGCACCAGCACAGGCATATCAATCAGCTGCTTGATGATCTCCTGCAATAGTTCGACTGAGGATGGATCAAGCCAATGAACGTCTTCGACCCACAACAGCGTAGGTTGTTTTCGTGCCATCTGCACAAATAGTGCGCTTAAGGTTGCAAATTGCCTTCGCTTATAAAGAAACGGCGTAGGTGCGCTGGCCTCGGACGTCGCGGTTAAAGCTCGTCCGAGCAAGCTGCTGATAATCTCCAGATTCTCTGAGCTAATAAGTCCGACATTCTCAAGGAGGCTTTCTAACTTTTCCGAACGAGATTTCTCATTATCATCGACCGTCAAGCCAGCCTGTGTCCAAACGAACATTCCCATCGCGTAAAGAGGCGTGCTTGCAAAAATCTCGTGACCATGTATCTGCAATACATTTGCGTCGGCGAGTTCAGGAAGCTTTGTTATTTCCGACACGAGCCGTGTCTTGCCGATACCTGCTTCTCCTGAGATAAGAACCGTTTTACATTGCGAATTGCTTTTTGCCTCGCGCCAATAGGTAACTATTTTTTCCACTGATCCCGCACGACCAACCAAGCGACATGGGATGCGCCGCCGCGTATCATAAGTTCGACTGGTGCCTACGCGCGCCTTTGTTATTCGATAAACTGGAACGGCACGGGTAAGACCTTTGAATCGCTTTGGTCCGAGCGGTTCAAATTCAAATAGTCCGGAAATCAATTCCAATGTTTCGTCACTTACTACTATTGAATCGGCGGGTGCGGCAGCTTGTATGCGTGACGCGAGATTTGCGGCTTCTCCGACTATGTTGTGATCACGCGCGCCATCGCTGACAAATTCTGATCCAATGACAATGAGACCGGTGTGAACGCCAATTCGGACAGCGAGCCTTGGAAGTCTTTGATCTTTAAGGCGGGTGTTTAGCTCACTGAGCCGCTCGTTCAGTTCGAGCGCAGCGCGCACAGCCCGCTCCGCATCGTTCTCGTGCGCGCTCGGATAGCCAAAATAAACGAGCACGCCGTCGCCACTGAACCGCGCTACGAATCCACCGTAGCGTTCCATTACAGTCAGGGCTAGACGCTGATATTGAAGCTGCAAATCACGTAAATCCTCGGGATCTAGCCGCTCTGATAGCTTGGTATAGCCAACTAGATCGCAAAAAAGGATCGTCAGATATCGACGTTGCGCGAGTGCGGACTGGCCGGCTCCCGTAGACCCAGGCATCTTAACGCCCTAGAGATGAGGAAGGTTGCTACGATCGAACTAAATTGTAAGCTAACCCGTGGGGCGTCGCCAGCCGGAAGCCGGTCAAAGGCTGTGGAAGCGGCGAATTGGCGCTGGTTAAGGGATTCTGAATCTTGGGGGGATGGATGCGGCTTTTGGCCTCATTTAAGCGATTCCAGCCCTTTTCATTCAAACATCGCGATTGCAGAGACGTAAGAAAGCTGCGCGCATTGGTTATCTGCACGCATCTAAGGCCCGGTCGCGTCAAACACAGGTCGCATTACGTGATGCAGCCGATAACCGGGCTTCACATTGCATCCCTCATTGATCGGCAAACGTTCGATGTGCGTCTGTATCATGAAGACTGGCACGGACCATTCGACGCCGAGCGTCGAGAAAAATACGACCTCGTTTTCCTCACCGGCCTACAGCCAGACTTTGATCGGATGCGGCAGCTCTCGTACTTTTTCAGGCGCGACGGAGCCAAGGTTGTGGCAGGTGGTAGCATTTGCACAATGTTTCCTGAATTTGCGGCACAATTTTTTGACGTTGTATGTGCAGGAGGCGTTGACGTTGTGCCGCAGATCATTGCCGATTTCGAGCGCAATGCGCTGCGGTCCATCTATCGATCACCGGCCATGCAAATTTCATCCTACGCGGTAGACTACAGTTTGTTACCGCGCAATGGCATAAGCCCCACCGTGCATCTTATGGAAGCGTCACGCGGATGTAGTTTTCGATGTAGTTTCTGCGTGATGCCACAAGAAGTCGGAGGGCACGCAACCTACAATATTTCAATTCTCTCTGAGACGATAGATAATGCGTTGACCACAAGTCCACTATTCAGCTTTCGCCGTTGGTATCCGACGATTATCTTTCTTGATAATAATTTTTCAGACGATCGGCAGCACATGCTTAAGGTGTGCGAGCTTATGCGCAATCATCCCAAGATTCGCGGATGGGCAGCGCTCGTCACACAAAATGTCATGCATGATCATGAACTTATTAAATTTATGGCGGATGCAAAATGTATGACGCTGTTTTTTGGTCTTGAGTCGTTCGATCAAGAAATGCTGAGAAAATACAACAAGAAGCAAAATCTTGGCAGGGCGCAAAACATTGTTGACGATATTGCATTTGCGGAATCGAACGGCGTCGGGGTCGGATATGGCTATCTCCTTGATCCCCGTATCCAAACGGTCGAGGAGATGGAGAGACAAATTCGCATGATCGGACTAAACCCAGCTCTACCGATGCCTGTATATTTGAGCGTTGTAGCTCCGCTCGCCGGTACGGAGGCCTTCTGGTCCGACCTCGCTTCAGGGCAACTGGCCGCAAATTTGCGGCTTCGGGATCTTGATGGCGAGACCGTTGCATATTCCAGACTTGCCGATAATACCGAACATATCGTTGCATTTCTGGAAAAACTGTTCCGCCGCCCGTGGACAATCGTTAGCCGGTTTTCGATCTTGATGAAAACGCTGCGGCGAATTGTGCGGTCAGGTACTTTCGATCCAATTCATTGGTGGATACTTGCCGCCGCCAATCTGCATTGCTTTGTGTGGTCAAGCACGTCACCGGCCCAACAGCGAACCTATCTGGCGGGCAGTGAACTGCTCGATCCGCAATATGCGGAATATCCGAGTGATATAACCTCGGAGGATTACAAGCGCTACTTCGAGCCCGTGGCTCTGACCGATGCCGACGGCAGACCCGTCGATTGGTTAACCCCTTATATGTCGCAAACGCCGCGCAAGCGACTGCGATATGTAGCGCCGGAAGTCAACGCAGCAAAATCGGCCCAAGCGGAGGCAGGCACATGATTTACAACTAAACAGGGACCTGGCGCAGCTTGGAAGACCAGAGGCAGCATGCGGCCTTTTCATCAATCAGTTAAACTCTAATCTATATGGTCAAAATCGTCAGACGGGCTAGCCGGTCCGGATGGGGCTGCATAACTCAGTTGCACGATAAGCCGCTTAACTCAGCGCGTCGCTTGTGTATTGCTGCTGCAGATTTGCTGCGGCCGCTCCCGATCGTACGTAAGCCATGCTCCGATCGGCAATAATTTTGTAAATACTGGTAATGCAAGCCTGTTCGACCAACACCGTGCTTCGAGAGTAGGGCGCCTGTTCAGCCGCCCTTGTAGGGCTCCATTCGAAGAAATTTGCGCTCGGGTGCGGTTCGGGCTCCAAAACCGTTATTTTTCGCTATACTTTGAATCCTGGCACTTGGAGACATGGATTCATGATTCTTCGGGTAAGCGGTCAGACTCGGACAGCGAAGTTGGATAAGCGCACACTGCTCAGCGCACATCCCTTTTTCAATGCCTTGGACGACGCCGTTCTCGACTGGTTAGTGCCGCATGCGCGCTCGCGCAAAGTTGAAAAGGGCACTGTAGTCTTTCAAAAAGGGGGTCCAGGTGCAGAGTTATTTATCGTTTGCTCCGGCGCGGTAAGAATAAGCTCGCCGTCTGAACAGGGGAGCGATGCTGTTTTTAATTTGATGATCCGCGGCGATATTTTCGGCGAGATCGCTTTCCTCGATCATGGACCGCGTACCGCTGATGCGGTTGTTGTAGATTCCGGCGAGCTCTTGGTTGTCGAACGCCGTGATTTCATTCAGTTGCTCCGAGAGTATCCTGAAGTTTCGATGCGCTTAATAGAAATATTATGTTCTCGTCTTCGCCGAACAAGCGAGCAGGTAGAAGACATCATTTTTCTCAGTCTGCCGCATCGTCTAGCTAAGATTCTTCTACAGCTTTCTCAACGTTCACCTGACGACGCAGCATACAACAAGATTCATCTTACCCAGCACGAAATCAGTCAAATGATTGGAGCGTCTCGCGAAAGCACAAACAAACAGTTACGCGCTTGGCAGCGCCGCAAATGGTTGAGGCTTGAACGAAACTGCATTATTGTATTAGCGTCTGATGCATTGAGAGCCGTCCTTAACACTGATGCCGGTTAGAGAGGTCGCGAAGAGGCGTAGCTCTAGACCGACAATCTGCTCAAACCGGACAAACCGATTATTTCTGCTTTTTTAGCGCCGTGACTTCTTGCGGGTCCGTCGACGCTTCTTGCTGCCGCGCGCACGACCGCCGGACGGCGCTTTGGCGGTGCCGAGTTTCTGACTGGGACTCTTGAGCGCATCGGCAAACGCGCGTCCAAACAATTGCTCCCGCTGTTGGCGGCTTGTGTTTTCCTGCAGATATGTGCGCAGCGCCTGGTGCTGTTGGACGGGTTCGAGATGTTTCACGCGTTCGCGCAATTTCGCCACGCCCGCCAGAAACCTATTCAATTTGGACCTGCTCGCGAGGGGGGGGCGTGCGCCATCCGCGAGTGATTTTGATTTTTTTGCCATGTCAGATCACCGTTCGCAACACGTTCAGCACCTGCGGATCGCTCATCATAAACATATGATCGATTTG
>Ga0182040_10000919_pt1 | contig 13587 bp, 10 predicted proteins | sample flu12Cox44000176_FD_125973 | JGI IMG/M metagenome (GOLD analysis project Ga0182040, IMG submission 125973) | Lab enrichment of tropical soil microbial communities from Luquillo Experimental Forest, Puerto Rico - flux8day.12C.oxic.44.000.176 | ecosystem: Environmental > Terrestrial > Soil >... | reverse complement strand
GCCGCCTGGACCCTATCGGCCTCCGAGCTATGGCTGGCCGCGCAACGGGCGATCGCCCCTTGGGCGAGAGGCCGCGTCAATGCTGCCGTCATCATGCTATCGCAAGGCGCCATGGCTGTGGGCGGGATCGTCTGGGGAGCGGCGGCCGAATGGTTCGGCACGCGCATCTCTTTGCTGGCCATCACCGTATTGTTCATGGCCTCGCTGATAATCGCCCGCCGTTGGTCCCTTGACCTGCTGGACATTCCAGGCGCGTCCGCAGGCTAAGGTTTGGCTGAACAAGTTGCAGCGCACCTCTACGTTGCTCGCGGCACGCTTTCATCATCAGCGCGCGCAAGGCTATGGATAGCAAAAAGATTCTCCGAGCGCCGGCGAAGCTAACGCCGCGCCTGGGCCAAGCGGTTTCCCTTGAGAAAGCCGCTACTGTCCCGGCAGTTTCCCGGGATGCTTAGCGTTGCTCATCGGTGCCGAGCCCATTGAATGCGTTCCCGGCGTTTGGCCGGTGTTGGACGAGCAGCCACCGACAAATAGGCCGGTGAGCAGCAGTGCGAATGCCGCGAGTGATATAGTTATATTCTTTTTCATTTATAGCCTTGTTCTCGACGCCCAGCAGGTGCCCACAAAGTTGACCCACCTCCGATACGCCAGAGTTCTCTCGATGCCCAAAAAAGTGAGCATTTCTTGTGCTTGGAAGTGCCTGGAATTTTACTGAACTCGGGGTCCAGCTCGAAAGAACAACGATCAAGGCCCGCTGACACCGTAGAACGCGTTTACTGTTTCTTTTTGACCAGGCGTTTGATGCGAACTGTAAAGTGTCGTTTATCGCGGGAAAGGCCTTCTCGGGGTGCAGCGGAAGATGCGCTCGCACCGAAACTTTGAACGGACCCTCATCGAACGCCTCAGCCTGACGTAGACAGTTTCGCACCGGTCTAAAAAAACGCGGATGTTTTCCAACGTGATGCGTAGCCTGTCGAGCCAAACGCTTAGAAGGTAACTAAAAGGCTAACTCGACCTCTGCAGGAACCAACCCCGTCATATGATATCCAGACCTTTTCTCGCTGGTGCCGTCGGCACATTGGCGCTTTTCTCAATCACGGCCGCGTCGTTCGGAGACGATGTGACCGCCAAATATCCTGTTCCGGTAAAGACCATGCAGGAAGCCGGAAGACTCCCCATCAAACCGCCCCATCCGATCTGCTTCGCGAACCACCAGGGGGGAATATGACAGCGACTTGGGCGTAGCTCGAAGTAAACCAGCCCAGCCGCCTTTGCCGCTTCCTGATCTGCCAAAAGTTGTCGAATACGCCGCTGAAGCGCTTATGGAAGACTCCAAGCTCGACTTGCCCGCCACCGTAAAGAGCAACACTCTCCGCGTTGTCCCTCAAACGCCGGAGACTGAACGGGGCGTCAGCCTTGAAGCGCGGCCGGGCAAAATTCAAGGGCACCCAGTGGCAGGCCGATTCTTATGGTGACCCATGTGCCGACTCCTGCGTAAAGCAAAGCAGCCCAGACTGGACTAGATAGGCATGGATGTGCAACGTTCTCCACTTGCCGAGTGGGATCTCCGCCGGCCCAGAAGGCCCCAGAGGATGACGAGAAAAGAAGCCAGGGAGACCGCCGACGAAATAAAGCTTACCGATAGGTTCATAACATACGCGGTAAATTGGTCGAGGCCCTCGGATATGCGCTGGTCGGGGTTGTCGGTCGTGCCCCCCAGCTGCAACTGATAATACGCGCGGTCGGCAAGCCAGGCGGCGAGATACTTGCGAGTCAGCCGGCGCCGCCAGCGTATTTGCAGCATTTGTTTCAGGTAGAAAGCATAGACGGACATGGCAATGGCCGCAGCGACTAGAATGCCGAAGATGTCGAGCTGGCGGGAAAACGCGGCGCTATTGAACGCTTGGAGTGCGCTATAGAAGGCTTTGTTCCATCCATTAATCCGGACGCTGATGTAGACGTTGCTGAGGTTCAGGGTGATCACGCCGAGGAGTAAGGCCCAGGCTGACCACCGCTCTTCGGATTTCCAATAGGGTTAGCGAGACGCCACGCATCTCGGACTCTCCCCACTGCCGACTGGATTGCATAACAATATTTCTCCTTTAACGCGCTCCGCATAGAGTCAGAAATAACGCGCATAAATTCAGATAAAATCTCTTGATATCTACCTTGCTTCGGCAGGCGAAAGCGATAGAGGCAGAAGCCAATCAAACCGGTCATGACGGTGGATCGAATCCTCGTGACTACTGACATTTTTCATTCGTGGCCGGCGCTCGGACTGTACTGCGGATGAGTTGGCTGCATTTACAGTATGCGCCGTACGTAAACACTCCGGAAACGGCGCGCCGGCATGAACTCACATCTGTCTGGTCGCGGAACTTAGCCTGACTTCCGCGTTTTGATATTTTTTCTGGCCGTTTTTTGAGGGGTAATCGCCCGCGAAGTCTCTATTTTACAGCATCGTCGCCTGAAAAATGGCGATTATAGTCACTAATTTAGCCCAAACTAATTCTTGCCTAGTCTAAGTTGAGTCGCATATATAGGCACCATGGTTCGGGACCCAGTTAAACGTCGATTCACGGGGAGAAAATCGCGCCGGCAGGTTCAGTAAAAACGGACAGATAAAGCCGAAAATAGTCACTGAATGCGCCTGCCAACCCGCATCAAATCAAGAAGTCATCCGAAAAATGAGGAAGTTGGGCTCAAAGCAACACCCCGGCGAGAGGCAAAAACCGCAAGGAGGAGATGCAATCGCTTGGCAAAGAACCGACCACGGTCAACGCAGAGATTCAATCGAGAGTCGAGGAACTCTCTCGCGCCAACGATGAATGCAAAACCTCCTCAACAGCATTGAAATCGCCACAGTATTCCTTGACAACGAGTTGAGAAAAAAACTTGATTTATCAAACAGTTTTGCTTTTCAAGGATTCCAGCGGCATTCATGAAATTCCCAGTCCTCATCGCTGCGCTCTCGGCCGTAGGCCTTGGGTCCTGCGCCCTATTTTATAGCCAATCGGGAACTCCTTTTGGGCCGGATGACTACGCCATTGCGCTTGCGCAACCCTACCCAGCCGAAGCGCGGCTTGCTCAACTAAGGCTCCGCAATTTTCTCTCCCGCGCGAACGCTCGGGCTCGGCAAGTTTTGCAGCAAACGCCCTACGTGGCCGTTCAGGCATACGAACTTACCGCAGGCGAGGTGCCGTGGCTTTCCCATAAGCTTGGTTTCGGAAAAGTTCGAGCCATAGAGCATTACGCCAATGATTTTGTGGAGCGGACCAGCGTTCCTGTGAAATTTCTCGTTCTCTTTGATCATCGCTCGGAGCGACTGGCGTCTCCGGATGGGGTTCTGGTGATTGACACTCCGTCAAAAGGAGCGATCGGGAAATTTGGCGGTTTTCGCGCCGTGTATGCCGGAACCGGTTGGTGGTAGGTTGCTGAAAAGCTTTAGCCGCCCGAAAACCGGTCGCCCAACCGGATTTTCAGGCCCAGAAAAAAACTGCTTGTCCGCCTAAATCAAATGAATAAAGCGCCGAAGCCCATCCCAAAGAAGATCGTGGTCCGTTTCATAATCGAAACGGTAATCTACGCAATGCTTGTTTCTGTCTACTTAGGACTGGTGCTCCATTTCCTCGTCGCATGGCTCAAACACCTTTCAATGGAGCAACCCGCGCTTTACGCGCTCGTATCGATAATCCTGATGATCCTTCAAGCTGTGGGTCTTGAAAAATTGACGACGATTCTGCTGAAGGTAGATCAGCGGCGCCAAGGCTGAGCTCTCATGTTTTTCCCGATTTCAGGTGTCAGGCTGGACCCAACTTCTCTGATCTTAATCGGATTTGTGATCGGGGTATTGGGAGGATTTTTTGGTGTTGGCGGAAGTTTTCTGACTGCGCCGGCACTCTTTGCTCTAGGCATGCCGATGAATTTCGTTGTAGGGACCGACCTTGCCCACATTGTCGGAAAGTCGATTGTGGCCGCCAAAACCCATCGGGTTCTGGGCAATATCGACCTGAAGCTGGCAGCCATCATGGTGATTGGCACGATCGCCGGCGCGGAAACGGGAGTTCAGGCCATCGAATCGCTGAAAAAACATGCCAACGTGGATCTTGTGGTGGGCATAGTCTCGATTGTCGTCTTCAGCGGGATTTCGATTTTCTGCGCTTGGGAGAGCTGGATAACCTTACGCACGAGACGTCGAGAAAACATTGCCGGAGATGCGTCGGAAAAGACAAAGCAGGACTCGATCGCGGTGGATGCCTTTGCAAAGAAGGTGCAGCAAATCAAATTTCCTCCAATCATCGCTCTGCCGCATTCCGGTATTCGGGCGATTTCGTTTTGGGCAATCCTGTTTGTTTCATTTGTCGGGGGGATCTTTAGTGGTTTTCTGGGCGGAGGCGCGGGATATATTCGAATGCCTTCGATGGTCTACCTGCTCGGTATTCCGACGCACATCGCAGTCGGCACTGATCTATTTGAGATTATCATATCTGCGAGCTATGGAACTCTTCGGCATGCAATGAACGGAAATGTTGACATTCTGGTCGCGCTCATCATGCAGACGGGCGCCGCTTTTGGAGCAAGACTAGGCGCTAGTCTCACACAATTTTTCACCGGTCCTCGTATTCGTCTCGCGTTTGCGCCGCTGCCATTATTAGGCGCAATGGTTATGGCCCAGCGCCTGTTGACTGGTCATCATACGTAGGGAATTTTCGCATGAAGATCCTCATCTGCAGTGATGGTTCGGAACGGTCGAGGAGAGCAGTTTCCTTTGCGGCTATCATTGCAGCTGCCGCCAAAGCGGAGGTGACCATTTTCGGGATAACCCAGGACCAGCAAGAAGAAACACGCCTGAAGGAAATTCTCTTTGAAGAAAGCCGCGAACTGGAGGCGTGCGGGGTGCGCGCCAGGATAGCGATGAAGTCCGGCGACCCGGTCACGGAGATCGTTCAATGGACTCTGGACCGGGAATACGACCTGGTTGCCATCGGCGCGGAGCGCCGTAGAGGGCAGGAGTTTTTTCTTCCATCGGCAAAGGCTCATGCGATTGCAGAAATGATCTTTCCTCCTGTACTCGTCGTGCCGTGCGAGAGGCGCCAAATCAAGCGAATCTTGATTTGCAGCGGTGGGGGGCCGTACATTGAAAACGCCGTTAGATTCGCAGTTAAGATCGCCAAGGACTTGCCGGCCGAGGTCACCCTTTTGAATGTCGTACCCGAACCTCCGGCAATGCATGGGACGTTGTATCGGCATCAGGCAGATGTCGAAGCGTTACTGAAATCGGGTTCTGCACTAGCGCGTAATTTGCTGAATGAAAAAAAGATCATTGAAGACGGCGGGGTTCAGGCCGCCATACGGATCGGTCATGGAATCGTTATAGATCAAATTCTGGACGAGGTCGCACGAGGAGATCACGACCTGGTAGTTGCTGGTTCCTGGGCGATTCGCGATCGGTGGCGCAGTTACGCGATAGGAAACATTACGCGTGAAATCGTGAATCGAACCGATCGGCCGGTGCTTGTCATCCGCAGCGATAAGGCGCCCAGAAGTCTTGCGAATCGACTGCGCAAGATGGTCACGAAATTCGGGCCCAAACCGGGTCGATCTTGAAGAAATTGAGGGTGCCGCTTCCTTCCACCGCCGGCTCCTGGAAAGGCTAGGCTAAAGCACCTGCAAACCAGTTTTCCAATTCGGAGCCGGAAACATACGATCGAGCGCCACCATTTCTTCGCCGCCGAGTTGAACCTCTAATGCTCCACGGTTTTCCCGCGCGTGCTTCTGACTGCTAGCCTTTGGGATGGCAATGACGCCGTCTTTGCGAAGTATCCAAGCCAGCGCCAATTGAGCAGGAGTAATCCCGCGCTTTTTCGCAAACGGCTTAAGCTTGTTTAGCAGACGGCCTTGCTCAAAGGGCGAATAAGCCATCACAGGTATTTTTCGTTTCAGGCACCAGGGAAGAACGTCCCACTCGATTCCTCTCCGCAGCAGATTGTAAAGCACTTGGTTCGTTGCGATGTTGTCGCCACCCCGAACAGCGCTCGCTTCCTGAAGGTCCGGCTCGTCGAAATTGCTGACTCCGTAGTTGCGAATCTTGCCGGACGCTTTGAGCGACTGGAAAGACTCGAAGGTCTCGGCCAGCGGGATCGAACCGCGCCAATGAAGCAGATAGAGGTCCAGATAGTCGGTCCGCAAACGCTGCAAACTCCGCTCGCACGCTTCTACCGTCCCACGCAAGGACGCGTTATGCGGGTAAACCTTACTAACGAGAAAGACTTCCGCTCGTTTGCCATGGATAGCCTCCGCCACGATCTCTTCCGCTCCCCCTTGGCCATACATCTCTGCGGTATCAATCAGAGCCATCCCGAGATCCAGACCGAACCGCAAAGCGGCAATCTCCGAGAGACGCTTACCGCGATCTTCTCCCATTCTCCAGGTGCCTTGCCCGAGAACCGGGACCAATGTTCCAGATGGCAAACTTAGCGTTCTCATTTTTATTTAAGATGCTTCTAGCTCTTCAACCACCAGCCCTGAGAAGCCGAGAGCCCCGCACCAAGTGGCACCGAAGAAAATAGGCTCAAAATCCAGGCAGAACAGAGCGAATTCTTTCTTCGATTTGTCAGCGATGCGGGCTAGAATCCGTCAAAAGCAAAACCGGTTGCAGGGAAATGAGGCAAACGCCGTCCAACCGCCTGGTGCTGGCAATGGTTTTGACGGCAGCATTGTTTTCCGTCGCCGTTACCGCAAATGCCGGCCTCCTGGAGACCTTTGATCTTCTTCCGAGCTTCTTCCACTGCTTCGAAGTCTCCCCAATCGACAAGCAAGCCCGGCTGAAACGGTTTGTCGAAGGGGTGATTAAACCACACCCGGAGATTTATCGTCGATCAGACATTTTCAAAACAGACCCGGCGACGCTTGAGAAGTACCTTGATCAAGTCACCCGCTATTTACCCGCCATGAGAAAGATTCATGCGCGGTTCGTCAATGAATCCGATTCAATCGAGGCATCGTTTTCCGCGCATTTTCCGGATTTCGATAGATCCAGGGCCAAAGTCTATTTAATGGTTTCACTGTTTCGTTTCGACGGAAAGATTCCGCACGACAATCCTCGCGCTCTTTTCCTTGCCTTGGATGGACTGGCTAAGTTCCACGGAACCAGGGTTCGCCTGGATGTTATTTTTTCTCACGAGCTTTTTCACCTGTACCATTTTCAGGTCAATCCTTTGCCGGCAGAAATCGACACGATCCCCCTCTACCGTCAAATCTGGCAGGAAGGGTTGGCAACATATGTCAGCGGCTCCTTGAACCCTGGAGCGTCGCCGGCAGATGTTTTGCTCGATCCGCAACTCGCCCACGACGGCCCGAAATACGTGCCAGCGGTAGCACGTACGCTTCTTACCCAACTCGAAGCAGCAGACGACCAAACCGCGGCTCGCTACTTATCTTACAGCCGCGGAAGCCAAACCCCATCGCGTATGGGATACCTCATCGGATATGATATCGTCGCCCGTCTGGCGCCAACCCGATCTCTCAAGGAGTTGTCACGCTTACGCGGCCGGCAATTACTGCACCTGATTCAGGAGGAAATCCGCCAACTGGCGGTTCAATAGCTCGCGGATTTGCGCCTCGGGGAGATCCGGCCCTACCTTACCTACCCTGTTGATACTCATGCTTCCACCGGTAGTTCCGTAGAAGCACTCGTATTCAGTACCCAGGGTTCCGCTTCGCTTCACCCTGGGCTTTAGTCCTGTTACGCCTTCGGCGTATTTGCGGAAAATCCGTGGTACCACTTAATCGAAGGAGGGCACCGACGCATTGCGCGAACGCCTTGAAACCGTGGGGAGGGCTATAGTCACTGTCGCGCCCATCGATTACTCGCCTGATCAAAGGGGCTTGTACTTCGTTGCTGTTTTGTCTCGACCGTCAGAGTAGAGATAGCAATCTTTGGCTTGTGGGCGAAGAGCGTGGAAATAAATCCCAAAAAGCTGCGGCGCGCAGGAGGATGATTAGCGAAGCCCTGATCCTTTTCGTTTTTGCCTGGCTGTCGGCTGTTGCCATTTTTCTCCTCCGACCTCCACCACCGGAATCGTATACCGGGTTTGGGCCCTTTCGATTTGTAGTCGCAACCCTGATAAACGGCTTCGAGAGTTTTGTCTTCGGATATCTTTTGTCCCGGTTCTTCAAGCAATTCAAAACGGGATGCGCTTTCGTGATCATCCTGTTTTTTGCGTACCTTTTCTGGGCGGGAAGACACCCTCGCTGAGTTTGGCGCCTTTATCGGAACCGAACCTCGATGATAGAGAAATCATCTTCGAGACGAGAAGATCCGCGAAGCTGATAGACATGCTCCAGAAGTTCGTCCATGAGGGTTCCCTCCCGTTCGGTGAGAGCAGCCAGATAGGCAATGCAAGCATCCAAATCCCAGGTGGCACGCCCTTCGCAGAAGATCTCAAAAACCCCATCGCTGAAGATCAGCAGGCGCGCACCGGCCGCAATGCGGCACGATTGAGCCGGAAAATCCGCGCCGCGAAGCACGCCCATCAGCAGACCGGAGGAAGGAAGAAGGAGTGGATCCGGTTTGCCAGGAAGCAAAACAATGGATGGGGGATGGCCGCCCCCGGCCCAGGTCATCGTTCGGCTGACGCAGTCATAAACCCCATACCAGATCGTGAAGAATCTTTGGCCGTGCTGTTCGCCTTGAAAGGCGTCATTGAGTCGGGCCAGTACCTGATCGGGCTGCTTCATGTCTGCCCCCGGTAATGAGCCGGCGCGGATCACGTTGGATACGGTTACAGCCAGCAGTGCTGCATCCAAGCCGTGTCCGGTGACGTCGACGAGGTAAAGGGCGAGATGATTGCCGTCCACCCAATGATACCCAATCGTGTCGCCACCAAGGGTGGAGGCCGGAAGGTAACGCCAATCAACAGAGACCAGCCCATCCATAGGCGGCGGGATGCATTCACGCACGTATTTGATGCCGGCTGCAAACTCGGCGCGCATACGCTGGTCGTTGAGGCTCTCCAGTAAGGCCGCTGCGTCCACCAGATCAGGCATTGTGAAGCCTTCGGTGAATGCGCCGTACGCCGCGCTGAGCGCTCTGAATGCTTCTTCGCGGCGGCCCTGCCTTTGCCAAAGTCGGGCGAGACTCGTCGTTGCGCGAAGTTTCCACGCTTTGCTCTCCTGGCGTTGGGCAATCTCCACTGCGCGGACAAAAAGTTCCTCGGCAGCTGCATGATTGTCTAACTCAGCCAGCAGCAATTCACCTTTTAGTCGATGGAGTTCCGCTTCCTGAAACCGTTCGTCGTTCTTCTCGACGAGCGTCAGTGCTTCGTCGAGAGCCACATGTGCTTCGGCGAACCTACCCGCCTGCGTGCAGCCCTCCGCCAGAACGCTCAAATAATACGGGACCGCTAGTTCAGCGCCCGTGCCTCGGTAAGCGTCCAGTCCCTCTTGCAGCAGCCGAAGTCCCTGTTCCAATTGCCCCTGTATTAGCAAGCCGCTTGCGGCATATAGCGTGCCGGATGCATGCCAGAGTTTGAAACCTTGCTCCGCGGCGATGCGAACTTGCTCATCGCCGGCCGCCTGTGCCTGGGTCCCAAGGCGGCAATGCTGGTGGAGCCATCCCGTGTGATGCAAAGCATATCCGAGGCTGAAGCGGTGGTTGATTGCGCGTGCAAGCTCGATCATTTCGCCGTTCAGTTGCACCGACTGGTCTGGAAAACCAAGATGCCACAAGGCAAGTGCCAAATAACAGCGATGAGTAACGCCGGCATTCTCGCCCACAAGCCCGGCCCAGAACGCCGTGCGCACCCGGTCGTCTAACTCGGCGATCGCTCGCGCGCAACAGTCGCGCGCCCCCGCAAAATCGCCGCGATAGAGCCGGGTCACGCCCTTCAGAAAGAGAGCCTCCATGAGGATGCCGGGATCGTTGAGCCGTTCGGCAAAAGCCAGCGCTTCGTCCGCCAGCTCGACGCAGATACCGAAATGCCCACGCACTATATGAAAGGCAAAATTTCCGAACATCATCGCGAAGACTTGCGGTGTTTGCCCGACCCGCTCACAAAGCTTGCTCGCGCGTTGGAAAACCGGACCCACCTCAGGCGCTGCATACCCACGTGAAGCGATGTAGGCGGTGCCAAGCGAGCCGAGCAGCTCTAATTCGCGCGCGTCCTTTTCCGGCGACGCTTCCACGCTCTCAAGCAGCTTGAGGCCTTTCGTAAAGTGGCTGACCGCCTCGACATGGGCAAACCGATCTCGCGAGCGGAGCCCCGCCTTCAGACAGTACCCTACCGCCTTCTGGATGATCCCGGCTTCAGCGAAGTGCTCTGCGAGCCGTTCCGGTTGCGTCTCAGCCAAGTGCGAAAACCGCGCTTCCATGGCCTCGGCGACCTGCTGATGAAGTCGCCGACGAGCCCCCTCGCTTATCGCGCTGTGCAGTGCTTCCTCGAGAAGCGCATGCTTAAATTGGTAACCGCCCGCCGGTTGCGGGCCTTTGACGTGAAGTATGCCAGTCGACACCAGCTTTGCCAACTCCGCCCGCAACGTCTCCTCATCGACAGTCACGACGGCCGCAAGCAACTCGTAGTCAAACTCACGACCTAGCGTGGCTGCCAGTTGGGCCACCTCACAGTTGCCCGACGTGCTTTCGAGCCGCGCCATCACCAACTCTTGGAGCGTCGCAGGCAATTCTCTTGCGCTCGCCAGCACGCCGCGGGAAGGCGCGACGCCGGCAGGTTCAAACACCGCTAACTCACGTGCCATGCGGGTAAACTCTTCGACCAGCAGCGGCACCCCCCCGGTACGGTCGTAGATTTGCGCGACCAGCGACTCCGGCAACATTGCGCCTGCATCTCTTCTCATCCACTCGGTCACCTGCCGCCGTGTCAGCCGATTGAGCGCCAGCGTCGTTTGATGGGCAAGCGCAGGCCAGGGAGGGTTGAATTCTGGTCGGAAGGTTAGCACAGTGAGGATTCGATCGTGCGGGCCCTCGCTGATGAACTGTCCCAGGAACTCCAGAGTCGACGCATCGATCCAGTGGAGGTCCTCGACGACGAACAGCACCGACCGCTTGCGCGAATAGGAGCGCAACAGTTGGCGCAACGCCCGAAACGTCTCCTCGCGCTCGCGCGCGGGCGTAAGGCCAACCGCAGAATATCGCTCGTCCGCCGGCAGAAAGAGCAGCTTGGCAAATAGAGCAACGGCCTCCGGCTGATCCAGATCGTAATCGTCCAAATGTCGTGCCAATCGGTCGAAGCAAGCCGCCGGTAAGGGGTCGCGCCCGGCCCTGAGGAAGCGCGCCAGATAATCGGACGCGGGGTGAAGCTCGGAGTTCTTGAAGTGTTGTGAGCAGCGCCACTCAATGATGGAAGAGTTCCGGCCGACAGAACCTACCGTGAATTCGCAACCTGCCCCCAAGGAAGTGTCGCTCGCTTCGGTCTGCACGCACTGCGTGAGCGTCTGCACGAGCCGGGACTTGCCCAAACCCGGTTCCCCGATTATAAGAACGATTTGGCCCATCCCCTCTTGAGCCTGCTCCCATCGATCTTTCAGCAAACTGAATTCAGTATCGCGACCCGTGAGAGGCGTGAGCGCAAACTGCAGGGGCGCCCGGGGCTCCCCTCGACCGCTGGATTCAGCCTTGGTTCGCGGCTTTTTGACGCCTTCCCGCAGCTTTGATCTACCGGCGAGTCCGAAGAAATTCACCGTTTCCCCCCGTTCGGACAACAGAACCCGGACCGGCAATCGTAGAGGGGTTGTTTATCACGTCCACTTGATGGCGTTGATTTGACACATTTGCTCATCGCAACCTGATAGAGTAAATCGGTTTTACAGCGGGGCATTATTTGTGCCAATCCTTTGCTAATTCGAGTTTTCCCTCCAGGGCTTACCGATCTGGTAGTTCAGCAGTCGGTGCTGATAGAACGGAATATCCTGTGCAGATCCCAGCAAAATCGCCTTTTCTTCCCACTTTTGTGCAGACTTGAAGTCACCCACCTCCGCATAACCCGCAGCGAGAACATCCAACACCGTGTCATCCTTCCAGGCGCTGAGCTTTGCAGCCTGGGTTGCGAGCCCGACAGCAGTCGCGCCGTTTCGAATCTGCGGATCCGCCGACGTCGAGTAAATCCAAGCAGCTCCCGCTCGGCACACGGGATCGGTCTTCGATAGATTGATCGCGCTCTGAAAATTTGCCAGTGCTTCGCTCTTGCGCCCGAGCCGGCTTAGCGCATTTGCTCGCAACGTGTAAAGCTGCGCCAGATTCAAGCGGTTCGCATCCCCAGCGTTTGTCTTCAAAGCAGCGTCGACAGCGTCAATCACGTCTTTGGGCCGGTTCAAATTAGACGCGGCAGCGGCTCGAGCCGCTTGCAACCACCATCGCTCCGGATGCGCTTTTGCTGCCTTTGACGACGCTTTGAACGCTTCCTTCCACATCCCGTTCTGAACCAGGACGCCAATCTCGCTGGCCTCGGCTTTTTCTTCGGGGGTAAATAAATGGCCCGGAGGAAATATCTCCTCTGGAACCTGCTCGACCGTCGGTCCCTGGGATCGGTTGGCCCGATGATGCCTCGCCACACCGTGCCTGACATATGCATGCTTCGAAGAAGAATGCTTGGAGCCGTGCTTCTTTGAACTCGTCTGCTTCCCCGTGGTCTTGTGATGGTGTCCGCTGGAAACCGCGTATGCAGGATCAATCAGTAAACAGATTAAGAGCAGTATGATACCTGAGAGATTCGCATTACCCATCGAAGTCGCTCGTTTGAGCTGGAATATATCTGCCAGGGTGGCGCCCGCCTCAAGTGAAAGCCACATAGTGTGTCCTGTCCCCGAAATAAGCATATCTTTCGTTGCGATCAAAATGGGCCGCCGGCAAGGCGGTCCGAGCCGGACTGGCAGTTAGAGGGCGCATATCTAAGTCGATACGTAACCGACGAGCAACGCAGCCGCCGGCCCATTTTCATCGCAACCCTTTGGGCCGCGGCCGGTTGGCTGTTTTTCCGCGTTGCTCGCTCCTCACGTATCGATTTAGATATGCTCGTCGCTCGCGCCTTGAAAAACAGCCTACTGACCTGCGGCGAAAGGCATGCTTATTTCGGGGACAGGACACTAGTGTTGTGACTCTTAAATAAGTGCAAATAATCAAGAGAGTGCTATTATGAGTAGATGGCACGCCCGATTCTTCAACTGGAAGCAAGTAACGAGGAGCTTGCTGAACTTGGCCGTTTAGTGCGGGGCTCGAAGGTATCTGTACGAGATCGTTTTCGAGCCAACATTATCTTACGTCGATTGGAAGGTAAGTCCGAAACAGAGGTAGCCAAAGAGCTTGGTTGCAGTCTGGGAGCGGTTTGCAAATGGTCAAAGCGCTTTGATGAGAAGGGAATAACTGGTCTTAAAGATGCGCCTGGAAGGGGACGCAAAGAGCGACTTCCGACTGAGAAAATCTCTCTGGTGCTTGAACGAGCCACTCGACCTGCGCAAGGACGGCTCAGGTGGAGTATTCGCTCGATGGCCCGTGAGGCTGGGGTGAGCAGGAGCACCGTACAGCGCATTTGGCACCATAACGACATCAAGCCGCATCGGCTGGAAACTTTCAAAATT
>Ga0182040_10000902_pt1 | contig 13685 bp, 7 predicted proteins | sample flu12Cox44000176_FD_125973 | JGI IMG/M metagenome (GOLD analysis project Ga0182040, IMG submission 125973) | Lab enrichment of tropical soil microbial communities from Luquillo Experimental Forest, Puerto Rico - flux8day.12C.oxic.44.000.176 | ecosystem: Environmental > Terrestrial > Soil >... | reverse complement strand
TGATGTTTAGAGAAACGCCAATGCTTGGCGTTTCCGCAATGATGCTACACCATCTGATTGTCACGTTTAAGACACTGTGAGCGTGTGCCAGCCTGTCTCGCTAACGCGTCTTGCTGCGAAATCGGCATCGCAGCGTTGTTTGTTTGATGTTTGTTTGCTGCATTTTTGCCGCGCGATTGAATCAGTAATTCTTTTGTGCCTAGTGCCACCCCCGGGGGCAAAAATTGCCGCTCGCCGTCGCCGCAATACCCCTGCGCAAATTTTGTGAGAAATTTCTCGAAGCCTTGCAAGGGTCCCGCTGACTATGGCTAACACGTCCTTTCTGGACTGATTGCCACACGCTATAGTGCACGAGCATGGGGATTGAGGTATGCGCTTGGTCGCGGCGATTTCAGGTTTATGCGCGCTGATCGTCTTGGCAGGATGCGTCCAAGTCAGTGATATTGATCTAACTATTTATGATCCTACGTGCGCTCGACAATGCACGATGGCCTATTCATCTTGCATAAGTGGCGGATCGCCCGCGGTTGGGGCCGCAACTTCCGTTGCATACCAATGCAAGGAGGGTTTGAAATTGTGTGCACAGACTTGCCCGCATAGGCAATGATTTCGGACTATGCGATAGGCTGTTGCGGGTACTAATAAACAGCGCCTTCGCAAATTCTTGAAATTCCTCGACGCCAGAGGAGGGCACAGTGGATACGGCCAGGCGGGTGGGTGAGCGCACCAAAGCTGAAGAATCTCTCACCTCCACAAAAGAAGTTACTTGCCGTCAAACCAAATGGTCCCTTTGGTCATCGACCAGAGCATTCCAGACTTGTCCTTAGACTTGAATTTATAAACGGAACTGGGGAGTTCCTCCCATTCTCCGTCGAGGCCGAGAAGCAACATGCGATCTTTAAGTTCTTCGACCGTTCCGTGAAATTTTACTGTCATTTCGTATTCCTCACTCATAGCAATTGCGGAAAGCAAGCACCGCGGTGCCGTTCGGCCGCACCCCGCAGGGCGGGCTTTCTTCGCCTTGCTCGAGTGCGCGGCAGTCGAACAGCTCTAGTGAATGACCTGCCCGGTCCGCGAATCGACGATATATAGATCGCCCCTTTGCGATGTCACGATCAGGCGCGTTCCATCGGGACTGAATGCAACACCGACGACCGGGCTGTCGGCAGGAATGGTCGCGGACACACTTCCGCTATCCACCAACCAGATCCTGGCCGTTGCATCGTCACTTCCCGACGCAAGCAGCCGCATGTCCGGACCGAAGGCAAGCCGTCGGACAGCGTTCTTGTGCCCAACCTGGGCCCTCAGGAGCCTCAGCGCACTGTCATAAATTCTAACCGTGCCATCGATCGTTCCGGTTGCCACCAGACTCGCGTTTGGGCTGAACACCGCCGCAGTTATTTGGTTGGATCCGCCGGCGATTCGGCCGATTTCCTTTCCGGTCGCGAGATTAACAATGCTCAAATCGCCGGCAGGATTAATCAGCAACATGCGCGTGCCGTCAGGACTGATCGCGGATGCCGCACCAAGATTGGCTAATGCCGCAGCCTTCGCATCTTTTGCAGCCTGCTCCGCTGCGTCCTCTGCCAACTTGCGCTGCTGCCGCGCCTCGTTGCTCTGCTGCTCGGCCACCTTGCTCTGCTGCTCCGCCACCTCGCGCTGATACAACGCCACGTTGCGCTGAAACCATGCAAAGATTGCCAATGAAGACATCACCAAGGCTGATGTCGCGAAAACCGTCACCACGGACCTGCGCCACAGCTGCCGACGCCGCAACGCACGATCGCTGGCGTGGATGAATTCTTGTTCGGCCGGGCTCAGCTCGCGCCAATAGCTCTGAAACAGACCCTGGGATTTGAGCAGCAGAATTTCACCCTCGGGATACAGAAACCCAGACTCCTTGTTACGCTCCCGCCACCGTTGGGCAGCGACTTCGAGCCTGGTCCTCAGCCGCAAAAATTCGCGCTGCTCGAGCAGATGTTGGAGGAAGCGAGGCCACGACCTGATGATGGCCTCATGCGCCAACTCGACCTTGGGCTCTGAGGCTGACTCGGAACTCACGACGACCAGGCGCGCTGCAACTAGAGCGTCCAGTATCCTGCGGATATTGTCGGCCGAGCTGATAGCCTTCAGCTCGTCGAGAGTAGCAACCCGTCTTACGAAATCGCCATCCAAAGTCACCCGGACGAGACGCGAAAGAATGGCCATCGCCATGTCGCGGTCCGCAGGGGGCAAGTGGGCAAAGCAGGCTTCGGCGTCGCTCGCCAGCGAGCCCGCGACACCACCGATCTCCTGGTAGGCCGCGACCGTGAGGTAGCCTTGCTGGCTCCGCTCCCACAGCGCGAGTAACACGTACTGCATAAGCGGCAATGCGCCGGACGCTCCCGTCGCATCACGCAGGATGAGATCCGTCAGTCCCGGCTCAATGGCAAGGCCCGCCAATTGTGCTGGCGCCTCGATTGCCTTGCGCATGTCGGCGGGCGTCATTGGGCCCACGAATACAATGTTGTTTTCTACAATGTTTGCCCATGGCGGAGCGACTTCCACGAGCCTGTTGAGCTGGTCGCTGCGCATCACGATGATGAGGGCAATTCTGCTCCTCCATTTCGTGACAATGTCCAGCAGGATCTGAAAGTATTGATCGAGTTCCACCCGCGCTATGTCGGGAGAAGCAAACAAATCTTCGAATTGATCAATCACCAGCAGGTATCGATTGTCCGAGCGATCTAGATACTGCGTCAGAGCTGCAGCTTGATTGTCACCTGCCGCTTCCGACGTCACAGCAGCGAGAGCATCAAACAGCACTCGCACCGGATTGTTGGTAGGTCTGATGACTATATAGTGCCAGCGATCGCTGCCGGGTATGGCGCCGCGCCGCAATGCCGGAATGACGCCGGCGAGGACAACGCTGGACTTGCCGGAACCGGAAGCGCCGACAACCACGAGGAATCGCGCATCTTCAAGATTATCCGTAATCCGACGGATGAGCTCCTCACGGCCGAAAAAGATCGGCGCGTCCGCTTCCTGGAACGGAGCTAATCCCTTGTATGGTGGACCAACGCTGGCCCGCTGGGTCGTCGCACGCGCCTGTTCGGCACCGGCGCTCGCAGCTTCGGCCAATTGTTGCAGCCCCTCTGTATCGAGCTCGTTGAGCCGCACCCACTGCAGGCCCTCAAGGAAACCTGGCACCTCGTCGCTCGGGGGAAGTCTTGCGCCTGGCAATAGGACCGGCACGAAACGCAGCCCTGTTGAGCGATCGTTGTCCACAAGCAGCTGCCGAAGATACTCGCTGCGCCACGGATAGCTTCCGGACGTGCCGACGATGACGGCACAGGCACTGCTCTGTCGCAACGCCCTGCGCATGACCATTTGCCAATCCTCGCCAAGAGAAGGCATTTTGATGTCGAAAAACACCCGCAAGCCCATGCGCTCCAGGGAACGCGCGATCTGTCCGACCGCTTCTCTATCCTCGCTAAGGTAGATCAGGAAAAGGTCGTAGCCTGCGGCGCGACTGGTGATGTCGTACTGCGGCTCCGCCCGCGCGACCGTCGCAGACCCTCCAGTGCCGAGCTTGTGAATCAGCTCTCCTGGCTCTGCGAGAAGACCAATAGCGTGGACGAGCTTTTGGATCGCGGGGTTGATCGTTGAGCGCGCTCCGGCCCGGCTGTCTTGCGCGGCCACGCTTTCCTGAAACGCGCTGCGTGGATCATATGGAATCAGTAAATCCCAATAAGTCAGCCCGGCGCCCACCAGTTCCTTAGGCATGAAGCCGGTAAACAGATTCTCGAACCTGCCACGAAAATCGTTCAGCGAACTCTCGTCGCGCGTTTCAACGCGCGAGGGAACCACAAGCAGCTGCAGCGGTCGCCCGCTGCGCAATGTCGTCACGCGAGGTGAAAAGAAGTTGCGCACAACGTCGTACGTACCGTCCAGATTTTGCTGATTAGGCGCACACATCACAACGATAAGGTCGGCAACCTGGTATGCGCAGATACCGCCCATCTCGGTTACGCCGGTGCGGCTGTCCACCAGCACGACGTCATACAGCTTGCTGTCCAGCGAGCGCCGCAACCATTCGAAGAACACCTCGCCGCCAAAATTGAAATAGAAATCCTGCCAGTCGAATTGCCGTAACGCTAGCGCATATTCGGAGAGTTGCTCGTCGCTGCCCCGACGGCCGGCAGGCATCAAGTCAAGTTTCCCTCCGGACGGCAGCTTGAGATAGACGGGAGCGATGAACAGCTCGTCCAACCTGCGAAAGTCCTGGTCCTGTGGCACGGTCGGCAAACTGCTTGCCATCGCTGCCCTGTACTGTGAAATGAGATCGAATAGTCCGGCATGGGCCCGCATTGCTTTCTGGTCGATATCAAAATACTGTTCGAGGCCAGGAGCCTCCAAATCAAAGTCGATCATCAGCACGCGCAGCCCGGCCCGCGCCAGAATGTCAGCCGACTTGGCTAGCGCCATTGAGCGGCCGACACCACCTTTGTACGAATAGAACGTGCAGATCACAGAGGCCCGCCTTCGGTGAAGAGCACCGGTGCTATTTTGGGCTGCGGGTCGATACCCTGCTCGCGAGCAAACTGGGAGATGTTTTGCCGGTTCGGCTTGGGATTGCGCAAAGTCTGAATGGTGTACGGCAGACTGGCGTTGAGCCACCGTTTCAGCCGTTTCTCGTCGCACACGCTCAATTCGCATTGCGGGTCGAAACCCGACGCAAAGCGATTGAAGGCCGCCGCCATCCGCCTCCGCAGCTCGGACTCCAGCATGTCGAACGGTGCCGCGGAATAGGGATTTGTCGGAGACAGCGTGACCAGCGCGACCTGGTCGTTCACCAAGAGCCCGGACGACACAAGCGTTTCCTGAATTTCAGGATGAAACAAAGAATATTCGTCGACGATAACCACGCAGCCGGTCGATGAAAGCTGCGTGAAGACTGGGCTGAGTTCGTCGCCGTAAGAGAGCAATTCGTCGAACTGATAGTTCTGCAGCTTGATCAATCTGCCGCGCAACTGATAAGGCTGGTCGTCGTTGATACGTTCGACAATGCCCTTGAGCAGCGTTTCGATGTTGACGTCGAGGCCCACAAACGGACGGCAGTCTGAGCGGCGAGCGCCGTATTTGTTTGCTGTCAGAATCCTGCCAGCACCGACGGCGGTGCGCAGATCCATGAAGCGCTGGTAAGCCGCCTGGCCGAACCGATCGCGGACGAGGAGGGGGTTGGCCTCGACCTCATCGGCTTCTTGCCGCGTCATCGCGACCACGATGATGGGCAATCCGATCCAGCGCTTGCCGGAATCGAGGCCGGTCAAGCGCCGCAGCGATTCCAGTCTGTCGTTGAGGCTGCCCACCGGCGCCGCCTCGCGGGGGTGCCAGCCCGTAGCACGCTCGACCCCGACGAGTGGCCATTCCGTCATTTTCCTAGCGCTTTCATCGCTTTGGCATACGACGAGCAAGTTTTCCGTTCTCGCTTCTAGAATGTTGAACACGCGCGTTACGGGCTTGCGTCGTTCCGCCAGCTGGCGCAATGACGTGTCGGACACTAGGACTGCGGCCGCATGACAAGAACGAACCGATCGCTCGAGCCGTTGGAAATCGTCGGGTGTCGACGCGAATAGTGCACGCTGATCGAGAATCGTCCGTAGTTTGCGAGACTTGAGATAGTCGGCGAGATCATCGGCAAAGCCAGCATCGACAGCGGAGAAGGCTAGGAAAAGGTCCCACGTGATTTCGCGCGGCAGGGGAGCTGTGAACGCGGCCCTTTCCGCAGCGGCATCCGTAGCGCCCGGCTGATTCTTCTCAAGCCAGTTAGCCACGGCGATGCTGACTGACGCTGCGAGATCTTCGGGGCTCTTAAATGGCGTCCCTTGGCTCCAGCGGTCATTCAGCTCCTTGCGCAGCTCCTTAATCTTCGCTCCTCGATCGCCGTCACCTGTGTAGGAATCGCTACTCGTCATCGGCCAGCCGATCTCGTCGGCGATAAAGATCAGGCAGGGTTTCTCGCACTCAAGCGCCTTGCGGTACTCCAGCTCGGTGATGGACAACTTATTTGGATTGTCTTTGTGATCGGGCACAAAGCCGTAACGAAATGCGAAAATACCGATATAAATGTCGCACCGCGCGACATCATTGAGACACTTATCGAGAGGACGCTCATCGCTAGCAGTATAGTCCTCCATCGAAACGGTAATCTTTTTCATCTTGTGCAAGGTCTGAATGACCGCCTTGCGATGCTCAATTAGGTCCTTGTAGGTCGACGAGATGTAGATGGAAATCATGGCAGCGCTCGGATCGCGTGATTGCCCAATCGTAATAGGAGGATTCGCGGAGCGCCATAGGCGCCCAAAGGGCAGCGACGATAGACATGACGCTGCGTGCCGCGTTTATTTGCGGGGGTTTGCTGCCGCTAAAGACGTCGTAGGCAACAGCGCTTGCAGATAAGCTGCGCGAAGCGCTTGGTCAGACGAACGCTTCCACGGTGATCAAGGAACGCTTCATTACGGAAACTACGCAATCAATAGCACAGAAGGCTCGCCGTCTGTTAGCGGAGCGTCGCGGATTTTGGAAGCTTGTAGTGGTAATAGCGCGTCGGAACCGATTGTTCAGAACTCTCCAGTCTTCGCCGCTTGCTCGCCGGAAATTGAGATAGATGCTTCCCGCTCAGAGCCGAACCTCAATATAATTGTCGCCGATCACGACGTTATCTGGGGGATTGGTCGGCTTTTGGTCCGTCCGAAAGACCATGTCCGGCCGTGCCTTAGCCTTAAGCGCTGCGATTAGGTTAGGAAGCGGCATCCGGCCCCAGCGCTTCTTCAGCGCTTCCTTCTCGTCGACCGGAATGATCGCGGCCTTCAGCGCATCTAACTGCTCGACGCCGTGCTCCTTCAAGGTGCCGTTGTGGCTGCCGTGGTGTCCGACCTTGTAGAAGATCGTTCTCTTCAAAAGATCAGGTCCTGTCACCTTGGGTGCGTCATTCGGCCATTGCCAAGTTTGCCAGGACTCCCAGTTACCGACCTGTGCGTCGGCCGCGAACAAAAGCACGTCTCCCTTTCCAATATCGCCGAGTTCAAGCGCGAGAACGAGGCTCGTGTTGTTGGTGTAGCTCTGCAGCGCCAGCGCCAATTCGGCCGCGGGGCCAAGCCAGTCGCCGTCGATGCGCCTCCAAGTGTCGCTCCCGTAATAGTGCTCTGTGAAGAATTTTTGGATGCGCCCCTCAGGGTCCTGCTCCTTGAGGGAACTAAGTCCCTCTTGCTCGCGTAGGGGGATCGTCACCCTTTGATGAAATGGAGCGAGCCTGAGCCTGTCGTAATGGTCCGACAAACCGAGCGCCGCGATGACGCCGAGCGGCAGGACCGCGCACCCGTCCGCTGCCAACCCATAGGTTTCAGGACTGATGGCCGATGAATTGATCTTCCGGATGAGCTTGGGATCGTGTGGAGGGCCGAGCACGTAAATGCGGGCGTTGGTGCCGGGGATCTCGAACGGATCCTCGGTCGGCAACCATGTCCTCACTCTGGCCATCACTTTCGCCTTATCGAACGCCGCCCTGGTGCGTGTATTACCCGCCGCCCCAGCCCCCATGGGGGTCAGGGCAATGTCAGACAGCATGTCGACGGTCGCCTCCCTGTCCCCAGCCGCGTGGAACGCGCTTGCGCAAGCAGCCAGCGCCGTTTCTGCCTTGCTCAACTCGCTTTTCAATTGTTTCGCGAGGTCATCGTTGAGGTCTTCCGTCCACGCGACCCAGACTGAGCCGACCGTGAGTTTCTTGAACGAATCGGCGGCCTGATTGAAGCCCGACAGATGATCCCAGTGCTCATGGGTGATGGCGAGGACATCGATCTTCCCGTCAGTATCGTGTACAACATCCTCCACAACCCCAGTCATCTTCCGAATGGCGTCCTCTGTCCCAAGCACAACGCCGCAGTCGATCAGAAGCTTGAAGTCGTCCGCATTGTTTGATTTGACCCGGACCAGGATACAGTCGCCAAGCCCCTGGCAATAGACGCGGACAGAAGCGCGTATTGCGCCGCTACCGTTCCCACCTGCTCCTCCGGTTGCGCCGGGGAGCGGTGGCGCTTCGACTCGCGCCTGGCTCGAGCCGCTTCGTCTTGTGGCCTTCCGAGCCCGAGACTTCGTTGCAGCCTTGCGAGACGCTTGGGCCGGCTTCGCATGCCGCGTCGTTTTTGAGGCTGAGGTTATGGCTGCCTCCCGCAACGGTGCATAATCGCGAACGCTTTTCCTCTCCCGGCAGGATCGCCAGGCGGATAGAAGACCTGTCCTCGCTCCGCCGCGCGGGCCATCGCGGCCAATTGCACTTTCACTTGGTTCTCAATGGACCACTGCGAGAGCAGCCTTTTCCGCACGAGATAGTTGAGACGGCGGGTGTTGAGATCGAAGAGCAGCGTGCATCCGCCACGATAGCGGTCCTGATTCGGGTCCGCCCTTAACGTCTGCGTCAACTCGATCACGAGCGTCGGCTTGGAGGAACCGTCGGGCGCGGTGCGCCGGCAGACTCGGACAGAATGCGTCTCGATCGGGCGGATCTCGCCGGTTAAGGCCTGGTCGCCGATCTGGCCCGTCCATTTCTTCGCCGGCTCCTCGAATCCGAGTATCTGCCGCAATAGCCGACGCTGCGCATCGCGCGGCTTCGTGAGCCACTTTTGCAAGATCGCGCCGTTCTCTTGGGAAACGTTAAATGCGCTCCGCCGCTCGATCGTGAGGCCCCAGGTCAGTTTGAGCTTGGGAATGATCTCGGAGAACAGGTCCCGGAGCGCTTCTTCCATCGGCGGCGGCTCCCAGAGGAGACTGTCCTCCGCAAGACGGCGGACATCGTATGGAAAGATTCCGCGTTCGCGGAACGCGTCGATGAAAGCGACCCGATAGCCGCGATTGTCGTCCCGGACGAGATCGCGGTCCGCGGTGATGATCGCGCGGAGGTAGTCGCCGAATTCAAGGTTGACCGGCGGACAATAGTCGAGTGCGCGGATACACATGTTGAGGACATGCTCTGCCGTTTTCGAGGCCTCGCTCGCAAGACGGTTGGCGAGATCGATCGAGATCTCCCCGCCCGGCAGGATCCCCGAGCCGTTCGTGGCCAGCCGGATCAAATCGGTGCAGCGGGACTTGTAGATCGTCAGGAAGGCGGCGAACACCGCCGAAACGAGAACCGCTCCGCGATCGTGCGGCTCCACAATGTCGTCGCGCAGCACCGGAGCCGAAGATCCGGCTTCGCCAACAAAGCGCCGCAAGTCGCCGTGCATGCCCGTCGCGTCGCCGAATTGTCGCGCGAGTCGCCCAAGTCTCTGCCCGATATCGAAAGTGGAGCCTCTCGCCTGCCTGATCTGCCGTGTGAGCGATTCCGGCATGGCGAAATGTTGAAAGAGCGCGACGATGTCGGCGAAGGCCTCGTGGAACGCCGCCATATCGACGTTAGTGCGCTCCGAATAGCGTGGATGCAGGCCATCGAGCAAAGCGTGAGTCGTTTCGTGCGCCACGATGTCGTGCGAGACGACGCCGAATACGCCCGCGCCGCGCGTGACGGACCCGCTGCTGTCGGCGGCCTGGAAATAACCGAACAGGAGAGCGATCTTTTCGGAGTCGTAATAGGCGTTCGCTTCGCGCAGGGCATGGGGATAGATTCTTAGTTTCCGCACGAAGCCGTCGCCAGGCACCGCCTCGCCTCGCTTCCTTGGGCGCCGGCGCGCCCACAATGCCTTGCGTCCAAGCGCCCGTTCAAAGCGCTCAATTGTGCGCATCGCGACGGCGTAGGCCATCTGCTGGTGGAACTGTGGATTGGATTCCGAGGGCGTCAGGCCGCTCTCGGCCAACAACTTCGGGTTATTCAGATCGACCGGCGCATAGCAGGCCTTGCTGGCGGGATCAACGTCGACGACCTCGAGATATTCCCCAACGGGTCCCGGTTTGAGATCACGCTCCCAAAGCGTCGTTACGGTCGCGACGCTGACGTCGAACAGTGTGGGGTCCGTTTGTTGGCCCGGATCGTAGGCGTAAATCCGCAGACGCCTGTAAGGCGGATCGGGTACCGGCGGATTCACCGCTAAGCCAAGAAAATGCCTTTGCATCGCCTTGTCGGCTGGCGTCAGCGGCGGAGTCGCATCTTTCTTCGGCGGAGAAGCGGCCCCCCGAACGCCGTCGGAGGCGCCGACTTTCTCAAGCGCCGCGCGCAACGGCTTCGAGAGGTCCGGGCTCGCCAGCACTTCTTCGACGAGTCGGCGCCGCGAGGACGACGTCAACGTCTCCGTTCGGGTCTCGAGGCCGGACTTGGCCGCAACCTGCGCGGCCTCGAGCTCCAACATCGACAATTTCGCTCCGGCAGTCGCAGCAAATGCCGGCGCCGCGCCGCCGAGCAGCAGTTTCAGGAAAGCGTAATCGGCGCTGTCGGGCGGCGACGCGGTGAGCCGGGAGCGGGGCGCGGCCTGCTGGGAGAGTGCGTCAGCCGCGCGGAGCATGCCGCAGCCGAGTTCGTCGGTGAAGGCGGCGGCGCCCTTGGCCGCGCTGTCGAACAACGCTCTCCGCACCGCCTCGACGCGCTTCCAGCCTTCGGCATACGCGTCGAACTGCGTGCGATGCTTTTCGATCCAGAGCGCAGCGGCGGCAGCGACCTGAGGGGTTGCCGCCGAAGTTCCGTTGCCATCGAAGTCAACGATGGTCGGCTCACCGAAGCGCGCCCACGGCACGTTCGGCGTGTAGGCCGCGATCGCCGTCCGCATCTTGCTGCCCGGACCATAGTTGCCCGCCATGCGTTTCGGAGGAAGGTTCGCGTAGGGGCTGCCGTTCGCCATCACGCCGCATGCCGCGATCACGCGGCCGAAGCGCGCGGGGTAAACAACAAAACGAGTAGGCAGGTTGTCGTAGTTGTTTCCCGCAGCCGTCACGACGATCACGCCTGCCTCGTAGAGCGCATTGATCGCGTCGGCCCACGCCTGAGAGGGCAGTCCTCCCATGCTCATGCTCACCACATTCACACGCGTCGCCTCTGACGCGCAGAGTTGGTGAACGTAATCGAGCCCGCGCGCGATAGAGCTGTTGCTGAACAGCACGACTCGGTTGGCGACGCGGACCGGGACGATCTCGGCGTTCGGCGCGCAGCCGAAGGGCTTCAGTCCCGGAACGGTCGCTCCGGCCAGGATGCCGAGTGTTCCGCAGCCATGACTGAAATTGTTGAGAACGCCCTTCGATCGGTCGGTGGCGTCCTTTGCCCTGTCCGCGTCGACAAAATTGCGAGCGAGATCGGCGCGAAGATATCTGGGGAGCGATTTGTGGTCGGGGTCGTAGCCGGTGTCGAGATGTGCGATCCGGACACCCTGGCCGAAGCCGCCTGTTGCCGTCAGCGCCGCCTCGAACTGGCCGTGCCCGCCGTTGCGAAACCAATAATTGTCGTTCTTGTCTCCAGCGTAGCCGTTGCCGATGTCCTGCGGCTGAGGCCCTCCGGACCGCATCGCGAGATTGCGGTTCGCACCGGCGCGCTCGCCATAGGTCCACTGCTGTTCCAGGTCCGGTTCGACCAGCGTAACGCTATCATTCTGCGCGATAATGTCGTAGCAGTGATCCCAGGCGTCGCGGTCGTCGAGCTTCGCGGAGGAGGTGGCGAGCCGCCAGACGCCGCCCCCCGCGATGCCGCGATCCCGCCTTACGCCGACGCTCTGAAAGAGAGGCTCCGAAGCGAATGTGACTTCGGTTCCCGCCATGCCCAAGCGCGCTGAGATACGGGGTGCACGTCGCGCCGCGCCGTCGCGAAGCTTCATGAGAAAGCGGCTGGTTTCCGAAGCCGTCATTGGGCTGCCCCAGCGCGAATGACAAAGTCCCCAATACTTACGAACTTGTGATTCACGCGCCAGCACCAACAAGCGCAAAAAAATCTCTGATTGGCCATTTTCCCATCATTGGCCCGGCTGGCCAAACTGAGGTCTTTTTCGCAGGCTTCGCGACCACCCAAGGTTGTAACGCCTGTCGCATCAGCGGTTTAAGGCCGGTCAATTTGAAGTGGTGACTTCCGATTAAAGATCAGATGCTCTGGCCTTAACAAATCCTTGGCTTTTCGGCTATTCTCTCACATCTGAAAGGCGTGGCAAACGCTAGGGCAACCATGGGGCAACCAAGTGCCCCCTTAACTGGCCCGTTTTGCCATCCCGTTCGATGCTGCAACCGAGACGCGAGTTGGGAGGCCGCGTCGGGTTCCCTGAGGGGCTATTTGGGGCAATGTCTAACTGCGAAATCACTCCCGTTTCGGCCACCGATCGGCCAAACGGCTTGGGCGGCGAAATTTTGCAGCAGTTCAATCTGTTTGTCGGTGAAGGGGCGCACCTCCTGGCGATAGATGGCGATGACGCCGATCAACTCGTTTCCCTTTAGAATCGGCACAACAACCAGAGTGCATGCTTTCGCAAGCTTGATCGTCGCTATGCGCATCCTGCTGCCCAAGGTCGGGATCTTTGTTAAGTCTTCGATTTGAAACGGTTTCTTTGTGCTGGCGATGCGGGCCATGGCGTCGCTTTGCGCACTAGGCTCAACGACCGGTTCGCGTTTTAGGTACTCGCGGTACGCGGACGGCGCGCCGTGGGTTGCGGCAATGCGGAAGCTGTCACCTTCGCATAGCCACAAATTTCCAAATGTGGCCTCGCAGATCCGTGTTGCGTTCCTCAGAATCGTATCGAATACGAGATCTAGCTCCCCCGATGAGTTGGAGATAACTCCGAGCACCTCGGTGGCCGCGGCCAACTGCACCATCGTCTCATCACGCTCGCGTTCGAAGTGTGCAGCCTTTGCTTCCTCACTGGCAGCGGAGGAACTGCGACGGGGCGCGGCTCGCGCACTGCGGCGCTTTGGCGTCGCCGCCTTTCGGCGTCGCGATTTGACAGATGCAGAACCTGCTCTGGAGCGCCGTCGCATCGCCCACCCTAAAGGCTTAGGACTACGCCGATTTTCAAGGAGGGATTACCAGCAGAGATTTGCAACTGGCGAAATGGGGTGCACAGATACGGAATCCACTGTTATCCCCCTAGCCTTTCGGCTGGCATCTAAAGCCTTTGCTAAATTTGTCGTGGCAGCGCAGGCTGAGGAGGACTGTCTATGGGCCTCGTTCGAAGAAAAGAGCCGTCTTATCTAATTCCGGTCGGTCCGGATAACGCCACAAACAAAGATTGGGTTGTCCTTTTAGAAACGAGCACGATCGTTGGTCCGTCCCCCGACAAACTGCGGGTCGCCCGATCGACGCTGGAGAAGAAAATTGTAAAGAAATATAACATCTTCCTTAGAGCTCACTTGCCAACTGGCGGTCATACCAGAGCGTGTCTTCTTTAGGTCGCTTCCCGAATCGACTCCATACAGCCGAACCGATTTCTTGTTTGCGCAAGTCGCGAAGAATCGAGCGCGCGTTGTGCACTTTATCCGACAACGAAACCAACAGGTCCGGCCCCTGATGCCTCCAGAGGCCGCTCAATTGGGATGATGCATAGCTACTGATGACGCAACACCAGCGATCAACGCATAATGCAGTCTTAGTTCGAACAGCGTGAGCGTTATGGAGGTTACTATGACCAATAAAACACAAGGCCCTTGGACGCGGATCCGACCCCTACAAATTGATGAAGTTGATGACAAGACGGCGGCAGCAATGAAGGCTGGCGAGCTAACGTGGGGTCACTTTCCCAATAATCTAATCAAAG
>Ga0182040_10000899_pt1 | contig 13705 bp, 14 predicted proteins | sample flu12Cox44000176_FD_125973 | JGI IMG/M metagenome (GOLD analysis project Ga0182040, IMG submission 125973) | Lab enrichment of tropical soil microbial communities from Luquillo Experimental Forest, Puerto Rico - flux8day.12C.oxic.44.000.176 | ecosystem: Environmental > Terrestrial > Soil >... | reverse complement strand
CCATGCTTCGCATGGTCTCCTACTCTCACCGCCGGAAAAGCGGACATATCACGTGCTAATTCGACCGGACATTTGATGTGCTACCGACACAGGAAAAGACTGACTCTTGACAGATCGTTATTATTGTAATACAATAAGATAGGGAGCACGCTTGTGAAGCGCAAACCCGAAAGGCCAAAACTGCCCAAGGGCGAAGCCAAGGGCAAGATCGTCCCCATCCGGTTCACGAAGGCTGAGGCTGCGCGATTGGCCGAGACTGCGGAAGCAAGCGATCAGAACGTGTCCGAGTGGATTCGTCGCGCCGTGCTTGCCGCTCTCGAGGATGAGCGGTTTTGTTCCAAGCCGTAAGAGATTCATTCAAAACAGAGGAGAAACAGTGAGCGACAGAACAGCCAATTTGAAGCCCTGGCCGAAAGGTGTAAGCGGCAATCCCGGTGGCCGTCCCAAAAAGAAGGCGATCACCGAGGAACTCGAGCGGCTCCTGGAAGAGGAAGCACCGAATGGCGATGGCAAGACTTGGGCGGCAACCATTGCAGAAGCGCTACTCAAGCAAGCCGCAAAGGGCGACGTGAGGGCGATTACGGAACTGGCGAACCGCATCGAAGGCAAACCTCTGCAAGCAATGGCAGTGGCTGAAGGCGGGCTAGACGGGCTCGCGGAGGCGATCCAGAAAGCTCGGAAGCGGGCCGCCCAGAAGCATGAGAAAGGATGAAATCGGGCGCAATCGTCACAGGAAGGGTGCTCAAATAAAGGCCGCAGTGCGGGCAAGTCCAAGTTGGAACTGGGATGTTGTATTTGGTTTTCCGAGGCACACCCACAGCCTACCAGCAAAGTTCGTTTCGTGGACTCGCATCATTTCTCAACTGGAAGCTGTGACGCAGCCCTGTACGGCACTCGCCGACTTTAAGGTCTCACACACCCGAAGGCGACCTTAATATTCTTCGCCGCTTCGAGCCGCACAGGAAGTCCACGGAACGCATCTTGAAAGGCCTCTTAAAAACCTGCAATCAGAGCGTCAGGAGCTACTGGGCTGAGCTCACTGCGATGTCCCTACAGAGCAACAAATTCGGAGCCGCATCATTACTCGAACGAGGTGGGTGTGATTGAAATGAACTCTCGGCTTCTTGTCTCCGAAGGATGAGTAATTTGCCGATGCACAAATAGCTCAGGGACCGCTCGCGGGTCCACTCAATCTTGGAAACTACCTGGCGGATTGAGGTGCGTCGATTCAGTTCCCCTTGATAACGAAGTTGACGTTGATCCGGGTGTCAGCCTCAACAGGCACTCCGTTCAGGAGGTATGGCCTGAATTGCGACTGCTTAACGGCGTCGAGCGCAGCCTGTATCAGCAGCGGGTGGCCGCTGGTTGCGTGCAGCCTGACGATCTTTCCGTCCTTTCCAATCACCGCCTGCACCACTACCGTGCCCTGAATGCGCATCTCCCGGGCGGGCGCCGGATAGACTGGCCGTACCAAGGAGACCACCGCCTCCTGCGCGCTTCCTGAGGAAAGCCTCACCGGTTGCTCCGCTGCCAGCTTCGGCACAGAGACCGGAGCGTTCGTCAGGATGCCGGTGAGGTTGTTCGGCATGCCTGCTTGCAGGCTGGGAGGTGGAGCGTCTAGCATCCCGCCGTCCGCCGTTGTCTTTCCTTTCCTGCTGCCGGCGGCGTCGTTCGGCAATACGATTACAGGGGCAACCGCGGATCCCGTGGTGTCCTTGCTCGCCTCGCCGGCCGACTCTCGGGCCTCCACCTGCTTCGTAGCATTGCTGGAATCCTCAGGCCTGAAGGGCATTACGTTGTGTGGCGTCGAACTGCCGGTGAAGGTCTTGGAGTCGGCTGCGGCTCCGGGCTGATCGGGAACCTTGTTCTCAAGAGTGCCTGACGCGGCGAGAGACGTCGTGCTCGCAATGGGTACAGTCGCCTTGGCATGCACCGTGTGCAATCCCCAGAACCCGATGACCACCGTTATGAAGAGTAACCCCGTGGCAATGGCCAGCGGAACCCGATGCTTCATCCAGGAAACCTTTTGCACTCTGGCCCACAGGGCCGCCGGAAATCTCTCCGAATCACTGCCCTCGATAGGATGTTCCAGGGTGACGAAGTTCTTATCCCTTTGGCGTACCTGTTCGCTCAGGTTGGAGACTTGCTTCTGAGCGCGTTCGCTGAGCGAATGCTCCAGCGCCGGTTCGTTAGCGAGGGTCCCCCCTACCTGCTGCGATGAAGTTGCTGCACTTGGCGCGGGTCCAGTCTGCTGCCCTGGCAACGCCTGCGAGGCGAAAGCCGCGAGTGTGGTCATCAATCTCTGCGGCTCTAATCTTTGGGTCTCACTCGGCTCGACCCCTGGCGGTAACACCGGCTCCGGCAGTAGTGAATCCAAGCCTTCTCGCCAGGTGCCTGCCGCCTGAAGCTTCGGCCGGCAATCGTAGCTTGGCGAATCCTCGGGTTCCGCCTCGGCTTCGTCTGGCTTCGCTCCCCCGCCAATCCACATGTGCGGTTCAAGGTTGGAGATAAAGCCATCTAGGTGGGCGAATCCGCTCCGCAGCATTTGCAGCGCTTCGGCATCTTGCGACTCTTTCAGTCCGCATGCCCACTGAATCCATTGGGCAGTCGCTGGGCCGGGCAGCGAGGGTGGTTCGCCTTCTGCATTGGCTTGCGACCGGAGCTCTTTAATGGCCTGTTCGCGAAGTTGGTTCAGTTGGTTGAACCGTGCCGCCCGATGGTGCACGATGTGGCCCTGTTCCAACTCGGCCGCCAGCGTCAGGAGGCGGGAACGCAACTGCTCGCGGACCTCCGTGATGAGGCTTTTCAGTTCCGGCCCATTGCACAACAGTATTTCGGATCTGGCCTTGGATAACCACATGCCTGGTTCGAGGTCGGTCACGAAATCATCTAGGTGAGCAAATCCCAAACGAAGGGCTTGGAGCGCCGCCGAGTCTTCCGGCTCTTTCAGCGAGCAGGCCCAATCAACCCACTTTTCGGCATCTGGCCCGGGAAGGTTCGGCGGTTCTTTCCCTGATGTGGCCTGGGATCGCAATTCCGTAATCGCTTGCGCCCGGAGCTGGTTCAAGTGTTCGACCCGGTGCGCACGGCGGTGCACAATATCGGCGCTTTCCAAGACTGTCGCCAACTCCAGAAGGCGGGAACGCCTTCTCCCAATCCGTGCAGCACGGGCCAGCACCGCCTCGAGTTCTTGGCGGTTGTGCCATGAAGCTTCTGGCAGCACGTCCGCCACCGTCGAACGCAGTTTTTGACCCACAGCAACAGCAGTCTTCAACTGGTTCAGGACCGCCACGACATCGACTATCTGAACCGCCTTGAGTTCTTCCAAACTCTCCCAGGCGGAAGAAAGAGAACCGTCCAATGATGCAAGATCGGAAGTCCAAGATGAACTCATATGTGGCTCCTACTCTGCTGACTCCATTTTGACGATCCACATGTCGCGCTCGAGATTGGCGATGAAATTATCGAGGCTCCCAATTCCATGGCGCAGAGCCTGCATTGGCAAAGCCAAATCGACTGTGTTGCCGACGCCACTGATGCAGCAAGTGCATTGCCACTATGAAGCGGCATTAAATCATGGAAGGAATCACAAAATCATGGAAGGAATCACGACCCGATCGGCCCGCACTGTGCAATTGTTTGCACCAAATGAACCTCCGCCAGCCCGCCCCTGCGGTATGACTTGAGCACATCGAGCGTTTCCCTGATCAGTCCGAGGATCCCGGGAGCAGACGATATAGCACCTTTGGCTGGCTTAGGATCGCAAACGCCCGAACCTGGCACGCTCGTCATGTTCGTCTCCGGCATATTCGGTTTGGCCGGAGTTCTTCGCCGCAAGATCGCGTTCTAAACTTCCTCGCTTGGCGGTCGTCTGCCGCGACCTAATGCCCCAAATATGAAAAGGGGAAGGGGTAGGTGTGCCCAAAATCTGATTCCCCATCCGTCAATTCATCGGTGAGTTTATGCAAGGTCTTGTATCTAATGAGCCGCAGGTTTCTTTGATCTGCCACAACTGGCGTGCGCCAGTGGCCTATCTATTCTCTCGCCTTTTCCTGGAACAACCACGCCTTGGGCGCAATTTATTGGTAGACATAGCAAAAGATACGGCCTAAAGATTGATCTCAGCCTCAAAATCCACACGTCGTATGTGCGGCAATCCGGTTGCCAGTTTGATTTCTGGAAAGGCGGCCTCGAAATCAAAGCCTGCCCGGCACGGAGTTGAGCTCGCTGCGGCGATTGACGAGAAGGAAAATTCGGACACCTATGTTAAGGACGTTTATTGCTACCCTGTTGGCATTATGCACCTTTTTTTGGGCGAAGGGCTTGGCGAAGGACATCGTGCAACGATACGCGGCAAAGCCGAAAGCCGAGCATGAGGAGCAACAGCGCATCCGTCGAGAGGACGACGAAGTTGTGCGCTACCTACTCATTAGTTGGGCATTCGGTAATTCAACTGTGAAGAATGCTCCGCCGGTTGTGCCTCCGACGAATCTTGAGGAAGTCATCAAGACGTTAAGCGATCGTGAAGCCGCAGTCAAAGTAATTGAGTCGAACGGCGCCTATCCGCAGTGGGCGGACCAGGAATATCAGCGGTTCATAGCTTGGTTCGATAGTACAGATGGTAAACGCGAGTTGCGAGATGCGCTGCCGATGTACTTACTTGGAATCTCGGATGACAGGAACCACCCTTACCACGGAGCAGATAAGTTGAAGATGCTGGTTGAGAATTTTCGTGTAAGAGAACAAGAAGCGCAAACCGCGATTAACAAATTCTACGATTGGGAAACCGCAAGGCAGATTTCATCATAGGTTCTGTATGACGAGCGAAGTATGCCGATCGAGTGCAAAGTATCCAACTCCGCAACGAACTCGGTGAAGCGCCTCAATCTGATTCAGGCGCGCCCGGCGCGTCCACGGAGGGGGTGTCACCCCCATAAGCGCTAAGATAACGTTTCGATCTGTGGCCTTCTTTTTCTGCTAGGCTCGGCCAGGGAGACGGCAATCTGGTTCCAATGTCCGAGTATTGTTTGCAGGGCCAGGCTGGGAACAACGGCCTGAATTGCCTGATGGTAGACGAAGTGAAACTCACGCCAGCGGCTGAAGGTGGGCCGTTTGTGGGTTGTAGCCCCAGGGGGAAACGGTTCGCGCCACGCGGATCATCTTCTCCGTCAGCAAGGCAAGCAGGAGTTTCCCGTAAAGCCAAGCACGGCTGCTGCGATCGTCGTACTTGGGCAGGTGTCCGAGTTGGAAATGGCAGCGTTCCTGGAGTTCGGTCTTCCGCTGGCTGTCGTACCAGAGCGGTGACCTTCTCTATCCCACTCTCTGCCCCCTCTCTCGCTAGATGTTCGGCGCTGGCGATCCCCAGCGTAATCTTGTCCGTGTAGCTACGTCATTCAAGCCGTGAGACTGCGATTTGGCAACCTGACCAGCGCATCACTGACAAGCGCTAATGCTCGGCTAGAGTGGGGTTCAGTTGACACAAAGGGGCTCCCTATAAACGACGAGGGAAACAGCAAAGAAGTGAAGTTCATTAGGCCCTTAATGCCTGGCGCCTGGACCGATCTTGAAGTAATCCTTGATGCGGTGCCACCCACGAGTCTGGGATTTGTGCGTGTAAAGGATTTCTCAAGCGGCAGCATCTCACTACGTCGTTGATGGCACAGGCGGAAGAGCGGTGCATTATGGAATAGCCAAAGACTAACGGCTTTGGAAAAAAGCTCGAAGCGCCCGGTGGGTGATTTTCGCAAGCTGTGGCGGACAATCGTGAAGAAGGCAGGAATCGAGCGCGATGTGCTCATTCACGATTTCCGCCGGTCGGCGGTCAGCAATATGATCGAGCGCGGGGTTGACCGGGATGTTGCTAAGATGATCTCTGGCCACAAGACCGACTCTATGCTCACCAGATACAACATCGGACGCGAGTCCAAAGTGATTGCTGCTCTGGCGCAAATCGAAGCTGGTAAACAGCAGGAGCGGGAGCTTGCCAAGCAGGCCACTGTAGGCCAACCCACCCCGGTAAGTGGGCCACTGGTGGGCCATGACGGCGAGTTCGAGGTGGCACTAGATTCACTGGAAGTTGCTATAAACTAAACAAGATGGGCCTGTAGCTCAGCGGTTAGAGCAGGGGACTCATAATCCCTTGGTCGGGGGTTCGAATCCCTCCGGGCCCACCATAGAATCAATAAGATAGGCCACCTTGCCGGGTGGCCTTTTGGCTGACTGTCCGTGTTCTGTCCGTGTTCTCAAGAGTTTTTCGCGCAAACTGCATGCTGTGACACATGTGACGCATAGGTGCAGATTAGTGAGACGCGCGCGGATGAGCGTCGAACCAGACCAAGGGAGAATGTGTCACATGTGTCACACGCCTTGCGCAACTCGTTTGCTGCACTGCGATTTAGCAGTGACGACCTAACGACATACGCGACCTGCGCTGATTCTGGCTGCACCGACAAAACCAGCCACGGAAGCCCGCGAATTTCGCGCCTGCTAACAGATACATATTTAGAAAGAAACGCCTGCGCACGCACAAAATGCCCCCACGGCAAGGGAGGCTTAAGGTTTGAGGCGTGTTGAGTGCCTGCCACGACAAGAACCGCGCCGGGCTCATGCCCGTGAACGCACAAAAGCCCCAGCGGAGTGATACCGACAGTGGAAGGCTGCGATCTTCTGCACAGGGTCCCCGGTTAATTCCCCCGGTACGATCTCCATCGGCTGTGACCACTAGAGACCCAGCAGCATCGGGGGAAAGACAGGGTTACGACACAAGCGATCCTCAGAGAGAGGCTTTAGTACTGGATTGCCCTTATCCCGCCCGCATAAGTGGCTTACGAGAGGGAGCCAGAACTCCGGCCAAAGTTGCTCGTGCCGAATTGAGTGCAACAAATTGGAGGGGGCAGGAACGCCGTTAGAGCCCTCCGCGAGAAAATAAATTCGCGCGCAATTTCCAGGCAATTCGCAAATAATCCTCGCAGCGATCGCGCCACGCTGACCTGGGAGCCACGCCCGATACCTTCCCGGTAGTCTGACACTGGTTTGTCCCAGCGAATTTTCCTGCCGTTATCGTCGAGCCGCTCAGGAAGCTTACTTACGGCGCCAGAAACGTCTCGGAGACTCTCGGATGATTCCCCAATGTGCCCGATCTTTGCATTACGGAGCGTTTATTCCGCTCGGTAAGGAATTTCGGAGTGGACTACGTCTACTTTCTCAAGGGAGTTGAACTCAAACCCAGGGGAAGGGTTAATTAGCCATATCAGCACAGGGTAGGGTGAGGTGTGCCCGAAATCTGTGGACTCACATTGTCCCGGTAAATCAGTGACCGAAGAGGCCACCTTCCATACCCCAAGCCCTGCAAGCCGAACCGTTTCTGGTAATGCCTTTGCATTGCTTTTTGGCGGCTTTCAATGGTTCAAGCTGTAAGGGTGAAGCCCCATCGGTGGACGCGCCAGGCGCACGGAGAGAGGTGTGCACAGATTCCTGCTCCGCCTTTTTCTCCGAGACGCAAAGATCAATAGCGTCTACATCATCGCCCCGTATATCAGCCCAATGTTTGGGGCAACGGTTTACACTGAAGGACTTACGGGAAAAGGTCGAGAGGGGTTGCGTTTCTCTTTACGTCATTACCAGGGCACCAGAAGAGCCTTATCAACACGAGGCCATGGCGATTCTGAGGGATAGTCCCTGGATTGAAGTCCGCTGCTTTCTGGCGGCTTTCGATGGCTCAAGCTGTTGGGATGACACGCCCTCGGTGGGCGAGCCAAGCGCGCAATACTTAAGGCAGCTCCAGGTCCAGCGCATAAATATCGCCACGCGCGAGTGGGCAGGCCAGAAGAAGGTCTGCATCGGGCGTGAGGCCTTCGAAATAGCAGAGTACTGCATTGGGATCTACTAACTTAAGATCGACAACCTTTTCCAGTTTTCTGTCGATCCGGTTGATACGAACCACCACATTGTCGAAACTATCGATATATATGTAGTTGCTATCCGGTGACCACTGAGGATTGCCTATATGTGGAAGGGTGGCCAAGTCCTTCCATTGCTGGGTTGCAAAGTCAAATTGGACCAATTTCTTCTCATCCAAAGGCATTGCAACGACGTAACGACCGTCGGGCGACCAACGTGGGCTGTACAATCCATCGGAGCCTGGCAGCTTCCTGGTCTCGTTCGAGGTCAGGTTCATCGTATAGATTGCCTTCGGCATACCGGCTTCAGCCCAGGACTCGGGAGGCCGCCCATACATCAGCGAATGCCCATCTGGGGACCACTCCGGATCCACTGCATTTCGTCCATCATCCAGCAAAGCTCGTGGCACGCCTCCGCCGACAGGAACCACATAGATGTTCCATGGTTTATCAGGCATCTTGCCCATAAAGGCGATGTACTTCGCGTCGGGAGACCAGCGCACGATACTCACGAACAAGGGTGGTTCGCTCAACTGCAATCGCTCACTGCCGTCGGGCTTGCTTCGCCACAGGATCGATTCCTTTCCGCGCACCTCGGCGTAAGCGATCCAGCGCCCATCCCGCGATGTACTAGGAGCGAATGCGGAGCGATCTGAAATCCAAGGTCGGGCATGTTGAGTTTTGAGGTTATAACTCAACACTTCCCATTTTGGTTCGACACCCACGGTAAACAGTTGCTTCCCGCTTCGACTCAGAGCCGCTGAAGCGAATTCAATCGGACCGCTGGTCAATCGGTCGGGTTTGTAAACCTTGCTTGAGAAGCCCGATTCCGAAATTAACCACACGTCGGCTCGATCATCTAGGAAAGTGCGAAAGACGTACGCTCCGTGCAGAGCCCATTCTCCACAGCATTCCTGCGGCTGCTTATCCCAAGAAATTGGCAAGCGATGTAAGTGGCTTCCATCGGTCTGGCATTCCCACAAGGTCTGCGCGTTGGACGTTGGATCAACTAGCGTAAAACGCAGGCTAGAATCATCCGGCGACCAGCGGAGCCAAAATGCCTTCCCCGGAGTAGCCACCAGCTTGCGGCTATTGGCGCCGTTCTGTTCTGCGACGTACAAGTCGCGTCCCTGTGCGTATACGAGGCGCTGACCGTCGGACGACCAGGCGCCGTCGTGTCCGTCGATGCCCACCAGTCGTCTTGGTCCTCCTCCCGCAGTGGGTACGAGCCACAGGTGCTTGTCGTTCTGGCCGGAAAGCAACCCGTAAACGAGCAAAAGCGAACCGTCGGGCGATATATGCCGAAGTTCCGCATCCTCAAGCGGAGTCGTGATAAGCAACTGGTCACCACCGGCAACAGACAGATATGCGAGCTTCAGAGTAGCGTCTTGTGAGGTTGAAAAATAAATTCGGTTCCCGTCTGTAACGACCGCAGGAAACCATTCTCCGAAGACAGGAAAAGGTGCCGCTACTTTTCCGATAAAACTCAGTCGTGTAGAACGCACGACTCGAGGAATTCGTCGCGGCAAAAACCACCAGCGTGCGGTGACCACAACTAACATCAGCAGGATGCTCCCAGCGATCAGCGATAGCCAATGAGTGGGAAGGAGGGAGAACCTACCGATTTTGATGGTAGAAGGTGTGGGGAGGCCAATTTTCGGGACAAGGGACTCACACTCTTGCGGAGTATCGCGCTCACTTGGGACTGCGAGCGAGTGGCCAATGCCACCTGCGACCGGAGGCCCTTTCTTCGCGGCTAGGCTACCAGGTAGTTCAGCGGTGACAATTTCTCCAGACGGATGGAATTTCACCGGATAAACGAATCGATATCCCCGACGGCCAACTGTCTCGATAAAGCGCGGCTTAGCCGCTGAGTCCCCGAGAGAATCACGAAGCCTATTGATAGCACTACTGATTCCATGGTCGAAATCGACGAACGTGCCGTTGGGCCACAACCGAAGCCGGAGTTGTTCGCGGCTCACCAACTGGCCAGGACGCTCCACCAGCATGGCTAGCACCTGAAAGGAACGCTCTTGCAGTTTCAGTCGCGTGCCCTGCTTGCGAAGTTCCCCGGTGCGCAAGTCAAGTGAGAAAACGCCAAATTCGATTTGCTCCGGAGGGCCTGGAACAGAAGCCGACATAGCCGCCCACGAATGGTGACGAGTCTAGCACGATTGCGAACTCGTGATCGAAGAGACGTCGGCCTTGCACATCAACAACTTGCACTCTGATCCGCAAATGACCGCCAGGGCATTGACTGCGCTTTCCAGCTATGGCAGCTTCGCACAACGAACGCAGCTCCGCGCTAAGAGTCAGTCGATCGGCGGCCAATCATGAAGAATGTGCGGACCCTTCAGTCTGCTGCTGCAACGCGGATACAAACTCGGAAAGGAGAACCCCAATGAAGAAGTGCGTGGCATTTTCTTTCATTGTCCTGGGCTTGGTACTGCTCGGGGGCCCACGCCTAAACGCCCAAGCCAGCGACGACGACGGTTGCTCGAATGCGACATTGAAAGGCGACTACGCCTTTACAATCTCCGGAGAGATCCTCCACGGCGACGGAACAATCGACTATCGCAGTGGGGTCGCCATGAGGAATTTCGATGGGAACGGTAATATCACATTCATCGACTTCGTGGCCTCTCTTAGGCCGGGCTTCGTGCCTCCCGGCGGTATCAACCTCAACCCAGCATTTCGCACGGGGTTGACGGGCACTTACCACGTGAACTCCGACTGCACGGGTACAGCGGAGGAAGATTTCCCGCCGCCCCCGGGCGTGAACTCTGGCCAGGTAATTAAGCTGATGTTCGTCCTGAGCGATCATGGTCGTGAGATTCATGAGATCGTTGCCTCGCTTGTTCCGGCAGGCAGCCAGACTCCAGTTCCTGTCCTCATCCATGCCGACGGGACGAAACTCGGCCTCGGGAACTGATTGGTGCCAGAACCCAGGAGAAGGGGTAACTAGCCATACGAGCACAGGGTAAGGGTAAGGTGTGCCCGAAATCTGTGGACTCACATTCGCTCTCAGGAAATTAACTGTCGCAAACAGGCTATGCAAGAGGCGGGTCTGCGATCAGTTCGTATTTGTCGTTGGACATACGCATTTGGCACACTAGGATTATCTGCGCACAGTGTCAGATGGGCGAAGTTTCCGCCGGAAGCCAATTAAGATCGCGAGTTTTCTGGCAGCGATGACCGATCTTCGTCTTCGAGTTGGTACGGAACGTCAGGAAATGGCTGACCGCATTGACGGCATTGCAAGGTCTCAGAGGCAATACGCAACGCCTCGTCAGGCCGATGAAAGAATTCGCAGTGCGGACACTTACGAAAAACGCTAAAGAACTTCTGCAGTTTTTCGCGATGGGTCATGTTGATACGCCGAGGAATGGCGCGGAAGTTCCTCGGTAGTTCTTCGCGTCCGGTCATGGCCGACAGCGTATCACGCCTTCCCAGAAAACGGTGTCGAAAACAGCTGTTCACTGCTGTCTGTTTTCAGCCACTTAGCAACCGGAGACCTCGACGCGACACATGCCATCGTACAAGTTCGCACTGGCCAAATCTCTCTTGGAGATTGCCAGCGACCAAAGCGCTTTCGTAAAAATGGCGGACTTGGCTCTGCCGTTCTCTCGCCGCAATTCTTTGTTGTTCTTCGTACAATGCGATTTCTTCGTCTGTCATCAAAACTCCCGGCGGCGGGAACGATACTACGTCGCTAAACAGGGATTTCAAACGTGACGGGCACGGCGACAGAATTCTCGACACACGAAAGGCACTCGGTCATGTGATTCAAACGCATGAACGCCAAGGTGAAGCCCGCCAAGTTCGACCGCCGCGACCAGAACAGGCAGGCCAGCGGTCAGAAGCAGCCGTGGCCGCTGAAGAACGTCCACAAGTTCGACTAGGGGGCTGCGTCCCCGCGACCGCGAGCAGCGTCCCAAGCGCTAAGGAGTTCAAGGCTGACGAGCGGCGCAATTCCAATCGCGCTTGGAATTCGCATCGCGCTGCGAATTTGAAATCTGCGCCCAGAACTCTTAGCGAATTGCTGACCCAAACAGTAAGGAGTAACGCCATGAAGAACCCAATCGGAATCGGAATCCGCGTCCTCTACCAGCCCACGTCGGGGCAGTCGGCGGCGTATTACCAGCATGCTGCCATCATCACCGGCTGGAACGAAGACACCCAAGTCGCTAACCTCGCCGTCTTCCATGATGGCGTGGACAACATCACAGCCCGTAACGGCGTCAAGGAAGGCACCGAGGACGGTACTTTCCAGCGGCTGGGCACAGCCTCGCGCACGGCAGAGACCCAGAAGCAGCGCCAGCAGCAGGCCGACGAGATTTTCCGGCAACTCAGCGGTGTGCAGTGAACGCCAAGCGCAAGGGCACGCGCAATGAACACCGCTCTATGGCGCTGCTAGTGTTGGGCATTGCTATTGTAGGTGGTCGAATTTCTTATTGAATTCATCGTAGTCCTTTGGGTCAGACCAATCGGCGAGTGGATCGCGGCTGACCTTCAGGCCAGTGCGTCATTCCCGATATGGAACTGTATTCCAAGATTTGCGGCGGAAAAGACACTTCTTCGTGATTCCCAGTGTAACCATGGAGTCCAAAGAGGTGAAATGCATTATGCGTCTCATATACCACGCATTTTCTGTGTTTCTTTTGGTTGTTCTCGGCACCGCGTGCGCGAGAGCCGACAATATCCTGACCGTCAACGGACTACTCCACCCCGCGTATGCAGATCTGAACGGAGGATCTGCAACCGTGCCGTCTTTCTACCCGTTTTCCTACACCGATCGGTTCTCGTGGACAGACACCTACATCGACTATTCTGGAACACAACGCTGCAGCCCGTTCGTCTGTCGGACAGACTACACAGCTAACTTCGACGGTGGTGTTCTAACAGGAACTTACACGATCCAGAGTCAAACATACCTTCTTCAGGCTCATATAGTATCGGGCCACATCAGCGGAATTTCCTGTGTGCCCGAGTTCAACATGTTGTGTCCGCCCGGCGGAAATCAATTTCAGGTAGGTTTGGAGTTTGTTGGTGTGTGGAACAATGGATGGCTTGCAACCGGAGATATCGGTGTTACCGGCAACCGAAATTGGGGAGTCGGCCAGTACACCATCAATACTCAGAGTTCGACCATCCCGGAGCTGAGTACGTTTCTGCTGCTTGGCTCAGGCGCTCTTACCTTGACCGGAGTAGTTCGACGTAGACTGGTGATGTAGGCTCGGGTGGTGCTCACATGCTGCCCCAAGAAACTGGTGCGCTTACCCCCTATGGTGCAGGCGACCCCCTCCCCGCAGAAAATCATTGCCTTTTGGAATGGGCATGATACGCTGGCGGGCCATGTTCCGCCTGTTCTCTCCTTTCGTCGTACTCTTCCTCGCCTTTATTGCATTTCTGTACTTCGGGCCTAATACGCTGGAGAGCATGTTCTACGTTGCCGCTGGAGTCTTCCCGGGTACGGCCTTAATGGTATTGCTGGACTGGGTTAGGAAAGGCAAAGCCAACTAAATATTCTGGGTGCTGTTCGACCTAACGCTGACCATCGTAGTTGGGCTGTACTATCTGCTGTCTCATCATCCCGTAATGTGGTTGGTTTCCCTCCCCTCACCGCGATTTGCACACCCCTTGTGGTCTCGAAGTATCGCCAGCTAGGGCTCTGGCGTGCTAACTAACTGAAATCGATCATCCGGCGAGAGCAGGTCGCCCCGCACCGACGATGCAGTAGCAGATTTTGCCGCCAGAGCAAAATAAGATTGAAGATCCCCAATGGCAGATGGGCTGGATTCAGGCTT
>Ga0182040_10000897_pt1 | contig 13709 bp, 13 predicted proteins | sample flu12Cox44000176_FD_125973 | JGI IMG/M metagenome (GOLD analysis project Ga0182040, IMG submission 125973) | Lab enrichment of tropical soil microbial communities from Luquillo Experimental Forest, Puerto Rico - flux8day.12C.oxic.44.000.176 | ecosystem: Environmental > Terrestrial > Soil >... | reverse complement strand
TTTGGGAAATGAACTGGCGCACCGTCGCCATGCGGTCCACTCGCGGCCCCAGCTTCCCGTAGCCGGTCACGCGCGCGTGGCGGAACTCGAGCTTGAGCTTGGGCGCCAGCGTGAGCGCGACGTCCATCCGGTCGGCGGGCAGGAAACCGGCGGCGCGATCGGGCCATTCGACCAGCACGACCGCGCCTTCCGGGAGATCGTCAAGGCCGAGCTCGGCAAGCTCCGCGGATCCGGAGAGGCGGAAGAGGTCGGCATGAACCAGCGGAAACTGCGGCAGATCGTAGATCTGCATGAGGGTGAACGTGGGGCTCGGGACCTCGATGCCAGGGTCTTTCGCGAGATAGTGGATCAGCGCGCGAGCGAACGTGGTCTTGCCTGCGCCGAGGTCGCCGGAGAGCGTCACCAGGTCGCCGGGCGCCAGCGAGTTTGCGATATCGACGGCAAGCCGCGCTGTGGCGTGCTCGTCCGGGAGCGCCACCGAGAAGCTCGACGTGCCGAGCGTCGTCAGGGGCATCGCCACGGCAATACCCCCAACTTACCGCCCTTCACGCCGCCGACCGCAGCGCCCGGTGATCGAGCGGGAAGACGCAGGTAACCGTTGTGCCGCGGCCCACCGCCGATTCCAGCGTCACTGCCCCGCCGTGCAGCTCGACGAAGGAGCGCACCAGCGAAAGCCCCAGCCCGGTGCCCCGGTGCCGCGAGCCGAGTGAATGGGTCTCGAACCAATCGAATACCTTGCCCTGCACGTCGGCGGGAATGCCCGGCCCGCGATCGGTCACGGAGAATACGAGGGCATCCTTGAGCCGTTGGGCGGCAAACGTAACGGTCTCGCCCGCGGGCGAAAAGCCCACGGCATTGGCGAGCAGGTTGAACAGCGACTGCCGCACCCGGCGCTCATCGGCAACGAAGCTGCCGATGTCCGGCGCGGCACGGATTTCGAGCTTGATGGCGTTTCGCACCAGCCGGTCCTGCACGCCTTCGGCGGCGGCTTCCATGGTGCTGCGGACATCCACCGGGCCGAGGTTGAGCGTCATGGCGCCGGCATCGATGGTGGCGAGGTCGAGGATGTTGTTGATGATCGCCAGCAGCGCGTTCGTGGAAACGGTGATGTAGCTCAGATATTCCCGCTGCTTGTCGGTGAGCGGGCCGGTCACCGGATCGCCCAGGAAATGCGCAAACCCGATGATGTTGGTGAGCGGCGAACGCAGCTCGTAGGATACGTGATGCACAAAATCGACCTTGAGCTTGTCCGCCGTTTCCAGCGCCTCGTTTCGCTCCCGCAATGCGCGCTCGACGTTGACGGTATCGGTGACGTCCTGAAAGGTGAGCAGCGTCGCGCCGTCCGGCAGCGGCATGGTGGCGCAATCGACCACATTGCCGTCGGGACGCTCGATCCGGCCGATCACCGGCTCGCGATCGTCGATTGCGGTGATGGTCGCGCGCAACCGACGCCAGATCGGATGATCCCCGTGCAGCGGCCGGCTCACGCTGCTCATCGTCTCGATATGCGGGTGCTGCGCAAGCAGCTCCTGGTCGAGGCGCCACATGCGCGCGAAGACCGGATTGTAGAGCCGCAGCCGTCCATCGCTGCCGAACACCGCGACTGCCTCGGTGAGATTGTCCAGCGTCTCGCTTTGCACCCGGATGAGGGCGTCGTAGCGGCGCTCCAGATCGAGCCGTTCGGTGACGTTCTCGAACAGATAGATGACTCCGCCTTCGGGATTGGGGGTGGTGACCACGCGCATGGTGCGTCCGTCGGGCAGATGCCACATGTGCTCCTTCGCCTCGATGGCGCGATAGGCCTCATGCAGCGCGCTCTTCCACTGGCGAAAATCCTGCTCGTCGGGGAGCTTGCGGTCGGCTCGCAGGCGATCGAGCACTGCCGAATCGCTAGGGCCGCTGTCCAGAAACCCAGCATCGAGGTCCCACAGTGAGCGATAGGCCGCATTGTAGAAGCTCAGCTGCTGGCTGGACGCGAAGATGGCGACGCCGGTCGCCATCTGGTCGAGGGTGCGGCGGTGGGCATCGACCATGCGCCGGAGCTCGGCGCGCATGCGCTCGGCCTCGGTGGCGTCGAGCGCGATCCCGGCGCTGCCGTCCTTTGCCGGCACCGCGATCACATCGAGGTTGCGGCGGTGCCCCGCGACCACGGCCGCAAGCCGCCCGGAATAGGGCTGCGCCGCCTTATGGGCAGCCATGATCTCGCCGCGCGCGGCGCGGTCGAACAGCTCGATGCCGCGCGCGACCGCCTCGCCGCTGTCCTTCGCCTCGACAGCGCGCGCGTAGGCCTGGTTGACGAAGACGAGCTTGCCGGCGGCGTCGCGGTGCCATACCGGAGCGGAAATCGCATCAATCAGCGCGCGAATGGCCGCGGCGTCGTCGAGCTGCTTGCGGTGGCGCTGGGCCAGTTCCGCAAGCTCGTATTTGATGCCGCTGACCTCGCGCAACCGCAGGATTGCGCGCCCGCCGACGATCTGGCCTTCCGCCTCGATGACGTGATTTGTGAGGGTCGACACCGTCATGGCAAAGCCCACGCCGCGGGCGCGCAGCGCATCGACGGAACGTTCCAGGTCACGGGCCGCTTCGGGCGCGAGCCAGGCGCCGAAAGCGAGGACCCGCTGGGGATGATCGGCGCCGGTCACCAGCACGGGATCGCCGATGATCTCCGGCTCGTCTGCCGTGGCCGGCCAGGCGACAACAACCTGCGGCTCGGAGAGCAGCAATGCATAGGCGCGGTCGATGGCCGAGCGGGCCGCAATCGCCTGGTCGCGCTCCGATGCCAGCGCGGCGGCAAGCCGCTGGCGTGTGCGCACGAGCAGGATCGCAGTGACGACCGCGAAACCCAGGATGGCAAGGGTGAGCGCGAGCGCGGCGATCTCGTGCCGATCGAGCAGCAGGAAAGCCGAAGCATAAGCCTCGACCGCTGATCGTTCGAATGCGCCGCCGGCTTCTGCGGCGCGAGCCGTGCCGGCGGTCAGCACGGGCACAATGAGGCTCGCCGGGGCACGCAATCCGCTTCTCTGCGGACGAGCCCCCACGCTCTCCACGGTGTTCCGGATCGCGTCCGGCATTCCCGCTTGCCCCAATCGCCGCATTTACCGGGGGTCGTGCGACCGCCGGCTTCGCAGGATCGAGCGGCGGGTGCCTCTCCCGCCGCATCCCCGCGAATCAAACCACTCTACCTCCAATGAGAATTCGGCGGTATTGGGCCAGATCGTGAACGGAGGTCAGATGTCACATGTCGGATGTCAGTTGGGTATCGGACTGTCCTCTGACCCTACCTCCCGGCCAGCTTCAATCCCTTGTCCAGGGCGGCATAGCTGCGCACCGGCGCCGCCATGAGAAAGCGATAGCCCTCGCCCAGGATGCGCTCGACATTGTTGGCATCCACATGCGGGTGGCCGACGACAATATTATGCTCCTTGCAGGTGCTTACGACCCGCGCCATCCATTTCAGCACTTCGGGGTGCTCGTACTGGCGCGGATAGCCAAGCTCCTGCGAGAGGTCGCCCTCTCCAATCAATATGGCGCCGATCCCGGGCACCTTCCGCAGGATGTCGGGCAGCGCCTCAATACCGCGCATGTCCTCCATCATCAGGATGACGAAGATCTCGCCCTTGGGGTTGAGCGGCCAGACATCGGCACGATCGTAGTAGTCCTGCTGAGCGAGCCCCCAATAGCGCACCGCCGCGGTCGGCCCGTCGCCCCGAATGCCGGCCGGCTCATAGTCCGGCAAGGCCTTGCGGCGCGGGTAGCGGCAGGCGGCGACGGCGTTGTAGGCCTCCTCGACCGATGAAATATGCGGCCACACGATCCCGTAGACTCCCAGATCGAGCGCCTGCTTGGCGTGAAACTGAGCCTTCTCGGACCCGTTCGGAGGAATCCGCACCATCGGCGTGACGGCGGGTGCGAGCGAAGCGGCCTTGGCGATCTGCCCGCGATTGAGCATGTACTGCAGGCTGTCCCGCAACGCCCTGATGTCCCACGGATTATGCTCCATCTCGAAGACAATGCCGTCGTACTTGGCGGCGCCCATGGCGATGGCGGTCTCGGGATCAGCCTGGCAAAACGAGGTGAACGCAGGCTTGCCCGATTCCAGCGCGCGGATGACGCCATTGAGGCGTGGAATATCGGCCATGCTCTTTGCCCTTCGATGTGGGTTGGGTACGGACGCCCGCAGGCCGCCGTTCTCGCGCACAACCGCGCCGCATGCAATATTGCCGTTCGCGCCCGCCGATGGAGGAAGAGATGGAAGCAGTGAAGGATGCGAGCGCGCTCTATGAGGTGGAGCGTCGCGCCTATCATGCCCAGCGTCCCGGCTTTCGCATTGCCGAGCTGCAGATCAGCCCGACCCAGAAGGTTCCCTGGCATTACCACAACAACGTGCATGACACTTTCTATGCTGTAAATGGGGGTAACGCCCGGGGGACAACGCGCGACAAAGCCCATTAAATAAGCCTATTTTATAAGGATTTCTTACGTTTCCGGGGGACATTGCGCGACAGCCGCAGACGGGTTATTGCATTACCCCTGCGTTACCCCAACGAAGAAGGGGGCCGAAGCCCCCTTACCAGACCACACCATACCCGGCCCTACCACGCCGCTCCATGCCTCACCGTATCGAGCCAAGCCATACCAAGCCCCAACCAAATAAATGGAGATAATAAGTGCGCCTTACCAGCCTCACCGTAGAAAACTTAAAGCCCGCTACCGTCCGGCGGGAAATACCCGACGATATGCTCACCGGCCATTATCTGATCGTGCAGCCCAGTGGCGTTAAGTCCTGGGCAATTCGTTATCGCCATCACGGGATCAGCAAGAAGCTCACCCTTGGCGGCTTCCCCTTGTACGACCTAAAGACCGCCAGGGAGCGGGCCCGGGATGCTCTTCGTATGGTTGCGGAAGGTGGTGATCCTGCGAACGAGAAGGCGGAAGCCAAGAAGGTTCGCAGCGTTGAGGAGCTTTGCCGGGAATTCATTGATAACCACTGCAAGCACAAAAACCGGCCCTCCACCATCAAGCTGGTGGAGCTTGCCCTCCAGAATTACGTCCTGCCCGCTTGGCGTGGCCGTACAGCTACGGATATCACCCGCGACGACATCAAGTCCCTGTTGCGCAAAATCGCCACGGAGAAGCCCGCCCAGGTGAACCGAGTCCATGCCATCATCAGGAAGCTTTTCAATTATGCCTTCGACGAAGGACTCGTAAAGGAAAGCCCCTGCCAGCGCATTGCGCAGATCAGCAAGAACGAAGACCGCGACCGGGTATTAAGCGATTCGGAACTGCGGGCGATATGGCTCGCCGCTGATAAGATGGGGTATCCCTTCGGCACCGTCATCAAGCTCCTGATCCTCACCGGGCAACGCCGCTGTGAGGTATCGGAAATGCAGTGGAAGGAATTGGACCTGGAGCGGTCCATTTGGACTCTACCGGCATCCCGGTGCAAAAATAACCACAGCCACGAAATACAATTGAGCCCGCAAGCGGTGAGTATACTGCGCGCGGTCCCGCGCATGGGCGACTATGTATTTTCCTACGACGGCGGTCGTTCCCCCATCACCATGTCGTCCCAGCTTAAGGACCGAATCGACGTATTGGCCAAAGTGGGGGATTGGCGGCTGCATGATCTGCGCCGGAGCGCTGCCAGCGGCATGGCCAAGCTTGGTATCCAGCCGCATGTATTAGACCGTGTATTAAACCACGTTACCGGCGCGGTGAGGGGCGTTGCTGCCGTTTATAATCGGTTCGATTACGGCGATGAGCGCAGGAAGGCGCTTGCCACCTGGGCAACGCATATCTATTCGCTGGTGAGCTAATAGACGTTTATTAGCCACTACTATTGCTACTATTGGAGAGCCGGGGGTTAACGCCCCCGGTTTTTCTTTAATCACATTTCCGCGATTTATGCGCACCAAATTAAGCGCGTCACTCGCCCTTGCGATCATTACGAATCGGCGCGCATGTTCGCGCTCATGGAAAACAGCAGTAAAAGAATTTGGTCCGGCCCACAGCTTGATATCGACTACGATATCACGGGCCGCACGCGGGCGCGTTGGATCGAGACCGGCGTGTTGCCGCCCCCGGACTTTTACATAAATCAGTCGCCATACTGGCGGCAAGAAACCCTAGAGGCCAACGAGCAACGATTGGCTGAAATGGGGCGTCCCGATTTCGAGCGCCGCTCCACCGCGAACCTGCCTAAGCCCAAACGTCGAAAGTAGACCCATGACGAAACCCACGGAACGCGCCACTGCGCGCAACGGCGAAGCCTTGTCTGATAGCTGGAAAAAGCTGGGCGACGTAGCGAACCAAATCAGAGTTGATGGCAAGCTAGTCGGCGCCGAGACCGGCACATACCTCGAACGCTACCTCAGGGCCTTCTCGCACTACGCCGAGCAACTGAAGGCGCTGATTGCTAAGGGTGACGCCACCGGATGCATGGTCTTGCATGCAACCTTCTTTACGGCGCTCCAACAAGCACTGGATGAGCAGCAAGCGCGCGCGCATTTCCTCAACGACAAACCGAGCGACCCCCCAGGGTTCCGGTGATGAATTCCCCGACCGCCATTGACGCGGATGGCGCCGGGGATCTCCACGCCCGCGTCGTAAAAGTGAGGACTGAAACCTAAATGCATCGCAATCAGCTATACCCTTCGAAATATCTCCGCCATGCGGATCTTGACGGCAAGACCATCGCCGCCACCATCGACAAAGTGGTGATGGAGACCATGTCCGACGGCCAGGAAAAGCCCGTTCTGCGTTTCAAGGACCGCGAGAAAGGCATGGTATTAAATCGCACAAACTTTGATGCGATTGCAGCAAAGTATGGCGACGAAACCAGGGAATGGTCGGGGGCCAATATTGAATTGTTCCCGACCGTAGTCACCTTCAAAGGCCAACGGCACGACTCGATTCGCGCCCGCCCTCTTCGCCCTGGCGACAAGCCGACCGTGGCCGATGACGGGGAATGCCCGTTTTAATACCGACAACCTACGGCGGCGCAGAAGGGATCTGCGCTGCCGTTTTTTCATACCCAATAAAAGGGGGCATGTTTGCTCAAATACGTTTGTTCACTACCCAATGCAGATCCGAGCGGGATCGGCGCAGTACGTCAACTAATAACTGATGATGCAACCGCCATTGCGGAGTTTATCCGACAAGAGGATAAGCCCGGTCGCGGCGTATTCGAGTGTCTTAATCCGCTCCGAGCGGGCGCGACAACCAGGAACCTGGAAAATCTCGCCCAGATCGAATGCTTCCAGATTGACGTAGATTTTAAGGATACGACGGCGCCGCCGGAGCGGATCAGGGAGCGGATCGAAACCTGTGGCTTGCCGATTGAGGAGCTACGCCACAGCGGTCACGGCATCCAGGCAAAGGTGGTTATAACCAACCCGGTTATTGCCACGTCGGAGGCTATCGCGCGCGCCGGAGCCGTCCATAAACGACTCGTGGCGTATTTCGGCGGCGACAAAATGGTGTCGCATCCAGCGGCGCTGACGCGAATTCCGGGGACACATAATACCAAGTTTGGCGAATGGACCGAATGCCGGATCATAAGCCGTACTCCAGGCGCAACCATTGAGCTTGCGGACCTGGAGCGCTTCCTTACCGAACGGACGCCGTTATTCGAGCGCAAAGTCGATGGTCGTAAGAAAGCAAATGGCTTTGCTGTCGAAGACGCCGCTGGGTTTCGCCTGATCGACGTGACGGCCCGACTCGCCAATATGCGGCACCTGGGGGACGGCGAAACCAGTATCCACCGTACCCAGCTATCGTGCGCCGCCGCGTTATTGTGTCATGGGAAGACCGTGGAGGAGACCGTAGCCACTATTCTCAATGCCACGCGTTTATTGATGGAGTCGGACGCGCGTGCGCGCGAATGGGACTGGCGGCAAGAAGAGCTTAATATCCGTAAGATGGCGTCCGATTGGATATGTAAGAATACCAACCTTGTTGACGCGTTGCCGGAGCACCTTCGGGGACCATTCCAGGAGTGCGTCACCAGCGGGAAGCGGCCAAAAATTTGTTATAATACAGATGGGACGGCCCACGTCCGTGGTTATGCAAATGGCCATGATCAAGGTGGCATAACCGAGCCGACCGCGACGGCGCCGAGTGCGGAACCGAAACGAAAGCTAAGATTTAACTTGGTATCGTTCGACGACCTCCGTCCCGGTGACGCTTTAAGCTATCTCATTGAGAACCTGATCCCGCTTAAGGGCATCGTGGTGCTGTGGGGCAAGCGTAAGTCGCTCAAGTCATTTTTCATGCTCGATGCCATGTTCCACGTTGCCAACGGATGGGAATATTTTGACAGGGCCGTTAAGCAAGGCTTGGTCATATACTGCGCATTCGAGGGCGGACATGGATATGGCAAGCGCGCGGAAGCTCTCAGACGACACTACGGAGTTACGTCCTGTCCGAATTTTAAGCTTATTAAAGGCGGCGCCAGTCTTATCCATGACCACCCCGAGCTTGTGGAGGCGATCAGCACGCAAGCCGACCAGCCGCCGGTCGTAGTAGTGCTCGATACCTTGAATAAATCCCTGCTGGGGTCCGAGAGTAAAGATGTGGATATGGCGAGCTACATTCGCGCCGCCGAGGTTGTCCGTGACGCCTTCGATTGCGTGGTCGTGATCGTACATCATCCCGGCTGGGACGAATCGCGTATGCGGGGGCATTCCTCATTACCAGCGGCGGCGGATGCTTCGCTGATGGCAGAACGTGAGGGGGACGTGGTGCGGATCACGGTCGAAGAAATGAGGGAAGGGCCCCAGGGTAGCTGGGTGATGGGGCGAGCCAAGGAGATCGTTGTCGGGGAGGATGTGAACGGCAAGGCGCTTACGTCGCTGGTGTTCGAGCATATCGGTGATGATGGCGTACACTCGGAAACCATACCGGCGCGCCGTACGCGTGGTATATCTGAGGGCCAAGAGCTTGCCGTTATAGTGTTGCGACGGACCATAAGGGAAAAGGGGGAAGTGCTTCCCAGCGGACTCGATATCGAAGGTACGCGGGGCATTAAGCTGGAGACATGGCGGGCGGAGCTACTTTTGGCGCACGCCCTTGGCCAATTCCGTGCGCAATGGCAACGGCTAAAAAACACCCTTCAGACCAGAGGGCTGATTCGCGTTTCCGACCCGTGGGTCTGGTTGCCACCTATGCAATAAACGCATAGGTCGTAACACCTTGTGTCGGCCTATGTGTCGGCCTAAGTATGGGGAAAGAGAGGGAAAAACTCAATGATTTCAACTGTCTCTGGGGTGACGGAACATAAAATCTGAGGTTGTGTCTGTGAAATATGCCCTCAATGGTGTACAGTAGCTATGCGCTCAGGATCACGATAACTACAGCAAAATCAGATGCAACCATAGGATTATATTCAATGAATGACACAACCAATGTCCCTCGCTGGGCCGACGGCGCCGAGAAGCATCGGATCCGCGAGCGCAGCCGGTTCAAGCTCTACAGCCTGAACGAAATATGGCGCATGAGCGAAGGCGAGTGGCAGGAGGAATGCGACCGTGATCGGCGGTTCCCGCTCCCCAAGTCGAAAAGAAAAAAGCTGTCCTGAACTGGTCGAGCACGTTTCGAGTCGGCGGTTATACCGCCGAATAACTGTATCGGAGTCGTTGGCAGACATCACCAACGAATCCGCAGCTTCTTGCGGGTCAAACCTGGTCATCCGCTGTTTGCCGATGCTGACCGAGGAACTGGTCCGGACGGCAAAGAGGAATCCAATGAACGCGCCGTCGATAAAATGAAGCCGACTCCCGATACCCAGCACACCATGCGGATTGCGGACATCCGTATCGGCACCCGCCACCGTCGCGACATGGGCGATATCGGCGCGCTGGCGGGCACCATTGCCGACGTTGGCTTGCTGCATCCCGTGGTGGTGAAGCCTGACGGCACCCTCATCGCCGGAGAGCGGCGGTTGCGGGCGTGTGAATTACTCGGCTGGCGGTCTATTCCAAGACGAGTGGTAGACCTCGACAAGATAATGCGGGGAGAGTTCGCCGAAAACGCTTACCGCAAAGAATTTTTGCCGAGTGAGATACATGCAATCCGGAGGCCCTAGAGCCGATTGAACGGGCAGCGGCCAAGAAGCGGCAAGCTGCTACGAGGTTCGGTGGTGGGGGAAAATTGCCCCCACCGGACAAGGGTAAAACAAGAGATAAGATTGCGGCCTGTGTTGGCATTTCGGGGCGTACTCTGGACAAGATCGCCAGTGTGGTGAACGCAGCCGAAGCCGACCCCCGCTTGCGCCCCCTCATCGACCTTATGGATCAGAACGGGGTAGACGGCGCGTTCCAGCAATTGACTGCAACGGAGATAAAGCAGGAGGATGCGGAACGTTCGATTCAGATTTCCGTTGCGGCATGGAATGCAGCCTTTCCAAGGTATCCGAGGGTAGTCGAGGACAAGGGCTGCATCTATGGAGTCTGGTATTGCGGAACGTCGTGGCACAAGTCGCGCCTGCATGGCGAATATCCCCCGACATTCCTGAAGCGCGCTTTGGCGCTGTTTCCCGGAGCCAAGCAAATACTGCATTGCCCTTCCGGAACGGTCATGGGGCCGGGGATCACTGTCGATAGGATTAAAGACAAAGTCCGCTGCCCGCAGATAGTTGCTGACGCTGCCGCCCTGCCCATCCAGTCGGGCACGATTGAACTTGTTCTAAGTGACCCGCCTTATTCCGAGGACGATAGTAAAATATACGGCTGTCCCTCGTTTCCTCAAAAACGGTTCATGAGCGAAGCGCACCGAGTCTTGCGACGCGGCGGCTACCTCGGAGTCCTTCACTTGTATCTGCCGCCGTATCGGAAGGCCGAATGGAAGCTTGTGGCGACGATATTCGTAATGACCGCCTGCTGTCGTGCGCCGCGAATATTCTCCATCTTCAAGCGACTATGAAGTGCGGCCATCGTCGCGCGTTGCCTACTGGCTGCGCCCAGCAGCCGTCTATTAAGCTGCGCCGCCGATAAAAGGTTATTAGGCTGGGAACGCGCTACCTTCGGGTATTAGCGCGACGACTATGTCCACGGGTGCCCATCACAGGACCACAAGGGGGTATTGTCCGGAATCGGAGGTTACCGGGCTTGCGGTGTGTAACGGCAAGAGTGGTTTAAGGGGGCTTTTGACCCTGAGCGGACGAAACCCGGGTCGAAATTTCGCGGTGCAGCAAGCCCCTGACCTGAGCCTCGCCAATCCATTATGCTGGCACGCTGGATAGGGGCAGTCTGATGCAGTTCGATCGCTTGAAGAGACGCGAGTTCATCACGCTGCTCGGCGGCGCGGCGGCTTGGCCGCTTGCAGCGGGGGCGCAGCAGTCGGCGATGCCGGCCATCGGATATCTTTATTCTGGGGCGCTCGAAACCAGCACATCCTGGGTGGCGGCGTTCCGTCAAGGCTTGAACGAAGCCGGCTTCTCCGAGGGTCGCAACGTAGCGATTGAATACCGCTGGGCGAATAACGACCCTGCGCGGCTGCCTGGATTGGCGGCCGACTTGGTTGGCCGCCGCGTCGCGGTCATTGTCGCCCCAGGCACCGTGGCGGGAGTGCGAGCAGCCAAAGCCGCGCGCACGCCGATTCCCATCGTCTTACGTACTGGGGGCGACCCAGTCGAACTTGGTCTCGTCACGAGTTTGAACGAGCCGGGCGGCAATATCACCGGCGTCAACGCTATGAGCTTGGAGACGGGCACCAAGCGACTTGGCCTTCTCCAGGAATTGTTGCCACAGGCCATGCACTTCGCAGTGTTGATCAATCCCAATGACCCAAACGCCGTGCACTACAGACAGGACCTGGAAGCGGCGGCTTCAAACATCGGGCGACAAGTCGATTTTTTCAACGCCAGCAACAACCAGGAGATCGACGTCGCGTTTGCAAGCTTTGCGCAAAAACGACTGGACGCTCTGGTTGTCATTTCCCAAGGCTTGCTGGTTAACCGTCGCGTACAAATCGTCACGCAGGCGACGCTGCATGCGCTGCCGGCGATTTATCCCGACTCTGACTTCACCGAGATCGGCGGATTGATGAGCTATGGCGCAAACGCTGAGGACCAGTTTCGTCTCACCGGCGTTTATGCCGGCCGGGTGCTGAAGGGCGAGAAGCCCGCAACCATGCCGGTACTGCGCGCGAGCAAGTTCGAGTTCATAATTAACCTGCAGACCGCAAAGGCATTCGGCCTTGAGGTCCCTGCCATACTACTGGCGGCAGCCGACAAGGTAATCGAATGAGGCACCGCGATGTCCACATGAAGCGCCGCGCGTTCATCACGCTACTCGGTGGCGCGGCCGTCGCATCGCCGTTCGCAGCACTGGCACAGCACGCGGCAAGAGTGTGGCGCATTGGCTTCATCACACACTCCACAAACGATGCAGCTTACGCCTCCCTGTTTGAGCGTCTCCGGGAACTCGGCTACGTTGAGGGACAGAATATCATCGTTGAGCGCCGCTAGGCGGAGGGCAGAGCAGAGAGGTTTCAGGAGTTTGCGGCCGAGATGGTTCGACTCAAGGCTGACGTGGTCATAACTAGCACGACGCCCGCAGCCCTTGCCCTCAGGAATGCGACCACTACAGTTCCGATCGTCATTCCGACCGCTATTGATCCCGTTGGCACCGGACTGATCGCTGGCCTCGCCCATCCTGGCGGCAACATAACGGGAGGGGCGCTTCTTTCCGCAGAACTAGGCGCGAAACGTCTTGAACTGCTCAAGGAATTGGTCCCAGGACTCTCCCGGACGGCTGTTCTATGGAATGGCGCCAATCCGGCGAACTCACTCGCCTGGAGAGAGACGGAAGGTGCGGCTCGTACGCTTGGCGTAACGCTCCAATCTTATGACGTGCGAGGCCTGCAGGATTTCAACATTGCCTTTGCGACAATGGCTCAGCAGCGCCCTGATGCGGTCTCTGTTCTGACAGATGCTCTGATCACTCAGTATCAAAAGGAGATTGTCGATTTCGCCATAAATGAGCGCTTGCCAAGCGTGTTTCCCAGCAAGGACCCGATCAAGCTCGGCGGGCTGCTGTCCTATGGGCCACACTATTCTGAGATGATGCGTCGCGCTGCCTCCCAGGTGGACAAGATTCTAAGGGGCGCTCAACCCGCGGATCTGCCGATGGAGCAACCCACGACTTTCGAACTGGTCATCAATCTCAACACAGCGAGAGCAGTGGGCGTGGTTGTGCCGCCACTAATGCTCTCCCGCGCCGACGAGGTGATCGAATGATGAAACGGCGTGAGTTCATCACGCTGCTCGGCGGGGCAGCGGCATGGCCGCTCGCGGCGCACACGCAGCAGCAGGCGGTGCTGGTGCTCGGTTATCTCAGTACCAGGTCGCCTGGTGAGGCAAAGTATACGACCGATGCGTTCACCCAGGGATTGAATGAAATTGGTTATATCGAAGGCCGCAATCTTGCGATCGAATTTCGTTGGGCGGAGCTTCAATACGATCGATTGCCCGCGCTAGCTTCCGACTTGGTTCGCCGCCAGGTAGCCGCGATCGTCGCGGTCGGGGGAATCCACTCAGGCCTTGCCGCGAAGACGGCGACATCGGAAATTCCGATCGTTTTCGTCAGCGCTGGCGATCCGGTCACGTTTGGTCTCGTCGCCAGCCTCAACCGGCCGGGTGGCAACGTGACGGGCATATCCATGATTACAGTCGCGCTTGCGCCAAAACGATTGGAACTGCTGCACGAGTT
>Ga0182040_10000896_pt1 | contig 13710 bp, 9 predicted proteins | sample flu12Cox44000176_FD_125973 | JGI IMG/M metagenome (GOLD analysis project Ga0182040, IMG submission 125973) | Lab enrichment of tropical soil microbial communities from Luquillo Experimental Forest, Puerto Rico - flux8day.12C.oxic.44.000.176 | ecosystem: Environmental > Terrestrial > Soil >... | reverse complement strand
TTACGCCTTCATTCGCCATTTCGGGTTTCCCGCCTGCCGGCTTTTTGGTGTAAGCGTGTTAGTATTTCTATTGGTACTTGCGCGGCGCGTGCTCCCCTGAGATGGCGCCGCGCCGATCCTTCAAGAGAGGGTTGCTTAAAGTGACAAAAGAAGACAAGGATGCATTTGGCAGAGACCGCCGCCGCAAACACCATCACTGGCTGGTAAGCGTTTACTACGCCGACGGCGAGAAATTCGGCCGGGTGTACACGGATAAGGACAAAGCCACGCGCTTCGCGGAACGTCAGCGCCGCTCTCCGGTGGTAAAAACGGCTCGGGTTACGCAGGTTTCCTAGCCGCTTTTTCGCCTGGCGATTACCCCATGGACCTTTGCGGCCTGCGCGGGCTTGTAGCTACTCATGGGGCGTGTTATAAAAAGAGGGTAATTAAGCGGCCTTAGTATAGTGGTAGTACGGAACCTTGCCAAGGTTCAGGTGTCGGTTCGATTCCGATAGGCCGCTCCATAAAATCGATAACTTACGCACCTCATTTTCTCTATTTTCCAAATGCTGTTAAATCGACGCGATCCGGCGGGATTACGTTTTCGATCAAAAGGCGAGAGATATCGCTAAGTATGGCCAATTCAGCGCCTTACGTTTTTGGCGCCGAATGGATCTGCCTTGTTACTGAACCCTGCCAGGGTTCAGATGTAGTTTCGAGTCCGACTGGGCCAGTCCCTTGGTCAATGGAAAGAGTGGAAGGCCGCGCCAGCGCTACGGAAGTGGCGTACCGCGATGCTGGCTTCTTTCAACGGTGCGTTCGAAGCGTGGCCTGACTTCGATTTGACGAATGGAGAAACTCAACGACAAAAAGGTTTATCGTTATTTGGACGTGAGCCGAAGCGTTAAAAGACGTGGCAATCTGTGGCGATTCAGTCCTTTAGCAGGTTGGGATGGTTCGTGGCGCATCAGCTCCTGAACGGTTCTAATTTTCAGTGCTCCGCGCCGATTGCTAAGGTTTTGAGAGACGAGATGGAGTCGACGATTTCATCTGAGCTTACGATGGCACTGGCGTAGTTCGGAAGATTGGTAACGAGAGCGGCGTGCATGAACTCATCCGCGTAATCGGCGATCGCGTCTTTGACTACGGTGGCATCGTAGCCAAGCTCAGCGGCGAAGCGCACAGTCGATTCGACGCACGTATGTGCTATAAGCCCAATGACGATGAGCTTGTGGATGCCATGCTTTTTGAGCAGCAAATCCAGGTCGGTACTGGCAAAGCCACTGGAACACCAATGCTCCTGAGCCACGATATCGCCCGGCTGAGGTGCCAATTCGGAGCGGATCTCGCCACTCCACGTGCCGTTTTCGAAAGTCTTTCGGGACCAAGCGGCCTTCTGGATCGGAGCAATGTATTTCCAGGTTTCGTAATCGCCTGGACGGTATCGATGATGCAGGGCATAGAAGACGTGGAAACCCGCCTTACGGGCGGCAGTCAGCACTCGCAACATATTCGGAACACAGTTGTTGGCCTCCGCAACAGATTTCAAGCGATCCCATAGTTTGCCACCCTCGGAAATAAAATCATTATAGGGATCGATCACAAGAAGTGCGGTGATGTCCTTTTCGTACCTCACTTTCGCCACGCCGCCTCCAATCTATGCGATAACACCAATCGATGAACAAATCCGTCATTGGCTCGGCCAGGGGGTTCCGGCAGCCGAGTTGAACTGCGTTCAGGAAAAGACACCGTGAATCCGATTCGAGTTCTGACTACCCCAGTCGATACTGCGCATGCGGCCTCTTGGGTTAACGGGCGACGAGCTGCTGACCACCGTCGACGTCGTAGGTTGCGCCCGTGAGGGCTGTGTTGGTCATGATGTGTACGGCGAGCGCGGCGACATCCGCGGGTCCGACCACGCGCCGGATGGGCAGTGTGGCGCGAAGCTGATTGCGGCGGTTTTCGAGTTCAGCGCCGAGAAGCGATGCCGACAACGGCGTGTCGACGAAGCCTGCGGCGATGAGGTTGACTCGGACGGGCGCGAGCTCGAGCGCCAGGTTGGCTGTGAGGGCGGGGAGTGCAGCGGTAACTGTCGACGCGATCCCGAGGCCGATGCCTGGCCGGCGGGCGCCGGTGCCGCCCATGAATAGCAACGTGCCTTCCGGTCTCACCTTGGGTGCCGCGTTGCGGGCGACTTGGATCACCAGCAAGAGGTGCTCGTCCAGGGCGCGTCGCGCCTCCGCGAAGTCCATGTCGACGAGGCGCCCGTAGTGCGGCCGGCCAGCCGTCACCATCACGTGGTCGATCGTGGCCGGCAGATCGCGGAAGAACTGCTCGAGCTGAGCAGGATCCGCGGCATCGAAGGCCGCCGTGCTCAGCGCGTTGAGCTCTCTCGCGGCGCGGTGGAGCGGCTCGGAATTTCGACCTGTGAGGATCAGCTTGGCACCCTCAGCGCGTGCTCGTCGGGCCGTTTCGAGCCCGATGCCGGCGCTACCGCCGATCACGACGACGGTTTGCCCGAGCAGTTCCGGTTCGCGCTGGATGGGAGAGGCGGTGGTCGCGGTGCTCATGATTCTTGCGGTCAGCAGTCTAAGATCACTTTTGCCCTAAGGCATGACGTTCGATACTTTTTGCGAATTTATGCGGCCTGTGGCCGAAATACGTCTGAGTTAGAGACGGGTCTTAGTCAGGTGATCGGGTTGGCTAATCTCCTTGCTGTAGTGCTGCACCATCAGGCTTCCGCCAATAGTTCGACGTTGAGCGACATGCGCCAACCGTCCGGCGCCGTGTTACACGGGCGGCGCCGTGTGCAGGCTTGGTATTCCCACTCCGGCAGCGCAAAGCGCCAAGACGGAATATCCACCTTTTCGCGGCGCGCGTCAACGCCTCTTAGACGGCTCACGGAATTTAGTGAGTTTTATTGTGTGACCGAGGAGCACTTCCCCGATCTTCGGCGGATTAAAAGCGACTGCCTGGAACAGGCCCTTGACCTCGCAAACCCTGGGCATGAGCTGCTACCGGGCAAAGCGGTTCGGCCGGGCCGTCAGGCACCGGTTGAGCCTCAGAGATTCGGATACCAGTTGTAGCGGTCGAAAAGGCTCTGGCCGGATTCTAAAGCTCAGCGAGTAGTTTAGTTCTTCGGTTTCCAAGACGTCAGGCGTCTTCGTCTGTCGACAAGCCTGCTCGCTACCGGCTCTAACGAGGCTTGCGACAACGAACCAGAACTGTCATCATGCAGTGACTCAGGTACCATAAGTGGACACTTTCGCCAGGGGATGTTTGGTTCGCCCTTTGTGTAGTATTGCGTTCGAGGCTTAGAACTAGCCGCATGAGTGGGCCTTGCAATCCGCCAATTCTCGAGAGTATTCCCGAACACCTTGGGTTTAGTTCGGTGGTCCGCCTGAACTCTACCTATCAAACGATCCTTTTGGCCTCCTTCGTGGGCGTCTTTTCCTATCTCGCCGCGACGCTAGGCGGTGCCTTGGTATTGCGGCCCCAGATGATTTGGCCCCTCTGGCCGGGATGCGCGTTTCTGGTTGCGGTGCTATTGCGCGTTCAGCGAAAAGCCATCTGGCCTGTGCTTCTGGCGGCTGGACTTGCGGGATTTGCACTGTACGACCTACAGGCCGGTTTGAAATTCCGTTCCATTGCCGTGCTTCTGCTTGCGGACACGGTGGAAGTTCTTGTGGCCGCTCTCGCCGTAAGCTACGCATTTCGTGGAACGCCCCGTTTGACTAGCGTCAGGTCGCTCGCGAAGTATTCATTATTCGCGGTGATTCTCGCCCCGATTTGCGCGGCGGTCGTCGGTGCCAATGCTCTGAGCCCGGGGTACTTGGTTCGGTGGAAGGTTGCGTTTCTCACCGAAAGCCTCGCTCTGTTGGCTTTAACTCCCGCCATTCTGAGTTGGGCGGACATTGTCCTCAAGCCCGCCAGGAAGCCAGCCACTTACTACCTCGAAATAGCGTTGATGTTCGCCGGACTTGTGGTCGCGGCGTATTTCGCTTTCGTGGCCCCGGGCGGGATTAGCCGCCCAGCCCTTCTATATTCCGTGGTGCCATTCCTGGTGTGGTCTGCGTTGCGTTTCGGAATTGCGGGGATTACGAACTCGACGTTAGTGATCGGGCTTTTCTCGATTTGGGGCGTTATCCATGGGCGGGGCCCGTTCTCGGGCGGTGCTCCTGTCAGCAATGTGCTCTCGTTACAGCTTTTCTTTCTGTTCGCAGCGAGTCCTTTCATGTTCCTGGCAGTTCTAGTCGAAGAGCGTAAAGACGGCGAGCGAGAACTTCGGCGTGGTCAAGAACGGCTGCGGCTGGCAACTCAAACCGGAAAGATGTACGCATACGAATGGGATGTCGCCAGCGATGTTGTCATACGGTCTGAAGAAGGCTTGAGTGTTCTGGGTTTCAACGAGACAGAAAAGCCGCTTACCCGCAAGCAATTGGCGAACAGGATTCATCCAGAAGACCGAGCACTGTTCAGCACCTCGGTTGAGCAACTCACTCCCGAAAACCCAAATACCAGGATTACTTATCGCATGATGCGGCCGGACGGGACGATTCTTTGGCTGGAGAAGAGCGCACGCGGCTTTTTTAATGACCACGGCAAGCTGCGGCGGATGATCGGTATGGTTGCGGATGTCACCGAAAGAAAAAGAGCGGAAGAAGCCGTACTTCAACGAGAGGCGGAGCTGTTACAGGCACAGCGAGTAGCGCACCTTGGGAGTTGGCAATGGGAGCCAAAAACGGATGTGGTGACTTGGTCCAAGGAACTCTACCGAATCGCGGGCCGCGACCCCAATCTGCCGCCTCCTAGCTTTCGGGAACAATCACTATTGTATACGCCTGAAAGCGCAGGACGCCTGAAGTGCGCCGTCGCAGGGGCATTACGAAGCGGGACACCGTACGAACTCGACCTGCAGATGATTCGCCCAGATGGCAGTACAAGATGGATCATTGATCGAGGTGAAGTGTTGCGCGATCCTGCCGGTCAAATCGCGTGGCTTCGCGGGACAGCTCAGGACATCACCGAACGCAAACAAGCTGAGGATGCGCTGCGTGCGAGCGAGGAGAAGTTCCGTAGTGTGTTTCGGGATGCGGGTGTAGGCATGGTGATCGTTTCTCTTGAGGGTCGGTTTCTTGCCGTGAACGACTCCTTCTGCGAGTGTCTCGGCTATTCCGAACAGGAGCTGCTCCAGAAGACCGTGGAGTCAGTTACGGCTGCGGAGGACTGGCCGTCTTTCTCCCAGAGGCTCCGTGAAACACTTGAGCTGGGGACGAGCTTTCAGAGAGTGGAGAAGCACTGCGTTCACAAGAGCGGGCGCATCGTGACCACGGAATGCAGCGCTTCATTAATTCGAGGTCCCAGCGGCGAGCCTCGATACTTTGTCGGGGAGGTTTTGGACATTACTGAGCGCAAACTGGCAGAGGAAGCCCTTTCCAGCGTGAGCCGTAGATTGATTGAAGCTCACGAAGAGGAACGTACGCGCATTGCCAGAGAATTGCACGACGACATCAATCAGCGCATGGCTTTGTTGGCGGCGAATCTCGAAAGAGTTAAAGAAACTCTGCCGGCTTCGGACGGTCGGGCGAGAACGCTTGTCGAACAGGCCAGCCAAAGCGTTTCAGACCTCGGATCCGATATTCAGTCGTTGTCGCACCGCTTGCATTCGTCAAAGCTGGAATACCTGGGACTCGCCGCGGCGTGCGCTGTTTTCTGCCGAGAGATTTCAGAGCGACAGAATATCGAGATTGACTTTCAGTCGAACGCCGTCCCTAAGGCTCTTCCCAAAGAAATTTCACTCTGTTTGTTCCGTGTCTTGCAAGAAGCCCTCCTGAACGCGATTAAGCACAGCGGCACGCAGCGGTTTGAAGTGGCTCTCGCCAATGTGTCGAATGGGATTGAGCTGATAGTCCATGATTCAGGGATTGGCTTTGACCCTGAAAAGGCGATGAGCGGCCACGGACTCGGCCTCACCAGCATGAAGGAGCGGCTGAAACTCGTCGATGGGCGCTTGTCAATTGAATCAAGGCCGCACGCGGGAACAACCATTCGCGTTCGCGTGCCTCTTGCTCCCCAAGAGAGGTCTGCCGCGATCGGATAGGCACTGATGAGTATCAACAGAGTTTTCTCTCGACTTTCGTCACCCCTTTGAGATTCGCCGACAGCTTTGCATGGTCTCAAGAACTTCACTTAGTTTCGCGATCGCGGAGCAGCTGCGGACTGGTTCCTTCCTGATTGCGATTCTCAGCTCTATTTTCATCGCCCCGCAGGATCGCTCTACCACGAAGGCTGCCAGGATTGACGAATTGGTTTCCCGGTATCAACAATTCGGTTATTTCAATGGTTCGATACTCGTCGGCGAGCATGGCAAGGTTATTTACGAGAAGGGCGTAGGCTACGCGAATATCCAAGCGCACACTCCGAACACGCCTCAAACGAAATTCGGGATCGCTTCCGTCTCCAAGCAGTTTACGGCCGCACTGGTGCTGATGCAGGTCGCTATCGGGAATCTTCGCTTGGACGCCACTGTTTCAGAGATTCTGCCTTGGTACCGGAAAGACACGGGGTCGCGCATTACCATCGAGCAACTTCTGCGACACACTTCTGGCCTACCTCCCGATTATGGCGCTCCGGAATTCGGCGATGGGGAGGCAGCTGCCCGGCACGCCGAGCCGAAAGCGTTTGCCCAAAGCGTATGTCAGCGGGCACTCGTGTCGGAACCGGGTACACGATGGAGTTACAGCAACTGCGGTTATATTCTCCTGGGCCTTATCCTAGAGCAGATTACCGCAAGGTCGTTCGATGAAATTCTGCAATCGCAACTTCTTCGACCACTGGAGATGAACGATTCCGGAATGGACAAAAACAACTTGCTGCATTTAGGTGGTGCTGTGGGATACCAGCGGCGAGCTGGACCTCGGTATGTGCCTGGTCCGTATATTGATCGCAGCCACATCTTTGCTGCTGGGTCGATGTATTCAAGCGTCGAAGACCTGTACCGCTGGAACCAGGCTCTCACGCATAGCAATCTGTTTTCGTAGGAGCTGCGCAAGAAAATCTTCACTCCAGAACTCGGCGATTGGAGCTATGGGTGGTTCGTAAGAAGAATTGCTGCCGGCCAACCAGGCGAAGGCAGCATGATGGCAGAAATGCGCGGTGACATGCCTGGAAACTTTTTCGCTTGGATTCTGCGCTATCCCGAACAGGAGGATGTCATCATCGTCCTCCGAAACGGATACGGATCTACCGAGAATCTCGAGCGTAATCTCCAAGCGATTTTATTTGACCGCGAACCGCGCTTGCCTAGAAGGAGCCCGTTCGATATTGCCGCGCAACTCGGTTGGGTGTCTTTGAACTGGGTTGCCGCCCATCGCTTCTCGTCGGTTCTCATCCTGGTCCTCTTGGTCTTTTTGTCAGCTTGGGCCATAAAGAGACGCATGCTCCCCCCAGACCCTGGGACAAGGAAACCGTAGCCACGAGGCTAGTCGTCAACTCGGGGGGGTAGCTCGCTTTTGACCGTGCGCTGGCCACCGGTGTTGGCTGCTAACTTCAGAACAGCCGTGGATACGTTGCGAAACCGCGCTCTTACGTGCAGCGTGGGAATCTCTAGATCGCATAGTGAAGCCGCACCACACCGTCCGGATAGCTCCGGGAGGAGAGCAATTTCAAGGGGACCGCTCGGTGACAGGCCTCGATGAGACGAATTCCGTCCCCGATGAAGACGGGGACGACATGGATAACGAACTCATCGATTTCGTTCTCATCTAGAAACGAAGCGATGATCCCGCCCCCACCCATCATCCAAATATCTTTGCCCGGCTGCGAACGCAATCGTTCCGCAAAAGCCTTGATTGGCTCGCCGATGAACTCGACTCCCGGCTCCAACGACTCTCGGGGCTGGCGCGACAACACATACCTTTTTATTCCCTTGCCAAATCCCGCCGCCTTCATCCCCTTTTCGATACCCTTACCGTAGGTCTTGCGGCCCCACAAGATCGTGTCGATGGTTCGGAAAAACTCACCCATTCCATAGTTGCCCTTCGGCCGCGGGCGGTCGAGCCAAGCCACGTCACCATCTGACCGCGCGATGAAGCCATCTGCACTTGTTGCAATATATACAACGATCTTCCGACGCTTCTTCACCATAGCTTGCCTTCCGGAAGGTCTCTTGCCTGCCCCAACCTCTCCAGGGCCTTTGGTGTCGGCCAAAGATTGTTCGGCCGGCCGCAAACTCCGTGTCGCTTACCACTCGCCTGGTACTTTCGAGCCGCCGGCGACGGTTGGCAACGATTTCCGACCAGCCGTCTGCTTGAATGATTTAGGTTTAGTGTGCGAGCGGATCGGGGCGAAGCTGGAAGTGCAAAACCTTGCTGGTCGTTCCCTTGCCGCCTTCTGCGTGAAAAGGTGTTCGGGTGCCGTAGGTGGCCCACAGCCCCTTTCCTTTCCAGCCGACTCTCGGTTCATCGATCCGGCCGTCCATCCCTTTTGCGTAGAATCCCATCGGATAGGGCACGCGCAGGACGACGAATTTGCCGGTATCGGGCAAAAGGGCAAGCAGGGCATCATTCCCGTTGCCGGTGGCAATCGGCACATTCTTTCCCAACCCAAAAGTGTCGAACTGATCCACCCAATCGTAGTAACTGGCCTCGGCGCTTCCCGGGTCCGTGACCCCCTTCAATTGCGGCCCCGGGAGTTGATAGAGCGTCCAACCCTCTGGGCAGTGCTGCCCTGTCGCAGTCGGCCCGCTGAGCGGACCTTTACACTTCCGTCGATCGAAGCTTGCCAGGTGTCCACTCGCAATGACCGTCCACACGACGCCATTGCGATCAATGTCGAGCCCACGCGGCGAGAACCCGTGCACCGGCGCTCTTGGATCGTTCCACGGCAATTCGTAGATTTCGGCCAACGTGGTAGCCGGGGGATTCGAACCAGGGTTTAGCCGAACAACTGCGCCAGGGAAGCCTAATACCGTTCCCCAGATCGCCCCATCCACTGGGCTAACGGTGACGCCGTAAAAGGCAGCGTTGATTCGTTTGTCCTTGGTGGGATCGATGGGCTGATCAGGCTCCACATATTCATCACGTTTTCCGTTCCCGTTGGTGTCGAGGATAAGGGCCGTCCAACCCTGCGACCTCTGTTCATCGTGGGTCTGGTCGAACATCTTTGTGTTCAGCCAGCCCACTGCTCCGCCGCCTCCGCCGCTGCTCGTCCACAGCGTGTTGTTCGCATCTTCGGCGAACACCAGGTGATGGGTGCCAAAACAGGTGTCAACGAGCGTGAGCTGCTTGATTTTTGGATCGTACATGGCGAGTTGCCGCCCACTGCGCTTAAGTGGAAACAAGACAGCAGAAGGATGGGTCGACCCTTGCTGGCAGAAGGCTGGGTTGTCGCCAGGACGAATTCGGGAGGTGATCCACACTCTTCCTTTTTCATCGAACATCGGATTGTGCACGTTGGCCTGGCTATTCCAAATGGCTTCGTCTCCCCAATAGGCCGAAGGTGCAGCCGGCTTGTCGTCTGAGCTCGATGGCGTCTTTGGATCGCGCACAGTCAATTTGACTTGACTCGCCGCGGCCCGGGCGGGATCCAGCACAGGCAAATAATCCACGCTGAGTTCAGCAGCTCCGTAGATTGGGCCGTTGGCATTCAGCGTAGGATTGCGCTTGTCGGTTGCGATCTCGTCGTGAAGATAGGCTTTCGGGTCGGCCCAGTCCCACTCGGTGATGACCACGTTTCGCTCCAACCCTTGTGGTCGCGGCGGCGCCGGTGGCAATTCGCCGCCCGCGATGCGGTCGGACCAATTCGCGAACATCGGCAATGCGCGCTCTGGTCCAAGCTGGGCGAGGCCGTTGACCATGTTGTTGCCGGCTTGTCCGGAGAGCAAGCGCCGTGCCCAGGCTGCCGCTGAAGAATCGAAATGGCCCAGGTTTTTTGGAATTTCGCGAGTAGCCTTGTCGCCCACTTGGTGGCAGGACCAGCAACTATCCGTTTTCAGCAAGTGAAGCCATTGGCCCTGGTTCGTCATGTTCTCCGGAATGCCGTTGCCTTTAGGCCCTGTGCCGGGGAACTCGCTTTTCTCCGGCACTTGCAACAGAGAAAACCAATAGATGGCCGGGTAGTATTCCGCTGCTGCGCGGGCGCTCGGCGCGAGAACCGCAGTCAAGTTGACGATTCTTCCGGGAGTCGTATGGACAGGTTCAGAATCCACGAGTCCGTAGCCGCGCACCCATACTTTGAAGTTCGCCTCGGGAAGTTGCGGCACGAGGTAGCGCCCGCGATCGTCAGTGACCACAATCTTCACGAACTTGGTCGGAAAGTCGGTCGTTTCCGCAATCACCCAAACCCCGCCCTCCGGACCCTTGGTGCTCTCGACCACGCCGCCAATGTCGTCGTTCCCGATCGAGATCGCTTCGCCTCTAGTCTGGGCGTTCAGCCCGCTTGCCAAAGCTACCAGCACAACACTTAATTCGATCAATCTCAGAGGACAGAAAACTCTCGTGCTCATGATGTTGAAACCTCATATGCGATCGATTGACGACGACATGATTCACCGATTGTGGATCTGGTCTCAGAAATGGAATGCGCACGAAATCGTAAGCACATCCCATGGAGTTGTCAATTTGATCGTATTTGTCCAACCAAAACAAAATTTCTGTGAAAGGTTGATGCCTATCCTTAGGCGATTCAACGGCAGCCTGGAGTGCGGGTCAGCTAGGTTCGCAAATAGATTAACTGTTACTTTTGACAGAAGGGAATAGATCCGCGGCCCTTACGATTAAATGAGGTCAGCAGACCGGAGCTATATCCTTAATCTGATGTATATAAGGCACTTAGTATCAGGCTGACTCTTTTGCCGAGTCTCAACGACCTGTCAAAAGTAACAGTAGCGATTACTATAATACCTGCATATTTTCTGACGCGAGCCTTGCACGGTCAATGGCAGCCCTTGCGTTTCTCACTGCTTTGTTGAGTGAGTCGAGCGGCGCAGGTCTTCATGCGGTTGCTAGAGTCCATGCAATTTCGTGCTCTTCGTTTGTTCAGGAGGAAGTATGAGGCTATTTAACAGCATCTCGGTGATAGCGGTAGGAATCCTCGTATCTGCGGGTGGAGTCTGCGCGCAAAAGGACCTATTAGTACCGGCCGGGACACTTCTGCAGTGTACGATGAATGAACCAGACTTCTCCTCGGCCACGGCTACCGTGGGAGACCCGGTGCTGTGTCATCTGCGCGCGCAGCAGGAGTTTGGCAGAGTATTGTTTCCCCGAGGCAGCATGTTGGCCGGGCATCTGGAAGCGGAAAAAGAGCCGGGGCATTTTATCGGGAAGGGCTATCTGAAGATTACTTTTGACAGGGTGATTTTGCCATATGGCGATTTGCCCGTGCCCGCGAAAGTCATCCAAGCAAGGGGATTTAGGGTGGATAAAAAGGGAGACATCGACGGGAAGGGACATGCGAAGCGAGACATTGCTGAGTGGATGATCCCGGTGTTATGGCCGTGGAAGGTCGTTTCACTGCCGATGCGTGGCCCTCGGCCGACTTTGAAGGGCGAGGAATCCTTGGAGCTGCGATTAATGGATGACATTTCGATTCCGCCGACACTCGCCTATGGGCCGATGAAGCCGGATCGGCCACCCTACGCGTCGTTGGCCCAGCCGAGCACTTTTGGGAGTGCGAACGTCGCTGAGCCGGCAGTATTCAAGGAGATTGGCGGTGAAGAGAGTTTGCCAGCCACTGCCGGCTGGAAGCCTCCCATCCGTTCGACGATTCTGGTGCTCAAGTCAAACGAGACCTTGACACTCAGCAGATATCGAAGAGATGGAGATGTTTTGGTGTTTGAACAGTTGGATGGAAGCAAAGGCGTCGTCGACATGGACTTGGTCGACTGGCGGAAGACGACCAAAAGGAATCAGATCGTCTCGGCAGATTAACAAGCCATCCGAAGGCCCGCAGAAAATCCAATCCAGGCTCGTGGCGGTAAGCGTGCTTCTTCGAAAGGTGGGACCAGCCTCGACGCAGGATGAGCTATGAACTCTAGGATTTTTTGCAAATCCCTGCGAATTAGACGGTTTGGCGACGATCCTCGGCGGTCTGTCACTTGCCACAATCGATCGCAGATCGTCCTGGCCACACAAAGACGTAATCTTGGCTGTCGACGGTGAGGTAGTAGCGGATCGTTCCGATAGGGTGGCAGCCCTCGACGGAACAACGCAGAGGATAACCACGAGGATCCCGGACCACTGATGAAACGGTCAGCGCAGTCTTGGGCGAGACGTTGAGAGTTTGCGAGGCGCCATCGGCCGAAAACAAGTGATCGTGGGAAAGAAAACCACTTGCAAAGCATTGCATTTTCTCAGGCTCAACCGCGTTCGTTTTGTTCTTGCGTTCCCGCTTGTTGAGCTTCTTACCGGGAAGGATAACCCATGGAAGGGAGACTGCATGCCCGTCAATACTGATTCCACCATATTGCACGGACAGCATTGCGTCCGAGCCGTTGACGATGGTCGTTGTGTAATTGAGGTAGGTCGCGACTTCGTCGGAACTGACACCCTCGAATCCGATTCGGGAACTCACCTCGATCGGGCCGAACCTTAGTTTGTGGATAGCATGGCCGGTCAGCGGGTCTTGAATCGTCGAGGAGGTCGCGCCCGAGGGGGAGTCCTCTCCCCACACAAACGCACTCACTACCTCTGCTTTGATCTCTTGGCCGAGCACACAAGACGCAAAGGCAAACACCGCCAGCAGAAGCGTGCAGCCAAGTCCCATCATCGCCCTGTCCGTGGAATCCGAGAGGCTGTGCCAACCGCTTTTCGTCATTTGCGATCATTTTCTAGCCTCAAGATTGCTTCAGCCAACTGGCAAAATGACCAGTGCTCGCTGCGATCTTCTTCCCGGTGTGCGAGAGGCCACCGAATGCCGAAAGAAGCGCTGACTGCCAAAATGCAAAATGCCTTACGAGGGGTTCTCGCAAACTGTCCTTCAACCTGTTCAGCCAACGGAGCAGGCCGGAAGAACGTAGCCGAGCACGGCTAACTTCGGCAGCTTTTGCTCATCGTCCACGGGCTGACTTTTTAGATTCCTCGTCTATCGAGACCCGGCACGAAACGCTTCGCATGCCTTATACTTGCATGCGTTCCTATGCCCTTCACGGGAACATCTGTCAGACAATGGAAGCGGGCAGGGCCTGAGCTGTGAAGGAACTGGTGAGAGTTTAATCAAGCCTCTAAAAACGCTTTGCATACTCAACTCCAGTCGCCCGTAACTCGCTCTGAACCGAAGATTGCCCATCGTGCGCCCTCCGCTCGCTTCGCCTTTCTTGTGGCCGCGGGAATCTTCCTTAGCCGAATCTTCGGACTGGTCCGCGACCGCGTTTTTGCGCACTACTTCGGCAATTCCGCTGCTGCGGACGCCTTCCGCGCCGCCCTCCGCATCCCCAATTTTCTGCAAAATCTATTTGGCGAAGGTGTTCTCTCAGCTTCTTTCATTCCGGTTTACGCAAGCTTGGTTGCCCGGAGAGACGATGCGGAAGCGCGCCGCACGGCAGGCGCGATAGCGGCACTCTTGGGATTGGCCACTTCCTTGCTCGTCCTCATCGGTGTGCTCGCAACTCCATTGCTCATCGCGGTTATCGCACCCGGTTTTTCCGGCGAAAAGCGTGAGTTGACGATTCGGATTGTGCGCATCCTCTTTCCCAGCGCGGGCTTATTGGTCTTCTCCGCGTGGTGCCTCGGCATT
>Ga0182040_10000893_pt1 | contig 13749 bp, 19 predicted proteins | sample flu12Cox44000176_FD_125973 | JGI IMG/M metagenome (GOLD analysis project Ga0182040, IMG submission 125973) | Lab enrichment of tropical soil microbial communities from Luquillo Experimental Forest, Puerto Rico - flux8day.12C.oxic.44.000.176 | ecosystem: Environmental > Terrestrial > Soil >... | reverse complement strand
TTTTCGTCAAAGTATTTAGCCTCCTCTTTCATCGCCTCATGGCGCAATGCCTGACGGCGGTTCGCGTCCTCGATGTGTTGCGCGGCCAGCATCCTGATCCGCTCACGGTGCTCTTGGGCTTTCGGATCCTGACTGTGCAGAAACCATTCAATGACCGCAGGAGGCAAACCCCGAGTAAAGTCTGCCAACATTAGTTGGAAACCTTCCGGTAACACTTCGGCCCAAGCAGGAAGGTTAGGCGCGCCAGGAAGAAGACCCATCAAAACCCTGACGCGCTTTACCTTTGCCTACTTCTCCAATTTTATACGTAACCAGACCCGAACGGAGTAAGCAGAGCTTTCTCCTTGGCTGTAGCCCGGAAGATGTTCCACTTAATCCAGAACTTGCCCTGGGTCAGGTTAGACAACGAAAACGTTGCCTGTGAATTCAGCCGAATTTGCAACTGGTTCGCCGCCGTATAGACGATGTTTTTGTCCGCTACATGCGTGAACGTGATGGGAGTAGTAACCCCAATGGCTACCGCCGTAGCGTATGTGGTCGGACTCGTTTGATCGCCAACATCCATCGTGACGTTGAACGTAGCTTGCCCACTCTGCTGAAACGATGTTAGCAGACGGATCCCGAGCTCGATTACTTCGTCCCCGGCAATCACCTTGGGGAGCAGGAACACCTGTGCGGTGTTCACCGCGATCCCCGCCGGGATGTCCGTGTAAGCGAAGTCGAACTCGTGGGTGTATGTCTGTTGCGCAACTTCGTCGCTGATTTGCGGATAGAATTTACTCATGTCTGTTTCCTCCTTACGAAGTTGTTTGCAGCGTTGCAGGATCAATCTTGCAATGACCGCGTGGGTCTCCGAACTCGTATCCCAAGATACTTTGTAAGAGTCCCCGTGGCCCCGCGCCCTTGTCCTCCAACGCCTGGTAGGTCAACCAAAGACCGCTGGGTCTAATCCGAACATGCTCCATGTCCAGGAGATACCCGCGCCCACTCATCGTGCCTGCCGCAACACGCGGCATCCACGAAACCAGGTTGATGTCGATCGGACCAAAGTCCGTTTCGATCATGTCAACCCCTGTGATGTTGAGCCGGTTCTCATCGACACCGGCCTGCGGGGTCCGAACCACAGTGTCGCTTACGCGAATCTGCGGCGCGTATTTTCCGAAGAACTGCGCGGTGTGCCGTTTCAAGAGCGCGTCCGCGAACAACGACAGTTCAGTCGTCATTCCAACGTTGTCGAAACGGTTCTGTAGCATGTCCAGAAACGTGTTCTGATCCAGTAAGACCTTCAGTTGATTGCTGCCATCCGACGTTTTCTTGTCCGTCAACGCACCCACGTAAATCTGCGCCGTGGGCGTCATAAACTGCGCAGGGATCGCCGTCTGCGCGTCGGAATTTGTTAACGCTCCTCCACTACTTCCAACGGATACCCCGTCGTTAATTACCATCCCGAGACCTAAAAACTCGCGCCCGGAAACCCCGTCGTCGTCCTTGCTGCTCCGATCGTCGCAAATCCGCTGTTCAACGTCGCGTTGCTGATCGCGGGTCTTGTTGACGATCTCTTTCTTCATCTTCCCAAATTCCGCCGGGGCAACGTTGATGTCGTTGGCCTCAGTGGTGACATGGGGAGTGCGCCAGAACTTCTGTGTCCGGTTCCAGAGCCGGTATTGTTTGTTAGTCTCAAAACTATCTGCGTCCTTGTTCTCCGGGACACCGTCAGTCCTACGTCCGTCGTAGGTCTCAACGGTCCAGGAATACAGGACGTTGCCAAGCTTTTCGCCACGTTTCATCCGTGCGATTAACGGCGTCTTTCTAACGTCGATGTTTAAAAACGCATCGGACAAATCTTCGCGAACGACTTGGTCAGCAGTTGTTACTGCCGGCATTTTTTGAATCCTCCTAAGTAGCTAAAAGTGCTTTGGTTACGAAAGTTTTGCGTAACCGCGTGAAGGAGACCGGAAAAGTTTGGCGTCAATAAAGGCTTCCATCGCCTCATCGTCGCCTGGTCTGGCTTTCATGCTTTTCCGTGCTGCTTCAACGTCTGCACCCCTGCGAGGCGTAGATTGCGATGGAACCCGCCCGGTAGAAACCGGTGGCGCCGGTTTGAACCTTGCTTTGGACGCTGCAACCAAATGTTCACCGACAGGTGGCACCTGCGCGTTCCCGCCGTATTTCTTTTGCAGTCGTTCCAAGGTCATCTGGCGACCGGTAAGGGCGTGTCCAAGCCATATCGCAATGTCGGGGACTTTCGCTAGTTGCGGTAAAATGGCGAGAGTTTCGCGCACAAAACCGCTCCATTCGTTGTCCCCTCCGTTCTCTTTAAACTGCGGGTAAACCTCCATCGCCAACGAGTCCGCCTGCGCCCGTTTGGCAAGCATTTGCTCGCGGTCCGGGATCAGTTTGGACAGGGCGTGCTCGGCGTTGAGACGCATACTGACAAGCTGCTTGCGGGTAAAGGTTTCCGTCCTGGGTTCGCCGTCCTTGTTCCTGCCGACAACGGCTTCGATCTCGTCGTCACGCGGATTTTCGTCCAGCGACCTAGTAGCGAATTCCTTGATGTTCAGATAATGCGACTCAGCCTTTTTAAGCGCCCCCATGTCGAACACATCAGCCAGAGGATCCTGCGGCGTAGGCCGGGGCAGTTCTGATTGCTCCAAACGACTTTGGAGTTCCTGCGCTACCCCCATCCAGTGATCCCGCTCGCTCTCAGCCCTGTCGGCCCGTGATTGCTGCGTTCTACGCTTCGCGCTTTCTTCCGCGACGCGCTTGCTCGCGCTCGTGGGCCACTGGCCTTCAGCAGCGGCGGGTGCCGCTTCCTCTTCCTCTTGTTTCTCAGTTTCTTCAGGAAGTTCTTCGACCGTCTGCGGCGGAACTTCCACAGGAGTTTCCTGCGTTTCCGGCGCCTCGGGTTCTTCTCCCTTCATCAGGGAAAGAATTTCCTCAGAGAGACTCTGCGCCTGTTGCGGTGCAGTTGATACGACCTCGTTCGTATCCCCGTCAGCATCTGCTGAGTTCACAGAAGACCTCCTGTGATGGAAAACGCGATTCCATTTACAGCGCGAAGCTTCCGCGCCGAGAGAGAAACCGTGAAACGACTCACGTTTGGGTGAGTAGCACAAATTTATCTTGTGCTATAGGTTTACCTCGTTAGGCTAAGTAAGGCATGGAAAAACTTACTGCTCTCTTTTCTATTCGGATTTCTCAAGACCAGAAGAAATCACTCTCTGAACTGAGCCGATTACAGAGACTTAACCTTTACGAAAAAGTGCGGCGTTTTATCTCAAAACTTTTAAAATGAAAGAAATCCAATTAACGGATATTTCGATGATCTTACTGCTGCGGCAACTGCTTATCGAGAAGCTGCCAAGAAACACTTTGGAGAGTTCGCTTGTGTTTAAATTTCCACTTCGCTTCCCAGATCCCGGTCGGGTTCGCCTGAAATCCCAATAGTGCGCTCGTTTGGCGGCACCGGGGTCCACGGCTCGTCTCCCGGAGGGGTATCAGGATCGTAAAAAACAAGCGGGGTCGTGATCTTTTCCCAACCTTTGAAACTCCCACCAGGCCCTGAACCCCCAGCAGGGGGATATGGCAATTCGGTCATCGGGTATCAGTTATCACTTTTGGTTGATCTGGTAAAGAAGGAGAACGATAAAGGCGAGACCAAGAGCGTACCAAAGGTGGAGTATAAAATTGATTGCTTCGACCAGTTTGAATGATGATGTCATTCGCTCACGCTCCACTTCCTTAGTCTCTGCAAATCAGCAATTACATCCCCCAGCACAACGGCAGCATAAACGAATCCTGCCGCTTTCAAATCCTTGTTCTCGCGCACCGCAGCTCCCGCGGCATCGACACACTCCTGACGGCGAACTTCGAGAGTCTGCATAAGGGCTCGCCACCACAGGACACTCTCACTAACGGCAAACGCGGTTCTAAGCTCGGCATCACCTATGGGCAGGGTGGTTAAGTTGACGAGGCTGACTTTCTTACCGGCGTCGCTTGCTCTTGCTCCTCCCATGAATCTCGAAAAATAACTTCCCACCGCGTTTCTGAGCCGTTGCATACATTACTGATTTTCCTTTTTTTGCACCGTATTCCCTTTGAAACTCACGCTGGATCTGCATTCCTCTTTTGGTTTTAGGCATTAGTTCACCCCCCCTAACTATTATATAGGCTTCGCGGCCTGCGGATCGCTGTACAGCGGATGCTGGATCACCGTGTTGGGAACCGGCACGGGATCAGTGCCGGGGTGGAAAACGATCGGTTTTCCCGGATTTTTCATGGGCTGCGTTTGCGGGGGCGGCGTAGGATCAGGTTGCGGTTTGGGTTGCGTTTCGGGCTGTTCGTCAGCGTGTGTTTTCTTTTTCATTGTTGTTGGCTGGGACTGGAATAAGCCAGTTCAGGCGGTTGCTTGGGTTGAAAGGCAGATGTGGACAGTGCCCGTCCAATCTGTGGATTGGCCTGGAACTGCTGGATCTGGTTTTGATGAAACTTCACGCGGTTCTGGATAAGTTTCTGGCTGTCGGGCAAACCCTGTAACCGCTGCATCATGTTGGGTTGCGACATGATTTGCTGGATGGTCTGCAAATGCAGTTGGTGGTTCGCCATCATAGGCATGGGCGGCTCAATCCCGTTCATCATCTGACTCACATCCTCGTGCACCGAACGCTTCTCTTTTTCCTGGGCACTGGGACTCATCTGATCCTGCGCAATCGCGTCAGCGGCGTCTGGATCAATCGCTTCCACCGCCATCTTGAACATCATCTGGCTTTCTTTAAAAGGCATGGCTTTGGCGATCAGGTCCAGCTTCTTCTGCGCGAAATCCTCGTCCAGCATTCGGAAATCTATCGTTGCAACTATCTCGTGTTTCCCCTGGATCGCCTGCGGATCGGCGTGGAAGGGGTGCTCCATTTGACCCGCCACCTGCGCCACTTCCTCGTCCGTCTCGTACTGTTGCATGAGCTGAAAGGTCTGTTCCACGATTAGTTCTATCTCGTTGAGCAACGCCTTGCCCTCCTGCATCCGGTAAATCTGTGAGAGTTCTTTGTTCTGCTGATTGTAAAGGGGGTAACGCCGGTCAAGTCGCTCCTGCACCAGGCGGATAAATTCCAGCGGCGTATTGTCAAAGGGAGGGAGCGGCATCCAGTTGATTTCGTTGGGTCGGTTTACCCCCATGATCTCGCGTGGTCCGAACGTGCCTCGCACCGCGTCAACCCTGGTCGATGGCACTATTAGCGGCGGTGCGAGCACGATGTCTGTCCGGTTCCCAATCCCGTCCAACTGGGTTTTGATGTTCATCTCGTCCGTGTAAGCTTCCTCCGCTATCCCCTGGCTGGAGAGTATCGGGCGATGCTCAAACGTCCGGCGCCCGACCACGCACGGGTATTGCCCGTGATCGTATTCCAACATCCCGTGCGTGGCATACAGGTTATGACCCCCGATAGATGCCTCGTTGAACACGGTACGGTAAACCCGTGGCACCTCCTTTTCTGCTATGCTCTTATAATAGAAGTGGTGCAGTTCGATCATGTCCCGATCGCTGTCGCTGGCGCTGTACTTCCACTGGGTCTGTTGCATCCAGTCGGCAAACTCCCCCTTGTGCTTTACCGCTTCTTCCACAAAATCAGGGTCGTAATTGTGTGTGCCGATCCGGTCGGTCAGCTCGCTCTCGGTCACCAGTTCACGCAACGAAATAAACCTGGCCTGCTGAATGTTGCTTTCCTGGCTGGGTATCAATACATCTATTGCCGGTCGCAGCGCCGTCCACTTGGGCTTGTTCGAGAGTAAATGGCTCACGGGGAGTTTGGCGCTGCGCACTTCGCGCAGGTCTTTCACGATCTTGCCCGCTTCCCCGTTGGACAGAAGGGGACTTAATCCCTTGATCAGATCCCGCGCTTCTTTTGTTCTCTCGGGGTCAGCAAACAAATCCAGGAGTTCCGGCATGATGCTTTGTCCCTGCTGCGCCTTTCCCCCGGTAAGGATATCGTCGAGCGTCGCCAGATTGACGTCAAAGTTCTGCACCAACCGCTGTTGCTCCCATTCTATCCACATTAGCGCCAGCCCGTATCCGTAACGCCACCCGAAATAGAGCGGCAGTTCCCGCATCAGTTCGCTCTGCATGTGGTTGTAGATCCGCCATTCCAACATCCGTTGCGCCACGCTCTTTTGCCGACCCTGTGTCAACGGCCGGATGCTGCGCGCCTGGATCTTCGCGTTCCAGAACACGTACAGCGCGTAATTCACATGCTCACGGATCAGGGTTTGCACCACTCGTGTACGGCTGTCGTAGGCGCCTTCCCACGGGAAAACTTCTCCCATTTCGTCCGAGTGCTGCCGACCATCGGTGGTTTGTCCGCGCCATTCGCTGCGCCACCACAGACGGCTTGTTTCCATCCGGTTATAGTAGTTGGTGGCGTCGCTCTGGGCCTGACGTAACTCGTTTAGGAGTAAGGAAAGGTCTGGCTCTTTAACATCAGCTTGTTCAAGAGTTTCGTCTCCCCTCCAAAGTGAGATCACGTTTTACACCTCAAAGATAAACAGCGCCGGAGTGCATTCCTTTTCCGCCCACGGCACCTCACTTTTCATTAACCGGGACAACGGTATCCCGCCTTCTATTACCCGGAGAAACCGCAAATCGTTTTCCACCCCGAAACGTTCCATCTCTTTGAGCTTCGGCGTATTGTAATAAAGCGTTTCCCGGAAATGCTTGGTTCCATCAAACACGTCGTAAATAAACAAGTACCCGCCAAACCCGGTATTGCGCAGCGCGTTTCTCAAGGTCTTTTCTGCATCCACATGCCCCAGTACATACGCCATCACCACTAGATCGTAGATCCCATCACGGTATTGATAGGTCTCGGCATCATGGCATATCCGTTTTCCTTCGCACAAACACATTTCCAGTTGCGCGGTGGAAGTGTTGACCAGATCAAATTTTAAATAGGGGTCTTCCTTTTTCCAATAGGCTTCCATCCCGCCAATGCCGCACCCCAGCGAGAGCACGGTTTCCACCCGGCGTACATCGAGCATCTCCAAAAGCTTAAGCGAATGCTCTTTCTCGTCCCCTCCAAACTGGAACATCTGCAACACGGTGTGCCCGTGGGAAAGAAGCCACTCGCTGAGTTCTTTGACCAGTCCCTCGTTGCCGTACAGTGGATGATCGGCAAGCTTAGCCATAGCCGCCGCCCCCGCCGTAACTCCACGGGTCGTAACTCGCCTGCGGACCCGAACCGTACATCGATTGCATCTGCGACGGCGGTATCCCGATCTGCGACCCAGCCTGCGACTGCTGAATCTGTGCCAGCATTTGCTGCATGATGAGGTTCTGGTCAAACTGCTGCTGTGACTGCTGGTTTTGCCCCGTGGTTTGACCGCCGGTAAGACTTTGGCCCCCGCCCATAAGCCTCTACTAGTAGCGCATCCTGCCCATGTACTGGGCCGGGTCTGCCACAGGGAACCGGCGGCGCATCATCGGCGCTCTGCGCCTCATCATCGCCCTGTGCATCATGGGATCGTTGTTACGCGAGACACCAGCAGGCGTAAAACCGGGGGCCTTGATTGCCGTAAGCGCCCCCGGATCGCTGCTTTGTATTGAACCTGCCAGATTCCATCCATCGCCTTGGGCAGGCGTGCCCCCGCTAAACCCGCTATACTGGTTCCTCGCCAATGGGCCGCGAATTTCAAACGGCGCGTTCCCGGTCAACCCCAACTGCCCCATCCCGGGGAAGAGGCTGCTTAAAGCCATGTTGCCGCTGCCGCCAGCCATGAAAGAATTGCTATACAGTACAAGTGGTCATGTCAAGTTAATAACTGTTCCGGTACACACGAGAGCAGTTCTCCTCGTGTTCAGCCCACGACATTCCTGCTTGCTCGATAAACTCCCGCTCGAATCGGGTAGCGACCAGGTGCCAGGTGTGGTACGGGGCTAAAGGATCGTCCCCCGGCCCCTCCTGCAAATGCTTTACCCCCGCCGCTTCTTCCGCGAACCACTTCTTGTCAAAGAGCGTTATGTCCTCCTCCTTCACCCCGTGCAGAAAATTTAAAAACGATTCCACAATTTCGTGAACCAAGATCGCGCAGTTTGATATGTCGTTGCCGGTATCCGCAGCGCCAATCACCGCAGGCGAATTGTCCGCGTTACATTGATAGTCCCCAATGTCAGGGTAGGACCGAAGTTGCTTCCACGGGAGAGTCCCACAGAAAAATTGTATCGGCTTCCTTGCACGCTCGGGTTTCATGCCTAAAAAGAGGAGCAGCGATTACTCGCCCCCTTTTCTAGAAGAAGGCTATCTCAGTTACATTTTTTGCGTTGCGTCCTATCTACCATTTGGCAACTCGTAGTTTCATCACTACTCCTTTTTTTAGGCAAGTTTCCGCCATACATACGAATCCTCGCCAACATAACTCAACCGCGCCAGAAGCGCATAGCGCAGCAGATCAACAAAGTCCTTGCAGGCCCCCTGCTCCCCGTCTTTCCCCGTCCACTCTTTCAAGGCAAAGATCGTGTTGGGACAGTTCTCGCTCACCATTAGCTGCGGCACGTTAACCCGAGCCAGATCCTTGCTAAACTCCCCAATCTTTGTCCCCTCGTCGTAATACAATTTATCGTTTATCAGGTCGATCCCCTCTTTAATCGACTTCCCGCTCGCCGCCAGAAAACTTAAACCCAGTCCCTCCAACTGCTCTATCAACGTCGTGTTCCCCTCGTACTGCGTGGTCGGACTGGCCCCATAACGCGAGTCTATCCACCTCTCAAATATCTCCTCCTCGCCTTCCGCCTGCGCGATCTCTTGGCGGTAACGCAAAAGCCCAAACCCGAAGGGCGTTTGCGCCGGACCCTTCTCCCCGTCCATCTTCTCGCTACTCGGACAAGCCCACGGCCCGGGGTCGCCTACCCCCTGAATATACGCGCCCACGTGCCCGTGAGTCGGCCATTCACGGTACACCCACCACCTCTCATCCCGTGTCACCCGAATCCACACAAACGCCCAGTTGCGCCCACTGCACGGATCTAAGACCATGTAATTTGTCGCTACACCCACTTTCTCCCCAAAGCGGCCTTTCACACTGCCCGGCGGCACCGCCCCCGCCTTTACCACGTGCACCGCCTCCCTGAAGAGAGGAAACGCCTGTGCCGCCCCGGTAGTCAAGATCCCATACGCCCGCGAAAGCACCTTCTCCCGCGGCGCTCCCTTCAAGAGCTCGTAAAAACGTTGCGCCCCGCTCTTTTGCTCGTTAGGTCGCCGCGCTTCCCACCCGTAATACGGATTGTCCGTTATATGAAAATAAACTATGTTAGCCCGCAAATCCCCGTCACTCCCACTCCCGGCCCTCTTTATCCGCGGCACCTTCTCATACTGCCCGGTCTCATTCCCATCCCGCCCGCGTACCGGCAACAGCGGCGCCTCCACCTCCAAGAGCGTCGTGCTCCCCTGGTTAAACTCCCTGTCTATCGCGCTAAACTTCTCCGAAATACTAGTGAACGTCGCTATGATCAGCCCCCCCCTGTCCCCCATCCGAAACCGCAGCGTTTTCAGTAACTCCAAATTCCGCAACTCATCCAGCCAGATGATGTCCAACTGGTCCCCCTCCACCTGCCCAATGTCCTGCTCGTAGTTCTTAAACCAATGACTCGACCCAAAAATCGCCAGACTGTCATCCGTAAACCCAGTCTTCAAATTATACCCCACATTGGTCTCACTCCCACTCCGCCATTTCCCGCTCCGCTCACACATCCGCCGCAGCTCAAAAGGCAAATACTTCCATACCACAGGCTGCTGCTGCGCCCGACTCTTCGTCGCGTTGTCCGCAAAACTCCACCCACGCGTCCGCTTCCCGCTCACAAGCACCTCCACACACTTGCGCCCAGCATACTCCGTCTTACTCGACCTCTGACTCCCAGCTATCCACAATATACTCTCCCCACGCATCTCAACCGGCACCGGATCCCCCTTTACCCCCAACCTCCCTAAGCGCGTACAGTCCAACACCACTCTCACCCCACCCCGCAACAAATCATCGCACACATCCCATACCTCCGGCCTAAACCCATACCGCAACGGATCCACCCGCTCCCTCTCTATCGCATCACACCGCGCCTCTAAATACCCGTTTACCTCCACCTCACCCAACCCCGCCATCTCCCCCAATAACGGTAACCACAATACTGGATGCTCCTCCAATAGTTCCATAAAACCCTTTTACTCTGCGTCTAATACCCCATTCTCATGCCCACGCTCATACTCTATTAACCCCCATTCTTCACACGCCTTTGCGAATGTCGCTTCCGCCACCTCCTGCGTGTTCCAGTTCCGGTCATCCGCTGCAAGCGGTTTTATGATCTCTTCCAACGTCTTCTCCTCCATAAAACCCTTTTTATACCAAAACTACCGGAAAAAGACAAACCTTCGAGTGCACAGGCGCAAGCGAGAGCGATGGATCCCCCCCCCGCCCCTGTGCAAGCGCAAGAGGTGAGGCGGATGAAGGCGGCTTTTCCTGTCAACAGAACGTCAACAGAGGAGTGCCATGCTAGGTAAAACAACGGATTAGGAATCCGTTGTCCAAGAAAATAAGCTTGACAAAAGAAAAATGGCCTGATTAAAATCGGTAGAACTGCCTTCTCGGATACAGCTACGCCTAACGAGACAAAGCGCTTTTTGTGGTTAGCACACACATATGACACAATGCATTGTGACAGTGTGTTTGCGTGGCAGTGGGAGAAGTCTTGCTTAGTTGCAGGTGCGGTGTGGCCTCACCAATGCATGGCCTTTCGCCAGTCGTGAAACGTTATTTCGGAGTGTCAGGATAGCGGGGCAGTGTGTAAAAACGCTTTTACGGTCATTCTGGAGCGTGAGGGTTTTGCTCGTTACGCGATTTTGGGAGGCGTGCCAGTATTTCGTTTAGCGGGAGGTGTTCGCGTATGTGAGCGTGGATATGCTGGTGTTGTACTTGAATAGGGGAGGTGGGATCCTGGCGGAGGAGTGCGGCTTTATCTATGAGTACGCCATAGACGGGTACTAGTTCGGCGGTACGCAATGAGTGGCCATCGCGTAAGAGTTTATGGTGCAAAATGTCAAGGGCATCTGCGGCGGCATTTTCGCTACGATCGGCTAGGAGACGTTTCTTATCTTCCACAGTCTTACTATGATTAAACTGCACTGCGCGGACGGTGAACCAATTGGCGCCGGTAGCCTTTGCGACCTGGTTAATTGAGTGGCCGGCGCAAAGGCCTGCAAGGATTTGGGCGGTGCGCTGCGGGGAAAGATGTTTGCCGTTGACGATACGTTTCGGGCCTGGCCTCATTTTGGTACCACAGTTTGCATCATTTTAAGGCCAAAAAAAGCATTAAAATAGTGCCATTTATTTTAGTATTTCCTCTTGACAGTAAATCGCTTTACAGTATTCTGGGTGATGATGAACGAAACAAATAGAGCAGAAATGATGGAGGCTGAGGCTTTGGCTACCTCGCCTCTAAGCAGAGACGGCCAGACAATCTATAAAGCAATCAAAATTGAGCCGCAGTACAGGCTTGAGCAAATAACGAAAGTTTCGCGGCAGGAGGCCCGTGAAAACATTGCGGTTATTAAACTGGAAACGAGTAAACGCTTTGGGTCTTGCGCGGTGGCAACTAATGGGAGATCGCTCGCGGTTGTGCCGGTGGAAGGGGAGCACGATCACGGGCTTTTGAGCGATGAGGCGCTCAAAGCTTCCCGCCAAGGCAAATACAAGAGCGATCTGATTTGCCTGAACGGAAACTTGGAAACAAACGGCAAAAGCTTTCCACGGCCTGAAGTAGGCATGTTCCCCAACTGGGAAGCGGTTTTGCCAAAGGAAAAGGCCAAGTTTTCGGTGGCGCTTAATCCGAAGCTCCTGCTCGAACTGGCGCAAGCCATCGGCGCCGATGCCGTGCGGCTTGATTTCATTGATGAAAGCTCGGCCATCACGGTCACCAATAACGCGAGCAGCAAACCCGGCTTCGGCCTCCTGATGCCGATGCGGATCAATTAAAAAGTGTTCGGCGGTGGCACGCTCGCAAGGCAAAGTGGGCGTGCCCACGATGAACACAGAAAAACAACAGGAAACGGCGAGCGCGGGCCAGAATCGCGCTCTACCCACATCAGAAGCAATAGCTGCAGATAAAGCGGCGTTGGCGTTTTACAAATCAACACACGCTGCGGCGCTCCCAGATGAACCGTCAAACGCCGAGCATGATTACTCAGATTTTATCGAGTCATGCCAGTTTGGAAATGAGGACAGAGCCCATGAGGTGCTTTGTCTTTTAGGTTATAGGGACCACTTGGAAACGCTCAATCGGGCGTTGGAAGCCCAGCACGATGAGTTGCTGGCGGCGGCGAAAGAGGCTCTAACGGTCAAGCGTGACCTTCGATGCGCTAATGGAATGTTCCAATCAAACGTGCTACGCGCCGCAATCGCCAGGTGCGAAGGAGGTGCACAATGAGCGACAAGCTAACCTATTCCAATCCACGCCTTGCGGCCGACGTTCACAACTGGCCACTTGGCCGAAACGACCGCGGCACGGCGCATTTTGAAATCGAAACCGTGCCCGGCAAAGGCCAGCGCGCAATTCGCGTCACACGGCATCCGCTCACAGGAAAAGCCTTCGCACCTAAGAAACGCGGATACCATTCCAAGGTTAGGATCGTGGACGGCAGCGACGGACGCACCTACATCGCAGAATGGAGTCTTTACGGTTTCTTTGAGATCGCCAAAGGCGACATGAAATACACGCACGAAAACATCTTTGAGACTGATGAGCGTTTCCAAAGCATTCGCGAACTATTCAACCAAAACGGGGAGGTGGCGCAATGACCGCGCAAGACATAAAAGAGGGCGATTTAGTTCTGCCACCGGAGCGCGAAATCCGGCTTTGGATGCGTCGAGCGTTGGGAGAAAAAAAACTGGCCGAAAGTGCGCTGCTTTTAACAGTGGCGGAAGTTAGTGAAGGCAAGCCGGACAAAAAGGGCAGGTGGACTGTGGTCAAAGGACGGTACAGCCGGGAATGGTGCGGGGATTACGCTAATCCGCTGGGCGATTACTTTTTGACCTTTAAAGCACGACCGGAGACGCCTTGGACGATCCTAAGAAATGGAGGTGCAAAATGACCGCGCAATCAAAAACAATCCGGCGCGATTGACCGCCATCAGTAAAGCGTTTAAAGTGCGCTCGTGAAAAACCCAAACGCGGTGGCTCTGGGCAAGCTTGGACGGGGCAAGGCTAAGACCCTTACCCTGTCTGAGCGGAAGAGGCGGCGCAAAAGTTTGGAGGAAGCGCGAAAGGTGCGCTGGCAAGGCAAAAAAAGAGGAGCGTCGGCAACGGGCAGTGCCAATGAGACACAACAAGTTTAAACGTTGGGCGAAACTTCAACCTGGAAAGGAGGAAACATGAAAAAACTAATCGGAATAACCGCGCTCGTGGCTCTTCTTGCAGTTACAGCCACGGCGCAGTTTGGTCAACAGTACACCACTGGACCGGATCCGTGGGGCAACGGTTACAATACCTACAGTCAGAGCGGACGGCAAATCTATTCAACCAGACCGCAGGCGTTTGGCAACGGATGGAATGTGTACGATAGCATGGGACGAGAGATCCAGACAATCCGTCCACAGCCATTCGGCAACGGCTGGAACGTGCAAGGTAGCGGAAAAATCGTCGAAACCGTCGGGATCGTCGGGGTTGTCTTTCTCAGCTGGGTTTTCCGACGGTTCCGACGATCCCGACGGTTTTTTTCCTACC
>Ga0182040_10000891_pt1 | contig 13775 bp, 10 predicted proteins | sample flu12Cox44000176_FD_125973 | JGI IMG/M metagenome (GOLD analysis project Ga0182040, IMG submission 125973) | Lab enrichment of tropical soil microbial communities from Luquillo Experimental Forest, Puerto Rico - flux8day.12C.oxic.44.000.176 | ecosystem: Environmental > Terrestrial > Soil >... | reverse complement strand
TGTCGAAGCTTGACTGGTCCGTGCGAGAAGGATCAAGGCAAGGTACTAGGCGGAAGTACTCACCGACGAATTTCTGCGAAGGATGGTTTCCGCGAAGCGCTCCATTTCTTCCAGCTGCGGGCTGAATTGCAACAGCACCAGATCGATGCCGGCAGCCTCGAACTCGGCGAGGCGCTCGGCTACCTGTTCGGGGGTGCCCACGAGGCCCGAGCGCAAGCCGCGATTCGAGACAGAATAATCTTCCAGGGAAACCCGCTGCTCAAGTTGCGTGCCCGCGAGCCATTGCTGGTAATTCGCGTATCCCGCAGCGGACTGCCGCACGTCGGTGATGCGTCGGAGTTCGTCCTGGGCCTCGCGCTCAGTTTGACGGACGATGGCGTACCCGGCAATGCCGAATTTCAGCGGCGGCAGGTTAACCCGCGCGCGTCGCTCGCCGAGGTCCGCGATTTTTTCTCGCACGCGTTGCGGCGGGTCTCCGTGCATCAGGTAGGCATCGCATTTGGCGGCGATCAGGTCCTTGGCGGCAGGGGACTCCCCTCCGGCGTAGAGCGTGGGGCGCGGCTTGGCCACGGGCTTGGGGGCAAGGACGTTATCCTCGACGCGATAATACTTTCCGGTAAACGAGAAGCGGTCCTGCTTCCACACGCCATCGAGTACGTCGAGCCATTCGCTGGTGCGGGCGTAGCGATCGTCGTGCTGTTCGAAGGCCACGCCGTACTTGCGCGCTTCGTCGGACCACCACGAGGAGACCACGTTGAGGGTGAGTCGACCGTTGCTGATGTGATCGATGTTGGCTGCCTGCTTCGCCAAAAGAGCCGGCAAATGAAACGTAGGCCGCACCGCCACCATGAGTTCGATGCGTTCGGTGACTGCCGCCAGCGCCGCTGCGGTCGACCACGCGTCGAGTGAGTCCGCGGCCACGCCCTTGATGTCGTTCAGATTCAGCTCGGCGATGAGCGTTACGTCGAAGCCGATTTGCTCGCTGCGCTCGGCGAGGCGCTTTACGTAAGCCCACGTCGCTTGCATGCTTTCGTTTTCCACGTTGCGCAACCACCCGCCAAAAACGGGCAGCCAGTACCCGTATCTCATCGCGGGCCTCCGGTGACGACGACGCGCCCCGCTTGCTTGGACTCGTGGTGCTGCGCTTCGGCAATCAAAAAATCGGCGAGCCGCGAGTAGGGATTGAAGCCGATCACGCGCACCGGATCAGCGACGAAATTCGAGAGCGCGTTAACATCGAAATAAAGCTGCCGGCCGGTCGGTTCGTCGAAAACGTATTCGATGCCGCCGACCTCGACTCCCGCGAGCTCGACGATGCGTTCCACGTCTTCGATAACCTGCCGGGGCGGCTCGTAGCCTTCGACTTGCATACCGGTTTTCGGCGCGTCCACCGGACAGGCGATGCGCGTCAACTCCTCGCCTCGCGTGTTCTGGCAAATGTCCGCGGGACAGAGATTAAAGCTCTCACCGGTCGTGTGAATTTGGATGGCGTAGAGATATTTGCCGCCAAGGACTTCCACGCGCGTGATAATTCCGCCGCGCGCGGTGAAGGCTTCCTGCACCAGGGCGGCCGAATCGATGCCAAAGTAGAGGCGATTTGCTTCGACGGCGGAGCGCAGTTGATCCGGAGAACTGAAACGCTCGATTCCCGCGCCGCTCCCGCCGATGTTCGGCTTCAGCACCACCGGATAGCCGATGGCTTCGGCGGCCGCCAGCGCCTGCGAAGGATGATTGATGATGCGGGCCCGCGGATACGACAAACCGAGTTTTTCGAGGTTGCTGAGCTGGAGCGCTTTGGAAGTCTCGTGAGCAAAGCAGCGGTAGCCGTTCACGACGCGCACACCTTGGGCTTCGAGGTGCGCAAGATAATTCAGGGTGTAGAAAATCCCGTGAGCCAAGCCGCGCTGCCATGCCGACGGGCTCATGCGATTGAACAGCAGCGAATACTCACGCTCCGGAGAGGCCGCGTCGTAGCAATGATGGCGTGCGTCGATCTTTAGCCAATTTGCGCCGCGCTCGTCGAGTTGCTGAAATAACGGCCGGAACCAGTCCGGATGTTCGTAGTAAATGGCGATGGGTTTATCGAGCCCACGGCCATCGGGGTAAGCTCCCATGGGGCCTCACGCTTCTTAGCCGATGCCAGCGGCCAAGAAAAAAGCCGCCCTGCCGAGCGGCCTCGAAGATTCCTGCGGTTTCTTTATCCCGCTATACCGAAGAACCTCCGCCGCCATAAGCGGCGGGCATCGACTTCGAACGGCGGCCACAGGTCGACGCTTCCGACGGCTTCAGGAAGCCCCCGTTGGCTTGACCGTTTTCCATGATTCTTCGTCGCAGCAATGCGCTCCAGTGCGGGACAATCCCAAATCGCGACCGTCGTTCCTAAACACTTTCTCATGACACGTTTAGGACCGCAACAAGTTCTATTTTATTCCGCAATCACCGTCCGAGCAGGTCCGGGCGGTTGCGGCGCGTTTTTTCCAAGGCCTTCCGCTCGCGCCACTTCGCGACTTCTCGGTGGTTCCCGCTAATAAGCGTCTCCGGAACTCTCCATCCGCGGTAGTCCGCCGGGCGGGTGTAATGCGGAAAATCCAGCAGCGCGCGAATCTGCGCGCGCGATTTGCTACTTGTCGCATCCCTTGGTGAGCGCGCCTTCACAAAACAACCATTTGGCGTGCCAACCTGGAACTCGCTAAACGACTCGTTCCGCGAGGACGCTTCATTGCCAAGAGCCCCCGGAAGAAGCCTGGTTACGGCGTCCGCGACCAGCATGGCCGGCAACTCGCCGCCGCTCAAGACAAAGTCGCCTATCGAAACCTCCTCGGTCGCGAGGTGTTCGGCCACGCGCTCGTCCACTCCTTCGTAGCGCCCGCAAAGCAGGATGATCCGTTCGAGCCGCGAGTAAGTTCGCGCCATCTCCTGATCGAAGAGTTTTCCTGCGGCAGACATCAGCACAATCGCAGTGTCGGGATCCGGCGTATCCTGCTTTGCCGCATCGCCAACGCTGCGGCCCAAGAGAGACTCGACGGCTTCAAACAGCGGCTCCGGCTTCAGCACCATGCCCTCGCCGCCGCCGAAGGGCCGGTCGTCCACGGTGCGGTGGCGGTCTTTCGTGAACTCTCGCAGATCCTGAACATGCACATCGATGAGTCCAGCCTCCCTCGCTTTGCGGATGATTCCGTGATCGAGAGGTCCGCTGAAAAACTCCGGAAAGATGGTGATGAGATCGAATCGCATGGCAACCGTTCAACGCTTGGGATTATGCACGGTGACGGCGAGCAACGGAATCGCTGATTATCAATTCAGGTCGCGAAGCCCTTCCGGCAGCACCACATCGATGCGGCGAGCGCGCGGATCGATTTTCGTGCAGATATCCTCCGCCAACGGAATCAGTATTTCGCCTTGCGAAGTGTCCACTTCGAGAAGCGGTGTCCCGGCCAACTCTTCGCCGGGAAACTGGACATCGCGCACCGTGCCAAGCAGGGCGGGAGCTTCTCCGAGCGAGCACGGGGAGGAGGCTAAGGCGGGAGGCGTTGCCGGAGTTTCAAATACGCTGCAGCCGACAAGGTCCGAAACGAAGTACTGCCCGGCGGGCAAAACCACGCGTTGCTCGAGCGGAAGGAGCAGTGCCCGTCCGCGAAGCTTCTCGGCTGCCGAAATCGAATTCACGCCTTCCACATGAAAAACCGCCTGGCCGCGATGATTCTGGCTGAGCCAGCATGACCTTAACTTCACGCACTCGGGCTCGCCCTGGGGACCGTCCAGAAAAATCTCCCGCAATTTCGTAAGCCGTTCCGGAAAATCGGTAAGGATTTCAGCGGCAACTTCGCCCTTATTGCCTCGCGCACGAAGGATGCGCGCCACCAGGACCCATCGTGGAGTTTCTAAGCTCAATGGAAATTGCGTGCGAAAAGCGGCCGGCCGTGAGAGCCGCCGCAAAAATATCAATCTTCTAGAATCTCAAGCGTGAAGCGCTTCTTCAACTTCATCCCCGCCGCGCCCAGCAGGGTGCGAACCGCCTTGGCCGTTCTACCCTGGCGGCCAATGACTTTTCCCAAGTCCTCGCGGTGCACGCGCAACTCCAATACCGTCACTTGCGATCCCTCGACGGACTTCACTTCAACGTCCTCGGGATGGTCCACAAGGGCCCTGGCGATTGCTTCGACCAGCTCCTTCATTTGGGCAACTCCGCTTGAACTTATTTCCAGCGGCAACTTACCGCGCCCTCCGGAAACGGTCAACGCTTCGACTGGCACCACGGGTAGTCGAACCGCGACTGCCTTGGAACGCCGTCCCGGTCCTACCGGCACGAGCAATTTTCAGGGAGCTGGGATGTTGCGTTTACGCGATTTTCTGCTGACGTAGAAAACTGCGTACGGTATCGCTGGGCTGCGCGCCCAGGCCAATCCAATGCTTGATGCGCTCTGCGTCGAGCTTGATTTCCGCGGGCTTCTTTAGCGGATCATAGGTTCCTACCGCCTCTTTAACGCGGCCATCGCGTGGCCGAGTTCTTTCGATAACCACCACGTGGTAATAGGGCTTCTTCTTTTTGCCAATCCGTGACAAGCGAATCGTGAGCACTAACCCAGTCCTCCTAGACTCTTCTCCCAGCTATTGTAGCCTGTCTCGGCACATCGCAGCAATGCTTCCCGCAATAAATTGCGCTCCGGAGGAAGGGTGGGGGCAGCGGCCGGGAGAATCCCGAGGAACGCCGCCACAGCCATCCGTGTACCCACCAGGCCGCCTGTCAAAAATGGGGCGTCGTCTGACGAGTGGGGAATCCCCGGACTACGGTTCGATTTTGGATCGTATCTCACAAGCCGTTCTCGAACGCGTGCGCCGCAAGAATAGTTAGCCGGCTAAAGCAGACATCCGCCCGCCACGCAGGGGTTTGAGCTCCTGCCGGCCATTCCTTTGCGGGGGGAAAGGGCCCGTTTGTTTCGAGGACTATATATTGTTCCGCCGTACAGAAACTCTATAGACTCTCGCCACGCATTCAAGGACAATTCCACGCATGCTTGCAAATAAAATGTTCCGTATCCCTTCCGCTTGGTGCTTGATTCTTCTTGGCGCATCTCACCTGGCGGCACAATCTGCTTCGAAGGTGTCCTCATCGCCCGCCCTATCGCGCCCGCCCTATTTGGACGCGAGTCTTCCCCTCGACCAGCGCGTCGACGACCTGGTCTCCCGCATGACACTCGAAGAAAAGGCTTCCCAAATGCAGGACATCGCTCGCGCCGTCCCGCGCCTCGGAATTCCGGCTTACAATTGGTGGAACGAGGGCTTGCACGGTGTCGCGCGCGCGGGACATGCGACGGTTTTTCCGCAAGCCATCGGGCTCGCTGCCACCTGGGACACCGACCTCGTTCATCGCATGGCCGACGTCGTTTCGACCGAAGCCCGCGCCAAGTACAACGACGCCATCCAGCACGGAAATACCGGCCGGTATTTCGGCCTAACCTTCTGGTCGCCGAACATCAATATCTTTCGCGATCCTCGCTGGGGACGCGGACAGGAAACTTACGGAGAGGATCCTTTTCTCACAAGCCGCATGGGTGTGGCTTTCGTCACCGGGCTGCAGGGCGACGATCCCAAGCATCTGAAGACGGTTGCAACCCCCAAGCATTTTGCCGTCCACAGCGGCCCGGAAACCTTGCGTCATCGCTTTGACGTGCCGGTCTCTTCGCACGATCTCGCTGACACCTATGCGCCGGCATTTCGCGCCACGGTCATGGAAGGCCACGCGGATTCCATCATGTGCGCGTACAACGCCGTCGATGGCGAACCGGCATGCGCGAATCATTTTCTGTTGGACACGTTGCGCAACAAGTGGGGCTTCAAGGGCTACGTCGTTTCGGATTGTTGGGCCATCAGCGATATTCATCAGGGCCACGGATACGTTCTTACCTTGGAACAGGCGGATGCCCTCGCGGTCGTGGCGGGAACCGACTTGAGCTGCGGCCCGGAATACGCGGCGCTGCCCTTCGCCGTGCAGAATCGCCTGCTTTCCTCAGGCGATGTCGACCGCGCGATAAAGCATCTGTTTGAAGCGCGATTCCGCTTGGGCATGTTTGACCCCCCGGAATCGGTGCCCTGGTCGAAGCTTAGTCTCGCCGACAACGACACGCCCGCTCATCGCCAGCTCGCTCTCGAAGCTGCGCGCAAATCCATGGTGCTGCTAAAAAACGAGCGCAACCTCCTGCCACTGAAATCTTCGATCAAATCTATCGCCGTCGTCGGCCCCAATGCCGATTCCCTGCCAGTCCTGCTCGGCAACTACAACGGCACGCCCTCCGCCTACACCACCATTCTCGATGGCATTCGCAAGCGGTTCCACGACGCGAAAATCACGACTGCCATCGGCTCGCCTCTCACCGAAACCAGCGCGGTCACCCTCCTCCATCCCTTTCTTTGTACCGGTGGGGTCTTGGACCCGACAAAGCGCGCGACCCCGGCGCCGCGAGGAGACACGGGTTGCAGGGAAACCGAAGGCCTTCCAGGCCTCCAGGCGGAATATTTCTCAAACACCCGTTTAACCGGCGATCCGGCTCTGAAGCGCGTCGATCCCTTGATCAACTTCGAATGGAACAATATTTCGCCGGGTCCCGGTGTGCCGGCGCAAAATTATTCCGTTCGCTGGTCCGGTGTGCTCATTCCTCCCGTCGGCGGCGACTACCGGCTCGGGGTCCACACCGACGGCGGCTCGCGCCTCTTTCTGGACGGCAAGAAAATCGTTGACGACTGGAATCCTCACGGCGCTCGCACCATGACCACGCTCGTGCATCTCGAGGCCGGTCATGCTTATCCCCTTCGCATGGAGTATTTTCACCAATCTTGGGAATCCACGGCGCGTCTTCTCTGGCTGCCGCCTAATCTCACCGAGGAAGCCATCGACGCCGCCCGCAAAGCGGACGTCGTCATTGCGGTTGTGGGGCTGACCGCCGAGCTCGAAGGCGAAGAATCCGACAGTAGCGATCCCGGGTTTTTTGGTGGCGATCGCCTCAGCCTCGGCCTCCCTCGTCTTCAAGAAGAGCTCCTTGAATCTCTCGCCGCCACCAAAAAGCCGCTCATCGTGGTTCTCACGAGCGGCAGCGCGCTCACGATCAATTGGGCCCAAGAGCACGCCGCCGCCATCCTCGAAGCCTGGTATCCCGGCGAGGAAGGCGGCACGGCCGTCGCCGACGTTCTTTCCGGCGAGTCGAATCCCGCCGGCCGTTTGCCGGTCACTTTCTACAAGTCCGTTGCGCAACTGCCGCCCTTCACCAGCTACAGCATGAATGGCCGCACTTATCGCTACCTCGCTGAGCAGCCGCTCTATCCTTTCGGCTACGGCTTGAGCTTCTCTTCGTTCCACTACTCCGAGGGAAAAATCACTCCGGACCAGGTGGCCCCCGGCACGGCCGTTACGGCTTCCGCCCGGGTCACGAATGCCAGTTCGGTTGCCGGGGACGAAGTTGTCGAGCTCTATCTCTCGCATCCCGGTGTGGACGGCGCGCCGATTCGCGCGCTTGCTGGTTTCGCGCGAATCCATCTCGCCGCATCCGCTTCGCAGACTGTTTCTTTCACTTTGCACGACCGCGACTTGAGCCTGGTCGACGACAACGGCGTTCGCCGCGTGGTCCCGGGCCCGGTGGAGGTGTGGATCGGCGGCGGCCAACCGGTTGCGGGCCCCGGCCAGCCTCCGAGCGAAGGCGTCTCCGCAAAATTCACCATCTCCGCCGCCGCCACCCTCGACGAGTAATCCGTTTGGAGGGTTTACCTCGGGCGGCACTGGCGGCAGGAGCCCCACCCGGGTTTTGCATACCCGCGCGTTCCGCGGTATTTTTTCCATTGGCCCCGGTCCGAGGAGCAGACCACATTGTTGCCGCAACCCGATCCGCCGCCCAAATCCCTTTTCAAGACTTCCTCTTTCTACTCCTGGAGCCTTGTCGCCGTTGTTACGCTTGTCGTCGGCTGGATTTTTTTTTCCCGCTGGTGGCAAAACCGCGTCTTCGAACATCGTATGAGACAAGAGCGCACCGAAAAGCAGCACGAAGACGACCTCGCCACGCTTGAGCAACTGGGCGGTAAGGAGCTCGCCATCCAAACCTTCTACGCCACTCCCGGCGAGATTCGCCGCGGTCAATCCGTCCAGCTTTGCTACGGTGTCGCCAACGCCAAAACGGTTACGCTCGAACCGCAATCGAATCCCGTCTGGCCTTCCTATTCCCGCTGTGTCGACGTCACTCCCTCGAAGACCACCGCCTACACGCTCACCATCACGGGCGCCGCTGGCAACACCAAATCCCAGACCTTGGTTGTGACCGTTCGCTGACGGTGCTCTCCGCGGAACCGCTGGCGTACTCCTCTCGCCGAGCGGCAGGACCGATCCTGTTTCCTTGCTCGCCGCATCTTTGCCGGCCCTGACTTCTTCGCGCCTTCGCGGGGCCCGCGGATTCGTATCGTATTGCGATATATTTGCCCCCTCACGCGGGATAACCTTGGCGCACACTCGCCAAACCACGAAATGTCATGCCGCTAAATCGCGGCAGCATGCTTCACCACCGCCATTTCCCGGTAACGGCACAGCGCGTTGGCCAGCTGCATCTGCCGCGGACTCCGGCACTCTGGTTCAAACAGCCGCGGATTCCCCACTACGATCACCGCGGTTTTCGCCCGCGACGTGGCCACATTCAGCCGGTTCAGACTGTACAAAAACTCCATCCCGCGGGGCGCGTCTTCCGGCGACGACGTGGTCATCGAATAAATCACCACCGCTTCTTCCTGGCCCTGAAATTTGTCCACGGTTCCAATCTTCATCTTCGGCAGCCGCGCCGACAAATCAGCTACCTGCGCGTTGTACGGCGCCACAATCAGAATGTCTTCCACCTTCAGCCGCCGTTGCCTGCCCGCACTTGAAAACCACTTCACTTCCGGTCGCAACAGCCCCTTCACAATGCGCGCCACCAGTTCGACTTCAGCGGCTGAGGAGTTCCTGTTTCCCTCATGCTCCACCGGCACAAACCACAACCCCGCACCCTTCAGCCACGGATGGCCTTCGAGCACGCGGCTGTGCGTCAATGCCTCGGATTGCAGTCGCCCTTCGTAAAAAAGCTCCGAGGTGAAATCGCAAATCTTGGGATGCAGCCTCCAGGTTCTCGGCAATAGAAATCCCATGTCCGGCGGAATGGTTTTGTGGCCTCCCAGCAGGTGCTCGAGCGCGGATTTTTCCGCTCCATCGGGATGGCTGCCCCTGAGCGGCCGCTCCAGCTGCTGCGGATCACCGATCAGCACCAGGCTGTTCGCTGCCTGCGATACCGCGAGCACGTCCGCCAGTCCCATCTGTCCCGCTTCGTCGATGAACAGCACGTCCACAGCCGCGAAGGCCGCCTCGGGCGACCACATCCACGACGTCCCGCCCACAATGTTGGCTTTCCCGGACTCTAGCGCTTCCCAGGCCTCTTCGTTTTTCCTGGCGATCGCAATGTCCTCGGTCCATGCTTCGTCGTCGGAGCGCTGCATGGGGTGCACACCCAACTGGTCGACTTCTTTCGCGGCATCCACCACTTCCTCGAGGAGCTTCCGAATGACTTTGTGGCTGAGCGCCGTCACGCCAATCTTCTTGCCCTGTTTCACGAGTTCGCAGATCATCCGCGCGCCGGTGAACGTTTTGCCCGCACCCGGTGGCCCTTGTATCGCAAACACCGAATCATTCAGAGCAGCGGCGATCCGGCATGCCGTGCCCTTGGGATTCTCTCCCGCGCGCGGTGCAAGCGTTTCGCCTTCGACCAGCCGTGGCCGCTTCCGCAACAGCAAGTCCCGCCCTGCGCGATATCTCCCGGCCGCCTCGATACCATTCGCCGCCACCCACTCGCCGATCCGGAAAAGCGCTTCCGCATGCTCTTTCACGCTGAGCGGCCGGTCCCACACATACACCGCGGTGGGATGCATCTCCGCTGTTTTCTTCGTTTTCTTGATGGCGACGGTGCGCCCGACGGGATCCATTTCAACCACCTCGCCGAACTTCTCGCCCTTCGAATACAACTCCTTCTCCGCGCGCGCTTCGCTCTCCTGCTTTTCGAAGCTATAGCAATCCACGGGAATCTTGCGCTCCACCCGCAGGCGCTTCAAAAACTTCAGTCCCGCTAATCCCGCTCTCTCTTCCAGGAGATCCGCATCGTCCAGGTCAGCCAGCCGATAGCCTTCCCAATATGCGGCCTTGTCCTCTCGCCGGTGCCAGTCCTCGAGTTGCGCCAGCAGCCACTGTGCCTGCTGCTCAGTCGTGCGCGCCTCCGGGTCGGCCGGAATCCCATCGAGCAATCTTTCCACCAGCGCCGCAACGCGCCTCTGTCTCTCGTCCAGTTCTTCCGACGGCGCTTCTTCGCGGTCCACAAATCGCGGCACTTCCGTTCCGCCGTGTACCAACGCCTTCCGCTGAACCTCCAGCCACTCGCCGAGCCCAGCGGTTGAAACGCAATCCTCGCGGTTGTATCCCTCCATCACCTCGCGAATCTCCTCCGGCATCTTCTCGTCGCCCCAGCCGAGTTCCAGGCGATGCTCGACGTAGCGCATGGCACTCCGCGACTTCTCCAAGGGCGTCTCGCGCTCGAATCCGTAAAACGCTTCAATCTTCTTGAGCGAGTACTCTTCGACGCTGGCCCGGACGCCTTGCTTGAACGCTTGGTGCAAATCCACCAGCATGCCGGCGCGCAGCATGCGGTCGATCTCGTCTTCGCGCGTCGCATGCATGCCCATCAAGCGCTTCATCGTACCTGGCTCGTACGCGCCGAAGTGATACACGTGCATCTTTGGATCGGCCCCACGCCTCCGCATGATTTCATCCACAAGCCACTCAAACGCCTTCTTTTCCTCGTCGCGACCGAGCGCCCAGCGGTGGTTGTAAACCAATTCGCCGCTCGAATTCCGTGCCGCGAACCCAAACAAATATTGCAGTCCCTGCTCGCCCACAAAGGGATCGCCCTCGAAGTCCATGAACACATCGCCCCGCGAGGGCTCGGGCAACCGGCAAAAACCCGCCCCCTCCGCCACCGGCCGAAGCAACTCGTGCACCAGCTTGTTCTGGGTGCGCCCCTCCACTTGCACCCGCGCCTGCTCGCGCATGCGCACGTACGCTTCCTTGGATCCGTGCCTGGGCTTCTGCTCAAGCGGAATCGGCAGTGCCGCCAGCTTCGCCACGGTTCCTGCGTTCCACGCCTCAAATTGATCCCGCTGCTGGCGCCGCATGTCCGCCACCAGCGACAAATGATCGTCCGCGCGCCTTTGCGCATCGCATTCGCGAAACCACTTACAGATGAGGCAGTGCTCCACCGGCTCCGGATAGGTCGCCTCGACGGTGGCGATTTCGTTCGCAAACCCGAGTGAATACTGGCCCGCGTCGGTAGGGACCGCCTTCCGAGCCGCGGCCCCGCGGTCCACACCGCCAAGCGCTCCGTCGCCATGCTTGCCCGATCCAACCGCCTCGATCAGTCTCGCCTTCACGTACCGGTAATACGCCGCATACTCGGACACGCGATATTTTTCGCCAGCAAACCCTTCGCCCGGCGGTATCACCCACAGAAACTCCGGCGTCGTCCCCAGCATTTTCCCGAGCAGCTCCGAGTACAGCGAGAGTTGCAGAATCGTCGTGGCCTTCGTTTCCTTGGCCAGCTTGGTATCCGCCACTTCATACGACCACGCCCAGCGCTTGCTCGGCGCCGCAACGCGCCGCAAGACATCGGGCCGCCCAAACCATTCGCCGTCGCCGAGCGCGCCTTGCGCAATCACATCCGTGCCGCGCTCCATCAGCCCAAGCGTTTCCGCAAGCAGCCGTTTTTCCTCCTGGTGCGGAATGTGGCTCAGGTTATCGACGGTTAATCCCTTCGCGCACAAATGCGCCAAATATTCCCGCTCGTGCCGCTCGCCGCGTTCCCGAATCACCGCCAGGTCCGGCGCGGCCCAATCAGGTGCCGACCGCTTCCCCTCGGCGACCCCGAGATCCAGGGTCGTCAAGTGGCGGCATGCCAGGTGATTGCCCAGGTCGGTCGCCGCCAGCCGGATTTGCCCTGCCGCCAGTTTCATCAGCTGCCTGTTCCGGCGCTCGACCTCGCTTCGCGTCGCGCCGCTCCCTTCGACTCCACCAAAAAGCCTACCGCGGCCCTACCCTTCCAACCAAGACTCGATCTTTGCCTCGATGCAGAACCACCTTTCGGCGAACCCTATGCCAACCCCGTGGCCGCACTTGGTTTTGATCGTATAAGACGGTTGGTGAGAGGCCCTTGCCGGGTCTGGACTTCTTGATACCGACGAGGCGTTCGCTTTTTGACCCGTCGATGCATGGAACGTCAAACACAGAGACCGGCATGCCGGCAAGAACTCTCGGCCGGCTTCGTGCGTATGTTCTAGACGAGGGGATGCTTGCTGCGCACCGCCATGCGTAGACGAATCATTCGCGTGATGCTGATTCTGCTGCTCCTGCCGCCGGTGCTGGCGGCGGTGGCCGGGTGGCTGGTCGCGCCCGCGTATCTGCACCCCATCCGGCGCGAGCTTACACCCGACCTGATTCGCGAAGCCGATGCTTCCTTCGCGGTCACCCACGCGGACCGCGAGCCGTTCGACGTGCGCGCGCCCGACGGCGTGCTGCTGCGCGGCTGGAAGGTCACGCCGCCGAATCCCAACGGCTCGTGGGTGCTGCTGTTTCATGGCGTGGCGGACAACCGCGTCGGCGTTACCGGTCAGGCGGAATTCCTGTTGGGTTCGGGCTACGGCGTGGTGATGATGGACGCGCGGGCCCACGGCGCGAGCGAAGGCTCCACGGCCACCTACGGATGGCTCGAACGCCAGGACACGCGCGCGGTCATCGACCGACTCTTTCAGGACCCGCGGCAGGGTTGTCTCGCGATCCCGCACCACGGCACTGGCAACGCGTGCCCGCCGCCTCGGCATATTTTCGCTCTGGGTGAATCCATGGGCGCGGGCATTGCGCTCGAAACCGCCGCGACCGATCCGCGCATCGAGGCGGTAGTGGCTGAGGCTTCCTTCGCCAATCTTCGCGAGGCCGCTTACGACTATGCCGGATTGCGCAAATATCCGCGGCTCGGGAAGACGCTACTGTCGCCCTTCGCATGGACACTGCTGTACCGCGGAGCAAGGCTCACCGCCATTCCCCTAGCCGAAGTTTCGCCGGCGAAAGCGGTCGGGTCGCGGGCGTTTCCGGTGCTGCTGATCTGCGATGAAAAGGACGTGGCCCTGCCTTGCCGGCACACGCAGATGATTTACGACGCCGCGCGCGGCCCCAAGCAGCTGTGGGTTGTGCCCAACGCCTACCACACCGCCGCGCTGGGGTTTTACCCGGAGGAATTCAAGCGACGTGTGCTCGAGTTTTTCGAGACTTACAGGAGCGGTTGCTCCCCGCGCCCGCTCACGGTGCCGGCCGCGTTTCTTGAGCGCCCAAGCGAACAAGAAAAAGAGATAACCCCAGAGGCGCGTGGAGCACCGCCCGAGCGCCGCGGCTCGCTAGGGATTGCGCCCGGGCGCCCTCGCTGCACCTCCGGAGGCAGGAAGAAAAACGGGCTAGAGGAAACTTCCGAGAAGGAGCCCGTTGCCGGTCTTTTGCTCATTCGAACAAGCGGCAGGCGCTTCCGGCCTTTTTAGGGAGTGCTTGGCTTGTGGGGCGCTGCGCTCTTCGCTTTCGGACCCGGCGTCTTGGCCGCAGGGGCCTTCGCTTTTGCCCGTTCCCCGCCGCCTCTGCTGAGCAGCGTCAAAGCGTCCTTGGCGCTGAAGGGGAAGCGGCGGACCGACTG
>Ga0182040_10000889_pt1 | contig 13780 bp, 10 predicted proteins | sample flu12Cox44000176_FD_125973 | JGI IMG/M metagenome (GOLD analysis project Ga0182040, IMG submission 125973) | Lab enrichment of tropical soil microbial communities from Luquillo Experimental Forest, Puerto Rico - flux8day.12C.oxic.44.000.176 | ecosystem: Environmental > Terrestrial > Soil >... | reverse complement strand
TTGCTAACCAAAGCTGGTTAACGATTGATCAACCGTAAACACCGGAGGTGCGAATGGCAGGCGACCCTGATCACGCCGCGGCAGGCGAGGTCGCCACCGCGACGGATGCCGGCGAATCGCCCATCATCAACCTGCCGGCGATCGTGGCCCCGAACATCAGCGCAAGCCAAGACGAGGTCAAAGACAAAGCTCCGGACGGGACCGCCGCTGCTGCGACGCCAGCTCGCTCCAAACGATTTGCGATGCTCGCCGCGAGCGTCGCCTTTGCCGCGGCGTTCGGTTCTTTCGTCGGTTCGGTTTCAGGCTCGGGATTGGCGCGCCTCATCTTCCCGTCACCCTCGCCGCCCGCGACGCCGGCGGTTGGAAGCGAGAACACGCTCGCCGCAATGCGCGAAATCAAACTGGAACTCGCTGGCATCGCTGCGATCAAAGCGAGCCTCGAAAACGCCACCCGCAACGCGATCAGCCAATATGCCAAAATTGCCGATCGGCTGGATCGTATCGATCAGCGCAACGTCGCTGTGGCCGACGCGACGGGCTCATTGCCGGCTGTTCCGCCGCCCGCGGCGCCGGCCACAGATCCGGCGAAACTCAGCGACCGCGTTTTACAGGACTGGATCGTTCACGATGTGCGCAACGGCCGGGCCTTGGTGGAAAGCCGCTATGGCGGCCTGTTCGCTGTCGGCGCCGGCAGTGTTCTCCCGGGAATCGGTCGTGTCGATATGATCAAGCGGCAAGACGGTCACTGGGTGGTGCTGACGGCCCGCGGCACTATCACCTCGGCGCGCTGAGCGGCTTTCAAGGTTCGCGAATATAAATCGCGGCATACCGCGGCGCACTTGTGCTTAAGTGCCAGCAATTTTGTATTCTGTCTCTCCCGGCGCGACAGGCGGTAAAGCATGAGTATTTTGCGCGGCATTGGCTCCTTCGCAGCGCTCGTGATCGCGGCCTTGCCGCTGTCGTCGCTGGCGAGTGCGCAATCCGCGGCGCCCGCCGACAAGCCGGAAATGACCGAAGCCTGCCCTGGACTTGTCGCCACCGATCGGCCGCACGCGATTCCGGCGGCATTGCGTTTAGCTGCGCTGAACTCGGATCAAGTGCGCCTGACCTTTGTCGGCCACGCCACTTTCCTGATCGAAAGCCCGCAGCTCGTGCGTATCGTCACCGACTACAACGACTACGTCAGACCTCCGGTGCTGCCGGACATTGTCACGATGAATCATGCGCACAGCACCCATTACACCGATCGTCCCGATCCGGCGATCAAATACGTGTTGCGCGGGTGGGGAGACATTCCCGAGCAACCTGCCATCTGGGATCTGAAATACCGCGATGTGAGGGTGCGCAACGTGCCAACTAATATTCGCAGCTATTACGGCAGCACTATCACCGAGGGCCATGGCAATTCCATTTTCATTTTTCAGGTGGCCAATCTATGCATTGCCCATCTCGGCCATCTGCACCATACGTTAACGCAACTGCAGCTCAATGAGATCGGCCGGCTGGATGTTGTCATGGTGCCGGTCGACGGCACTTACACGCTCGATCTCGAGGGCATGATGGAGGTGCTGACGGCCTTGAAGGCGCCGCTGATGATTCCGATGCACTTTTTTGGCGCGCTCGAGCGCTTCCTTGATCGCGCGCGCAAGCAGTGGGACATCGAGACCGCGGAGATTCCTTCCATCGTGGTCTCGAAGGCTACCCTTCCGGTAAATCCCAAAGTACTGGTGCTGCCGGGCTATTAGCCGGCGGCTGCTTTACACGTCCACGCTCGCGGCGAGCGCATGCTGCTCGATGAAATCGCGACGCGGCTCGACCTTGTCGCCCATCAGCTCGTCGAAAATCGTGTTGGCTTCGTCGATTTCCTTGACGCTGACGCAGAGCAAGGAGCGCGCATTGGTGTCGAGGGTAGTTTCCCAGAGCTGCTCCGGATTCATTTCGCCGAGACCCTTATAACGTTGCAACGTCGCCCCTTTGCGGCCGGCGGTCATGACGGCTTCGAACAGGCCCACAGGGCCGTGGATCTGGACCTCCTCGTCCTTTCGCCGCAACGTCGCCGGCGGCGTCGGTCGCGGGTAGATCTGCTGCAGCGACGGCGCGAACTCGTCGAGCTTGCGGGCGTCGGCCGAACCGAGCAGCGCCTGATCGATCACCGCGACTTCCTTGACGCCGCGCAGCGTGCGTTCGAACTGGAATCCGTCCGCGCTGAATTGCCCCTTCCAGCCGCGTTCGGCGGGATCGGTGAGCGCGTCGAGACGGCGCGCGATGTAGTCGGCGGCCGCGGTCGCGGTGACTGCGTCGCCAGTGACCTGCGAGCGCAGCACGCCGGCGATGGCGGCCTGCTCGATCACTTGCCGGTTGTAGCGGCTGTGCAAGCCGCGCAACAGATTGCGGATGCGGCGCGCCTCTTCGACCAGCCGGCGCAGATCGTTGCCGGCGCGCACTTCGCCCGACGACAGGCGCAGCACGGTATCCTCGAGCCCGGCGTCGATGAGGTAATCTTCGAGCGCGGGTTCGTCCTTGAGGTATTGCTCGGACTTGCCGCGGGTAACCTTATAGAGGGGCGGCCGGGCGATATAGAGATGACCGCGATCGATGATTTCGCGCATCTGCCGATAGAAAAACGTCAACAGCAGCGTGCGGATGTGGGCGCCGTCGACGTCGGCGTCCGTCATGATGATAATTTTGTGGTAGCGCAGCTTGTCGACCGAGAATTCGTCGGTGCCGATACCGGTGCCAAGCGCCGTGATGAGCGTGCCGATCTGCTCGGATGAGAGCATCTTGTCCATGCGCGCGCGCTCGACATTCAGGATTTTGCCGCGCAGCGGCAACACCGCTTGAAATTCGCGATTGCGGCCCTGCTTGGCGCTGCCGCCGGCGGAATCGCCCTCGACGATAAACAATTCGGACTTTGCCGGGTCACGCTCCTGGCAATCGGCAAGCTTGCCGGGCAGGGATGTGACGCCGAGAGCGCTTTTACGCGTCATTTCGCGCGCTTTGCGCGCCGCTTCACGCGCAGCGGCGGCCTGGATGACTTTGCCGACAATAACCTTCGCCTCGGCGGGATGCTCCTCGAACCAGGCATTGAGAATGTCATTGACGATGCCCTCGACCGCCGGGCGGACTTCCGAGGACACGAGCTTGTCCTTGGTTTGCGAGGAAATCTTTGGATCGGCGACTTTGACCGAGAGGACCGCGGTCAGTCCTTCACGGCAATCATCGCCGGTGAGCGCGACTTTCTCCTTGCGCGCCGCGCCGCCGGACTCGGCATAGCCCGTCACCTGGCGAGTAAGCGCGCCGCGAAAACCGGCCAGATGCGTGCCGCCGTCGCGCTGCGGAATGTTGTTGGTAAAGCACAGCACTGTTTCGTGATAGCCGTCGTTCCACCACAGCGCGCAATCGACCAACACTCCGTCGCGCTCGGCCTTAATGACGATCGGCTGCGGCACCAGGGACGTTTTGTTGCGGTCGAGATATTTGACGAACGCCTCGACGCCGCCCTCGTAACGCAATTGTTCGCGCTTCTCGACAGCATGGCGCATGTCGGAGAGGACGATGGTGACGCCGGAATTGAGGAACGCCAGCTCGCGGAGTCGGTGCTCCAGCGTGGCGAAGTCAAATTCCGTCATGCTGAAGGTTTTTTTGGACGGCAGGAATGTCACCTCAGTGCCGCGCTTGTCGCGCGCAGCGCCGACTACGCCGAGCGGCGCCACCGCTTCGCCGTTCTGAAATTCCATGAAATGCTCCTGGCCGTCGCGCCAAATGCGCAGGCGCAGCCAAGTGGACAGCGCATTGACGACGGAAACGCCGACGCCATGCAGCCCGCCGGAAACCTTGTACGAATTCTGGTCGAACTTTCCGCCCGCATGAAGCTGGGTCATGATGACCTCGGCGGCCGACACACCTTCGCCCTTGTGGATGTCGGTCGGGACCCCGCGGCCATCGTCACGGACGGTGCAGGAACCGTCCGGATTGAGGATCACCGTCACTTCCTTGGCAAAACCGGCAAGCGCTTCGTCGATAGCGTTGTCGACGACCTCGTAGACCATGTGATGCAGGCCCGAACCGTCGTCGGTATCGCCGATATACATCCCCGGGCGCTTGCGAACGGCATCGAGTCCCTTAAGCACCTTGATCGATTCCGCGTCGTAATCGGACGGCGTCGGGATTTTCTTGCGGACGGGTTCGGCCATGTGTGAAGGCTTTGTCGGGTGGCTTTGTTTTCGCTTTTCGACTTTCGAATCACTTCCAATAAAAATATGAGTGAATCGCCCAAACTTGTACACCAAAAAGGCGATCCGTACAGGACAAAAGAGGCATGACTAAGATACTGTTCGAACGCGATTTTTCAAGGTTTTGCGGCAGAGAAAATGCACGCCGTTTTTAGCCGCAAATCGGCCCCGCAACGGCCGCTCGGGCGGGCGCGTTTCGCGACCGCCATCAACCGCGTGAACGTCGGCGCGGCGGTTTGGAAAGCGGCCCCAACAGATGCTGGTCGTCAGCCCGGTAGTCGGGAATCGGCTGCTGAAAGTGGTGGAGCGCAGCGGTCCAAAGTTCCATTCGATGCAAATCCTGGCGTAGCCGCTCAAGCGCTTCGATCAGATTTCGGACGATGGCATCAGCGGGTGATTCCGGCATCTTGATGCCCCGGTTCCATACGCGACGTGTGCTGTTCCTGTCGGGTTAAGGACGGGCGCGCAATCTGGTTCCGAAGCTTAGCGACGCCAGATGCGATCATGGACGCGGCGTCAGCATTCCGGACCTGACTTCGATAAATGCGGCGTTCGACTGGGTTTCGCGGAACGCCGCCGGATCAGCGCCCGTCATCCACGCTTGGGCGCTGAGTTCGCCGAGCTCGGCATGCAATGCGGCACGCCGCGCCGGGTCGAGATGGGCGAGGACCTCGTCAAGGAGGAGGACAGGAGCAGTCCCGGTCATCTCGCGCACCAGTCGCGCATGCGCCAGCACGAGCCCGATCAGAAGCGCTTTCTGCTCGCCGGTTGAAGCGTCCGCGGCAGGGATGCTCTTTGCCGCATAGGTGACGTTGAGGTCGCTCAGATGCGGGCCATCGAGCGTGCGTCCCGCAGCCGCATCGCGGCTGCGAGCGTCGCGCAATGCGGCGCGGTAGCGCTCCTCGATTTCGCTCGCGGGAAGCTTTGGCACGAGTTCCTCCAGCGAGCCCTCGATGGAGATTTCGGCCGGCGGGAACGGCGAATCCCTCCGCGCGGCCAGCATGCTGTCGAGGCGGCGAACCGTCTCGACCCGCAGCCCCGCAACAGCGACCGCAAGCTCCGCAGTCTCGTGTTCGACGGCATCGAGCCAGTGGCTATCGGCGCTCGCTTCCTCCAACAGCCGATTGCGCGAGCGTAGCGATCGTTCCAGCGCGTTCACCCGGCTGGCATGTTCGGCATCAACCGCGAGCGCCAGGCGGTCGAGGAAACGCCGGCGCTCCGACGGCGCGCCGGCGAACAGCGTGTCCATTGCCGGCACCAGCCAGACCGCTCGCAAATGATCAGCGAAGGCCGCTGCCGACCCTACCGGTTCGCGATCGATCCGGCAGCGGCGCTGGTTGAGCGCGCCATCCTCGGCAGGACGCTCAATTCCGGTGCCGAGCGTCACCAGTCCCAGCGCGCCTTCGACCTCGGCAGCGACGGCCCACGAGCCGTCGCCTTCGTTAAACGCCACTTCGCTAAGCGTCGCCCGCCGCAGACCGCGCCCCGGTGCAAGAAACGAGATGGCTTCGAGCAGATTGGTTTTGCCCGCGCCATTGGGTCCCACCAGCACGATTGTCGCCGCCTCGGCGTCAAGCGAAGCGGAATGGTAATTACGAAAATTATGCAGAGTTAGGCGGCGGACCGACGCGGGCATCAGGGCACGAGTTGCGAACGGGCGACGCCGCTCGGGGTTGCCGGTTACCGCTCCAAGTCCCCGTCAAACCCTCATCGGCATCAGGACATAGAGGGCGCCGCGCTGCTCTTTGTCCTGGATCAGGGTCGGCGATCCGGGATCAGCCAGTCTTAGCACGGCTGCTTCGCTTTCGATCTGCGCAGCGATATCGAGAAGATAACGCGAGTTGAAACCGATATCGATCGGATCGGCTTCGTATTCGACTTCGAGCTCTTCATTGGCGCTGCCGGAATCGGGGTTGGTGACGGATAGCAACAGGCGCCCGGCATTGACCGACAGTTTCACAGCGCGACCGCGTTCGCTCGACACGGTGGAGACCCGATCGACCGCCGCCTCGAATTCCTTCTTATCGACGATCAGTTGCTTGTCATTGTTTGCGGGGATGACGCGCGCGTAATCCGGGAACGTGCCGTCGATCAGCTTCGAAGTCAGAACTGTGTCGCCGATCGTGAAGCGGATTTTCCCGGACGACAGTTCGATTGTTACCTCGGCCTCCGGATCATCGATCAGACGATGCACCTCGCCGACTGTTTTACGCGGCACGATCACGCCTGGCATGCCGGCGGCGCCTTTGGGCAGTTCGAGCTCCATTTGCGCGAGCCGGTGGCCGTCGGTGGCGACCGCCCGCAGCGTCTGGGCTTTGGCCGTGCCCGCCGCGTGCAGATAGATGCCGTTGAGATAATAGCGCGTCTCTTCGGTCGAGATGGCAAATTGAGTCTTATCGACGAGGCGCTTGAGGTCGCTCGCTTTGAGCGCAAACTTATGCGTCATTTCGCCGGCGGCGAGATCCGGAAAGTCGCTCTCCGGCAGTGTCTGCAAGGTGAAGCGGGAACGGCCGGCGCGGATGGCCAATGCGGCGCGGTCGCCGGACGATTCAAGGACGATCTGAGCGCCTTCAGGCAGCTTGCGCACGATGTCAAAGAACATGTGCGCCGGCACCGTCGTTGATCCGCCGGGTGCGACCTCGGCGGCTATCGTGTCGGTTACTTCGATATCGAGATCGGTGGCTTTCAACGAAAGCTTGGAACGATCGCCGTGCAAGAGCACGTTAGCGAGAATCGGAATCGTATTACGCCGCTCGACCACGCGATGGACGTGGCCCAGTGATTTCAATAATTCCGATCGCTCTACGGTGACTTTCATTGCGAAATCCATGAAGAAAGCCGGAACGCCGACAAGGGTGGCGCGGCGCGAGGCGTTCGGCAAGCCCGGGCCTTAAGCCGTTCCGGCTTGCGAGCAATCAGTCCTGGGTTTCAATCTTGGAGCTGACGTTTGAGCCCCTCGATCTCCTCGGCAAATGCACTGTCGTTCCCTGCCAAACTCTCGATTTTTCGCACCGCATGCAAGACGGTCGTATGGTCGCGCCCCCCGAACCGGCGGCCAATCTCAGGCAAGGATCGCAATGTGAGAACCTTGGCCAGGTACATTGCGACTTGCCGCGGCCGTACGACATTGGCGGTCCGCCGCGACGACAGCAAGTCGGCGCGACTGACATTATACTGGCGCGCGACGATGCGCTGAATGTCCTCGATCCTCACCCGTTTCGGCTCGGCAGGCCGGATCAGGTCGCGCATTTCGCGCTCCGCCATTTCAACCGTGACCGGCTGGCCGGTGAGCTTGCTGTGAGCCAACAGCCGATTGACCGCACCTTCCAGATCACGCCCGTTATGCGTGACCGATTTGGCAATGAAGGCGAGGACCGGCTGCGGCACCTCGAAACCCGGATGATGCAAGCGCGCGGCGTTGATGCGGCTTTTGAGGATTTCAAACCGCAGCTCCTCGCCGAGCGAACCGATCTCGACCACCAGACCGCCAGCCAGCCGTGAACGGACCCGGTCGTCGAGGCTCTCCAGATCGGCGGGGGGACGATCGCTGGCGATCACGACCTGCCGGCCGGCGTCGATCAGCGTGTTGAGCGTGTGACAGAACTCGGCCTGGGTCGAGCGGCCCTGGAGAAATTGCAGATCGTCGATAACCAGAACGTCGATAGCTCGAACCGCTTCCTTAAACGCCAGGGTGGTTTGGCTGCGCAGCGCCGAGACAAAGCCGTACATGAAACGCTCGGCGGTCAGGTAAAGCATCTTGCGGTCGCCGGCGCCGTTGCCCGCCCACGTGATCGCCTGGAGCAGATGGGTTTTGCCCAATCCGACCGCGGCATGGATGTACAGCGGGTTGAACATAAGCGGTTCGCCGCGCTTGCTGGTGGCGACCTGTTTCGCCGCGGCGTGCGCCAGCGTGTTGGAGCGGCCGACGATGAAGGTTTCGAAGCTCAGCCGCGGATCGAGTGGTGAACCACCGAGCGCTTCGTGCACACTCATGAAAGGAATGCTGGCGCGCACATTGGCGGCGTCCAGCCCGCCGTCGCGGCCATCGCGCGCCGGCGCCGGAGGCTCGAGCGGTTTGGGCTTGCTCGCGGGCAGGCGGATTGTCGAAGAACGGACGTTCAGCTCGAGACGAGTGACATCGGGCTCTTCCGATTGCCACTTGAGCAGCACTCTTTCGCTGTAATGCGATTGGATCCAGTTGCGAAGGAAACGCGTGGGCACCGAGAGCCGTACCAAGCCTTTTTCGACGGCCTCGAGCTCCATACGCCCGAACCAGCTGCTGAAGACGTCTTCGCCCAGTTCAGAGCGCAACTGGTCCTTGACCCTTCGCCATCGCTCCTGATCCGTGCTTGTCATAATTGGTGCTTCTCGTTGGAGGAGGAACACAAGCCGTCAGACAGACACTCTCGGCTTCGCCAAGACGCTACGCACGCGGTACAAACACATTGTCGGGGAGGGCTGGTGCGGGCGTCGAGCCGGCTCAGCTCCTTACTGGGATGCCGGACGGATAAACTCCGGCGCAATGAGCGGCAGCCCGAGGGACGGCTGTCCCTTCCTTCGGTCGAACTCTTGGCGTGTTCATGCTCCCAACCTCCGTGGCTCTCGGGCTCGTTTTCTCACCCATGACGCCCGGCGCATCGCTCGGCGCCTCGCAAAAAGACCCGCTCTGTGTGTTTTCAGCCCCGTGCAACCGCGGCTGGACTATTCGCTGTACAAATACGCGGCGACTATAGAACTCGACTAAATCGGACACAGCTCTCCCGTTCCCATTCTTCGATGGGCTCCCGCTGCCGAATTGTTGAAGACCTTCAGAACGGAAGGGAATTAGAACGTAGCACGCGATTTGCGCCTCGCAACCGCAAAAACCGCGTCAACATTGGACTTTCCGCACTACGCGAGGTGAGCTGAGATCGTGCCAAAAAGTACTTCCATGACCAAAGTATTGAGTCGATTTGACGATTCACATTTCTGCCACATGTGACACGCGCGAAAAAGTGATTTGGTGCACCGAAGCAACAAATAAAAAAACACCTCGCGTGAGGCGCCAGACTCAAAGCCCGTGCGCAGCTATGTGCGATAACCCTTTCATTGTGCATGAATTCTTCTGCGCGCGTGACAAGGGTACCCGTCGCCGCAGCAAGCGGGAGCAAACAAGAATCGTGCGCAATCGTGCACGCCAATCGCGCGATCATCGCAGAATGCAATTTTCCCCACCGTCGTGACAATAATGCAACAGATTGATTGCAATCCACAATTTCGGATCGCGGGATTTGCAGCGGCGCCGCGTGCGGCGGCGCTATTTCTTTTGAAGCTTCGCGATCTGGTGCGAGAGCCGCGAAACTTTTCGCTGCGCGGAATTGCGATGCACGATGCCTTTCTGTGCAGCGCGGATCAAAGCCGGCTCCGCGTCAGCCATCGCGGCGAGAGCGCGAGTGCGGTCACCCGCGGCGATCGCTTCCTCCACCTTGCGGATTGCGCTGCGCATGCGCGAGCGTCGCGCCTTATTGATAATGGTTCGGCGGACGGCCTGACGGGCAGCTTTCTTTGCGGATTTCGTGTTCGCCATACGTATCGGATACAGGAGATTGTGAGAAAGCGGGGCTTATAGGGGGCCGCCGCATCAGCGTCAACGGTGGGCAGAAGCGCAACGCGATCGGCGGCGGGTCCGTCGCATTCCGCGGCTTACGCGACGCGCTTGGCGCGCACAGCCTCATAGCCGGCAATGACCGCCGCTCGATGCGCTGTCGGGAAGTCGGCGAGCGGTGGCTCGACGCGGGCCCATTGCGGATCGCCATGAATATGCGCAAGCAGTGCCTTTACTCCCGGCACCAGAGGCTTGCCGTCAAACAGCTTGCGGATCGCCACCGCTTCCGCGAGCGCCCCCGCATCGCCGGCGTGGTAGCCACGCGCGCATAAATCGGCGTTGAGGTTCGCAGTCGCCGAAATACAGCCGGCGAACAGTCCCGACCGCGCTTCAGGCAATGCCGCTTCAGTGGAAGGAAACACGCGAAAGCGCGGAGCGATGCTGGCAGCTTCGCGCGCGTAAGCCATGTCCCCGGAGGAATCCTTCAAGCCGACGATCCGCTCGCCGAATTTCTCAAGAAACCTGCGGATCAGCGCGACGTGCCACGGCACCCCCGACTGCGCGGGGAAGTGATAGAGATAAACGGGTATGGGCCGCGCAGCGGTGGCCGCCAGTATGGCATCGATGCCGGCGAGCAGACCATCATCTGGTACTCCCTTATAGTAGAATGGCGGCAGCACCAGTGCGGCAGCAAAGCCGAGCTCGGCGGCGTGCCTGGTCAAGGCAATGGCATCGGCAAGTGCTGCCGCACCGGTGCCGACCATCATGCGATCGAGCGGCAGGCCGCTGTCGGCATAGGCCGTCATGACGCGACGCCGCTGCTCAAGCGAGAACGACGTTGCCTCGCCAGTCGTGCCAAGCACATTGAGCCCGTCGCAGCCGTTGGCGAGCAGGAAACGCGCCAGAGCAATCGAGCGCGCACAGTCGGGCTCGCCTTTGGGATCGACGGCGGTGGCGATCGCGGCGATTACACCGCGCATCGTGCCCGCTGGCTTGTCGTGTCGCGTGTCGGCCATGCTGCAATCCTACTCCAAATGGTGGCTTGCCTCCGTCGACCCAGTAAAGCATGACAGCGCGATGTTCAATGCATTCGCGCCGCCCATCGCGCTGGGCGGTCTGCCCGAACGAGAGCTGCAATGACCGACGCGTTCGATATGATCATTCTGGGCGCGGGCGCGGCCGGCTGCGTCTTGGCGAACCGCTTGTCGGCACGCTCGGCCACGCGTGTCCTCCTCCTGGAGGCGGGGCGCGACACGCCACCGGGGAACGAGCCCGCTGACGTGCTCGATTCCTATCCGCGCTCTTACTACAACGACGCCTATTTCTGGCCGGGCCTTAAGGTGCATTGGCGGCGGAAGGAAAATTCACCGCTCGTCGGCTTTTCGCAGGGCCGCGTTGTCGGTGGCGGCTCGACAGTCATGGGCATGGTGGCCCACCGCGGCGCGCCCGATGACTATGCCGAATGGGAAGCGCTCGGCGCCGCGGGATGGGGCTGGGACAGCGTCCTTCCTTACTATCGCAAACTGGAAAATGACTGGGACTTTGGCGGGCCGTTGCATGGCAATGACGGTCCGGTGCCGATCCGGCGCACCAAAGCGGACGATTGGGCGCCGCTCGCCAAGGCAGTGCATGTTTTCGCGCAAGAACGGCAGATCCCATTCATCGCCGATATGAACGGCGATTTTCGCGACGGCTATGGCGCGGTCCCGATGAGCAATTGGCCGCTGCGACGGGCGTCGGCGGCGATTTGCTACCTCGACGCTGCCGCACGCCGTCGCAGCAATCTCACCATCGTAACCAACGCTTTCGCCATCGGATTGTTGTTCGACGGCCGGCGTGCGACCGGCGTGCGCGTCATGATGGACGGCGAGCACAAAGAGTTCTTTGCGGGCGAGATCATTGTCGCGCTCGGCGGCATCCACTCGCCGGCTTTTCTGATGCGTGCCGGCATTGGCCCTGCAACGGCGTTAAACGATCTCGGCATCGATATCCGCGCCGATCTGCCGGGTGTGGGCGAAAACTTATCAAATCACGCCATCGTATTCGTCGGGCTCCTGCAAAAGCCCGGCGCACGCCAGTCAAGCAGTATCCGGCCGCATCCGATGACCGCCTTTCGCTACTCGTCCGGACTGCCCGGCGCGCCCGCTGCGGACATGTATATTAACGTCCAGTGCAAGACCTCGTGGAGTCCGCTCGGACATCAGGTCGCCAACTTGGCGCCCTCACTGCTCAAGCCGCTAGCGCGCGGCCGGGTGTCGCTGCGCGCGGCCGATCCCGCGGTCCATCCGCTGGTCGAATTTAATTTCACCGGGCACGAGCTCGATCTCACGCGCTTCATGCAGGGGTTTCGACGCAGTCTCGAGATCCTTGCGCATGACGCCGTGCGCGCGATCACGCGGCTGAGTTTTCCTGTGAAATTCGACGACCGCTTGCGGCGGCTCAATCGCATCACGCCGGCAAACCAGCTCAAAAGCACGGCCATTGCCGCGCTGATCGATGCCGTGCCGGCGGTTGCCGGTCCGGTTTTTGGCACGCTTGCAGATCGCAAAGTCAATCTTGCTGCGCTCGCCGCGGACGACGAAGCGCTCGCCGAGCACATCCGGCAAAATGTCGCCGGCACGTTTCATCCGGTCGGCACTTGCCGAATGGGGAGCGCTGGGGATCGTGCAGCCGTAACCGATACGACGGGCCGGGTTCGCGGCGTGACGGGCCTGCGTGTCATCGATGCCTCGATCATGCCGACGATCCCGCGGGGCAATACCAACATCCCGACCATCATGATCGCCGAAAAGCTTGCCGCAGAAATCTCGCGCAAAGTGCAGCACGCGACGCCTTGAGCCGCTCCAACCTCAACAGGCCCAATCAGGTCGGTTCAGGCAATGCTGACGTAAATCTGGCCGTTGCGCACGGCGACCGGTACCGGAGTGAGCCGCATCGACGGATCGCCCGGATGGCAGCCGGTGGCGAGGTCGAATTCATAGCCGTGCCATGGGCAGACGATGTGGCGCTGTTTGCCAAAGCGCAATCCGGCGCTTTTCTTATCCGGGGTGATCACTTCTTCGACCTGGTGAAAAATCTTTCCCTGGCAGACCGGACCGCCGGCATGCGGACAGACATTCTCATAGGCGAGCACTTTGCTGCCGGTGCGAAAAATCCCGACTTCGATCTTGTCGAGGGCGAAGATGCGGTAATCGCCGTCGGCGATATCGGTCAATTTCGCCACTGAAACTTCTGCCATCTGCTACTCCGCTCTGCGTGTTCCAGGACATGCATCGACCGCTCGTGGCCTGTTGTCCCTACTCGATACCCTGCGGGCGATGAAACCAGATCGCGACATCGAACATATTAAGGTCCGCCGCGCGGATCATGCCGCATGCCGTGACTACCGTCTCGGTTGCCGTCACTGCATCTGGGGAAAATGGCGCCACATCGTGTCCGCGCCGCTCGACTTTGGCGGCGTAGATTTTCACCGCGGCCGTGAGCACCTGTTGCAGCGCGCGGTCGGAAATCGTATCCGGAACGCCGCGCTTGAGCGCCTTGCGAGCCTGCGCGCAAAATTCGGCCGCCGTGCCCGCGCGCAATGGGCTCTGCGCGCGACCGGGTTTTCGCCTCTGCTTGCTTGCCGTTTTACTTGTTTTGCGCTTTGCCGTTGCGGCCATTGCGGCTCACGCCGTAACCGGAACGCGGATCGCCGGCGTGTGTTTGGTCTTGGGCGGTTTAGGCTTGCCGAGCTTGTGCTTGGGGACTTCGAGCTTGAATAGCCGCGCCGCATTCAATCCGAGAATGTTGCGCTTGGCCTGTTCGTCGAGGAACGGCAGCGTGGTGATCGAGCTCGGCAGGTCGAAGTCCCAGTGCGGCCAATCGGATGCAAACAGCAACTGCGTTTCGGCCTTGATGGCCTCGAATGTCGCCTCAGTGAGCTTGAGATTGGAGCGTTCGAGCGGTTGGCTCGTGAAATACATCT